>SL_3KL_010_SEDDRAFT_10006669_pt1 | contig 10302 bp, 8 predicted proteins | sample SodLakKL_010_SED_2_FD_10381 | JGI IMG/M metagenome (IMG submission 10381)
TCTCCGATCCTGAAGGAACTTTCACCGTTTTCGCGCCCACAGATGACGCATTCGATGCAGTAGATTCTACAGCACTGGCTGAAATTGTCGGTGATCCTGATCTTTTGGAAGCAGTGCTGCTCTACCACGTACTTGGTATTGAAGCTCTTTCTGCAGACCTGGCAGATGGAATGGAAGTAACTACATTGCAAGGACAGGATGTAACCGTAACTATCAATGCAGACGGAGTTTTCATTAACGACGCGCAGGTGACCGTGGCTGATTTAACCGCAGACAACGGGGTGGTTCATGTCATTGATGCCGTGCTGGTCCCTGAGGCAGATGAAACGACAACCGTTTTTGACATTATCGAGGGATCAGCTGACCATACAACACTAACTTCCGTACTGGAACTCAGTGGTCTTGACGCTGCACTCTCCGATCCTGAAGGAACTTTCACCGTTTTCGCGCCCACAGATGACGCATTCGATGCAGTAGATTCTGCAGCACTGGCTGAAATTGTCGGTGATCCCGACCTTTTGGAAGCAGTACTGCTCTACCATGTACTTGGTATTGAAGCATTCTCTACCGATCTCGCAGATGGTATGGAAGTGACCACCCTACAAGGGCAGGATGTAACAGTCACCATCAATGCCGACGGGGTATTTATCAATGACGCGCAGGTGACCATGGCTGACATTCCCGCAGACAACGGGGTGGTTCATGTCATTGATGCCGTGCTGGTCCCTGAGACAGATGAAACGACAACCGTTTTTGACATTATTGATGGCTCAGATGATCATACCATTCTGACTACTGCCGTGATGGAAGCGGACCTGGTTGGTGCATTGAGTGACCCGGACGCCGAATTGACAGTATTTGCACCCACAGATGACGCCTTTGATGCGCTGCCGGACGGAGCCCTGGAAGACTTACTGAGTGACCCGGAAGGTGCCCTAACCGAGGTATTGCTTTACCACGTGGCAGGTTCCACCGTGCTCTCGACCGATCTGGAAGACGGCATGACCATTACAACCTTGCAGGGAGAAGAAGTTACGGTAAGTATTATGAACGGGAATGTGATGATTAACGATGCGTTGGTAATTACGGCAGATTTAACCGCTGACAATGGAGTGGTCCACGTTATTGATGCTGTCTTGTTGCCACCCACTTCCACAAGGGATCTCGCAGAATTGCCAGTATCGATTTATCCGAATCCGGCATCGACGACATTGCAGGTGAATTTAGACGAAGCATTCAGTGGGGAGTCGTACCAAATTCTGATCTTTGACGCAATGGGTAGATTGGTGAGACAAAAAGACGCACATGGCACTACGACCGCCATCGATGTAAACGGCTTGCCAGCCGGCACTTTCACACTTTTCATTGAAAATGGACAAATGGTTTCAAGGTCTTTGTTCGTAATTAAATAGGTTTCACGGAACGCAAACCACAATTGAGTTGCAACCCATACACAAAACCCTGGCCGGACCATCTATTCAGCGATGGTTCGGCCTTTTTTTATGCCCTGATCCCCAGGAACAACAAAATCACTCCGTTTCCCAATCCCCGGGCTCGAGTTCGAAAATATCCTCTACCCTTTTATCCAAAACAGAACAAATCTTTAGGGCGAGAACAGTAGAAGGCACGTAGCGGCCCTGCTCTACAGAATATATTGTCTGCCGGGAAACTCCGGTCTTTTCAGCGAGTTCTGTTTGGCTTATGTTTTGAGTCAATCTGGTTATTTTTACTTTATTTTTCATTCATTAGGTTGTTATCCGATAAGTGGTGAAACATTGCTTAAGGTTTCCACCTAATCTTATTCATTAATTTGCTCAGCCGAGGCGGCTTTGTTCAAACGACTCATGTACAGTTTAAACCTCACGTAAAAGAATACAAAGGGCAGGTAAATACAGAAGACCAAAGCATATACGAACGCAAATTGATAGAAAAAAACAATGGCAATAATGAGGCAGGCCGAGTAAAGAAGCATGGAAAAATGCCAGGATTTAAGGCGGACCGTTTTGGTGAATTCATCCTCTTCTGTCAGCCTCGCCAGTGAAATAAAAACCAGCCCAAACAGGGAGCCCAGCGCGAACAACTCATTGCTCAGATTTTCGACTTTTGGCGGATTTAAAAATCCACCCTCTCTCCATGGGAATTTGACTTCCAGAAAGGAAAATTCAAAGTTCCAAAACAAATGACTGATACCCAGAGGAATGAAAATAACAACAAGAATCCAGCCAATCAAGTGGTAAGAATTCGGTAAGAGATAAATATTTTTCATAAGTCAAAATTTGTAAAGTAAACTTTACTATTGTAAAGAATATTTTACATATCGTGTTTTTTTTTGACTTGACCGGGGATTTTTTGTGGGAACTGTTTTGAAATAAACCATTTGTGTGAAACCTGGTGCTTCATTGCTTGAAGAATGGATTTCTCCTATCACTTCAGCTTATCAGCCGGTTGATAATGTCACCTCTACGGGATTATGCCAATATGGCTTTATAATTCTATCAGTGTCTTCGTTCCATTTAGACAGAGCCCCAAATGATTCTTGTCCTCTTATGGCTATTAAAGACCACCATTTTAAAACAGAGCAAAAAAAGAGATATCTAAAGACTTTTGTGTAGGGAACCTTTTTAGGGCTGCAAACATTCTAGTTGCATATGACGATACTTTAGCAAGTTAGTCATCCTCAATTAAAGCAAGTAATAATGAACCATTTAGAGCGAATTACCATTGACCCCAAAGTTATGCATGGGAAGCCTTCCATCAGGAACATGCGCTTTACTGTGTCCCAAATGCTTGAATTAATAGCGGGTGGAATGAGTTTCCAGGAAATTCTGGATGATTATCCCTTTCTTGAAAAAGAAGATATTCAAGCATGCCTCAACTATGCAGCCAAAATTGCAGACACTAAACAAATTCTCACCATTGCATGAGATTTATTGTGGACACCCAATTACCACCGCGGCTAGCCAGTTTTTTAGAATCAAAAGGGCACGATTGCATCCATACAACCCATTTTGACAATGGACATTTACTACAGGACGCTGAAATTGTAGCCATTGCAATAGAACAAAGAAGGACGATCATTTCTAAAGACGCTGATTTTTCTGACTATTACCACCTTAAGGGAGCGCCACCAAATATTTTATCACTTCAATTCGGAAACCTTTCAAACAAAGACCTAATGGCGTATTTTGATGAATACCTAAACGTCATTGTGAGAGCATTCGATAACGGAGCGGAATACCTACAGTTTAGTCGTGATGGAATCATTACTAATTGATATCCCGAAGAAAAATAAAAGTGTATGTCACTTCACAACGGCATTAAATCCGTAATTTACTATTAATCTAAAGGCACCTCAAACCTACCAATTGCCGCCGCAAATCCCACAACTTTGCACCGCCCTTTGCGCCTTCGCGGCTTTGCGCGAAACCTAAATCCTCACCATAGAATCTTCCAATAATCATTATTTCATGCCAGGTCCCGGAATTCTCGCTCAAAAAAAATTGTCAATTGTCAACTGTCCATTGTCAATTAAAAAACCCAATTCGTAATTAAATACCTCTTTACCGTATCAAATTCACATTGCCCTGTCTGCTAAACCGGTCGCCACCAATGCACTCCACATCCAGGTAATATCCGTAGGCGCCCGTGGGTTGATCCTCTCCTTTAAAAGTGCCGTCCCAGCCCCGGTCCAATTCTGTCGTCCGGAATACCTCCTGGCCCCAGCGGTTGTAGATGATCAATTCAAACCTGTCGATATCCACTCCCCTCAAATAGAGCACATCGTTTTCACCGTCTCCATTGGGGGAAAAGGCGTTGGGAAGGAATACATAGGGCGTTTCACAGGGCAGGTCCACCACCGTGAGTACCACGGAAGCGGAATTCACACAACCATCGGGCGAAGTGATTGTAGCCGTGTAGGTCGTTGTACTATCGGGCATGGCCTCGGGATTGGCAACCCCGGGGTCGTCCAGCCCATCGGGTGGATGCCAGGAAACCTCTGAATCAGGGGGATTGAATTCCACCAGCAACCCACTGCTCTCCTGGAATCTGACAATACGATCGGGATTGGCTGATATACCGGTAATATCGGGTAGCGGCAATACCACGACCAAAACTTGCTTCTCCACCGAACAGTCGCCGGATACGATCCGGGTGGTGTAAAGAGTCGTCTCTGAGGGACTGACGCGAGGATTGGGATCGGTGATGCCATCGATAAAACCAAATGCCGGAGACCAGGTATAATTGTAATCTGGATTAAAATCGGGATTGAGGCGCACGGTATCTCCCAGACATATCTCCAGGGTGTCGGTGATTAAATCAGCGGTAATCAAACCAACCTCTACCTCAGTTGTTTCCACAATCCGACAACCCAGGCTGTCTGTCGCAGTGAGCTCAATTTGCAAAAACACACCCTCCTCAAAAGTCAACAAATGCTCAGCTCCGGTCAATATCAAATCTATATCCCCACTAATCTGCCAGGTGTATTCGACTCCCGGAAGGTCTCCGGGCCCGGCATTCAGCGCAAACTCCACAGTGTCCAGACAACCCACCAGGTCGGTTTCAATTTCAATCTCTGCCAGCACACTTTCCAAAACTCTTATTTCAGCGGAAGCAATTTCCACGCAGCCAAATAAGGTGTCCGTGGCAATCACTTCTAATTCGTAAATACCCGAATCCGGCACTGAAAAAGAAATTATATGACTGCTGTCAGATGCAAGAATGTCATCTCCGTCTTTTACTTCCCAGTAATAACTCACAATATCCAGGTCAGGGAGTTCAAAAAACACATCGAGGGTGTCGCAGACTATCAAATCTTCAAGCCCAAGATTAATTCCCCGTGTAAGGATATCCACCTCATAAAATAGCGTACAGATGGAATCCACTTCCACCTCAGCAGCATAAACAATGCTGCTCTGCGGCACTACTTCGGGATTTGGAATGGTGTCAGCCGTGGTAAAATAAGTATTGGGCATCCAAATATGATCTCCATCGTGCCCTGCATCCAAAACAATGGTATCACCGCGGCATATTTCGATGGAATCAAACAAAAACACCTCTTGCTCAATCCCGGTTTCAATTGTTATTTCATCGCTCAATTCACATCCCAGGTCATTAGGAATTAACACCTTGGCCCGTATCTCTGCATTTCCGATAAAGGTGTATTCGAATTCCGGCACCGCGGTTTCGAAGGTATCTCCCTCAATAATCCATAAATATTGCCCGGGATCAAAATCTCCGATAATCTCAGCAGAAAAATAGGCATCCAGAGAATCGATGCATCGGCCGGTTTCCCATTCAGCCTGAATTTCCACATCCAGATCGACGATGTGAAGCGGAATGGTCAATTCAGGACGACAGCCCGGATAGGTGGTATCCCTGTCGATAAGTACAACCTCCCAGTCTCCCGGCGAAAAAAAGTTGAAAGTGACCACGTCACCGGTTCGGGTTCCAAACAATGAACCCCCTCTGAAAAATTGCCAGTTCAAACTGGTGGCATCCTCACCCCATGGGCTTGTAAAAGTCACCTGACCCACCGCACAAATGGTATCTGGTTCTTCGAAGGCGTCCTGATCAAAGATTTCGACTTCCACTGTTACTTCTCCCCTGCAACTCTCATTGATGACCTCGGCGGTGTAAATTGTATTTTCCTCAGGCATTGCACGTGGATTGGGGGTATCCGGAGGGTCTAACAAGCCCACTTCCGGGCTCCAGATGTATGTATTGAAGGTATCGAAATCAGGGTACAATTCCACTTCTGTTCCACTGCAAATAAACAGGTAGTCGCTCGCTCCATCGTCAAATATTAAGCCTGTGGGGATTTCTTCCGAAATAACTTTCCAGCAACCAAATTCCTGATTGATGATTCTGAGGTCCACATTGACGGTCCGAACCCCACTAAACTCCATGCTCCATATCGAATCGGTAATAATCGTTGATGAGTTTCCCCACTCGACCACCCAACGAAACTGGTTTGGACCTGGCAGGTCTGCCAAAATATCGGCCGAGAAATCCAATTCAATTGAATCGGTACACTCCCCTCGCTCGACTCCGATCTCAACTTCAAAATCTATATCCAAAATACTGATAGTACGGGTAAAAGTATCGTTACAGGCTTCTGTATTCCCAAAGGCGATCAGAGTCACTTCGTAATCTCCGGCTTCTTCAGGGAATGACAAGACCGGCTCAAAACCGGTAGCGGTATCGTAGGGTTCTTCCAGGTCTCCAACCACCCAAAAATGCCCCATGGCATTGTCGCTCAGGTTTTCAAATTGCAATTCGAATTGGTTGCAGTAGTTTTCCGCGGCGAAAAAAGAGGAGGTGGTCTCACTGCAGACGCCCACATTGTACTGAAAGTCCCTGAAAGTGGTACTGATTAACTCCCCGTCGCGGTATTCATCCACACAAATACCAACCACAAATTGCCCAATTATGGTTGGAGTGCCCGTCAAAAGACCAGTATGGGGGTCGATTTGAAGGGAGTCATCACCGCCCAACATATTGGTTAGACTAAAAGGATCTCCGACCCACACTACAGGATCATAGGGTGGATTGTTAGGTGGTTGTGGCCGTGGATTGTTAAAAGCAACCCCGCTCAATGGTTCACACAGTCTGTAAACCAGTGAATCCCCATCCGGGTCTATGGCAGAATGGTCGAATTCAATTCGTTCATTCAAACAAATGTAAAGCGGTGGCCATTCTTTAAATTCTGCGCTGTTATTGCACTCAAGCAGTGCTGTTTCGGAAATATTAGCCGTGTAGGATGCACCGGTAAAAAAAGGATCTGCAATATTCACTATGGTCTCGTTTCGACAGCAGCGCTGATAAACCAATTGATATCCACCCTCCAGAAATGGAAGATGCACCGTATCCAGATAAGTGGTCGTATGAACGCAAACATCCGGTGGAACCACGTGACAGGGGTTTTCCAAAACAGGAGACAGGGTGTCGTTATTTCTCACGAAGACGAACAACTGCCCGTTAGAAGCTACATCGGTTACAAGTTGGTTGTCCTCATCAAAAAATCCGATGGAAGCCGGATTGTCAAAAAATGGTACTCCGTAAAAACAGTCGCGATAAATGGTCATGGAAATCTCGAAGTTGTTGTCCCCGAGACAGCGATAGGTGATCTCTCCTCCCACAATGTGCGATGCATTCAATTGAGTGCAAAAACCCAGCAGAATCGGGAACAACAGTAACTTAATGAATACTCTATTCACTGTAACATGACCTTTATTTTGCTCATTTAATCATGAGCCTGAAAATATTCAAAATTACTAAATATTTGACAATCACTTTGCAAACACACCATTTATTTGAGGACTGGAGCTTCACCGGTCTCCGTACATCAGGTTACACCCCCTCATTTCACTGCCATCAAACCTGCCCATTATTTCAAATTTCCTCTCATCCACCATGCGGCCCAGATCCATGGTCATAATAAAACTGCAGGTATCCAAATTGGCCAGGTCTATCACATTGACCCCACCTGTTACCCCCGTTTTTTCTCTGCAAAAAGGGTCGTTCACCTCCCGCGTGTAAACACTCATCGTGGGGCCCGGCTCGAAAATTCCCGCGTCTTTCGCATAAGCCTGAGAAAACAGCTCTGTCATCCCGTATTCTGAGTGAATAGCATCCACTCCAAGCCCCTGCTTAAGCACCCGGTGGAGATCGCTTCTTATCATCTCCTCCCGCCTGCCTTTCATGCCACCGGTCTCCATCGGGATAATCTTTTCGGAAAGCACCAAATCAGTTGTTTCTGCCAAATCCAACAGTGCAAAACTCACCCCGATCAATATGGTTTTCCGGTCGCTTTGCCTCGCGCGATCCAGTGTCCGAAAAAAATCACCGTCCAACTGCCCAAAAATTCCTGAACACGCCTCATTACTGCTTGCAGCAAACTCACTCACCATGTGCACCAACGAACTCTGACCCTGCTCCAGGTAATTTGGAAGCAAGCCGATCCAATTGTATTGCTCCATAGGTCCGTAAACAGCCTCAAAACATGCCGTGGATATTTTTTTGTACCATGACCTGTCTCTTAGATGGTGTTTGGCGCGAATTTGTCCACCGGTCCCGCTGCTGAGAAATGTTTTTTCCTCTTTCCAGATCCCCGTCTTCACCTCATGTGACTTAAAAAATTCAATGGGCAGACAGGGAATTTCATAAATACCGGACAAGCCTCTACCCTTGAATCCCAGGGCTTCACAATACCTGCGATACAATTCATTATTGGCAAATTGATATTCAAAAACCCGCATAGCAATTTCCTCAAAATCGCCGGGCTGCTCGACGAGATTTAATATCCTCCTACGCAAATCTTCAGTAGAATCCATTCCACGGTTCTTTAACTTATACGGGTAACAAATGTAGGGAAAGAATTCATTGGTTATTGGCTTTCTCAGTTGTGAATTGGTGAGTCTGTGAGTTGGTGAGTTGTCTGCAAGTGGCGCCACCTCGATATTGTCGGCAGTAAATCATTATTTAGGGGTTGTTGGTTTTTCCAGTTTTCTCTTTCTCAGTGATCTCTGTTCCCCTGTGGTGGACCAGGCGATTATTGGCTGATGGCCGGAAATCATAAAAACAGGGTGTAGTTATGCACAAAATGGATATTGGAGCGTTAGTGGTGCATATGATGCGTTTAATTTCAGCTGCCTTGTTATTGCTCCTGATCGGTTGTGCCGATGTGCCCGATTTTGGCAATGAGCCCTACATTGAATTCAGGGACATTAGAAACAATGAAATTGCGCAGAGCGATCAGGCTGACACCATCGTATTTACGCTCTATTTTGAAGACGGGGACGGGGACTTGAGACCAGCCAATGGAGAACCCAATGTCTTTTTCACGGACCTGAGAGACAGTGCCGTGGCATTTTCTTTCGCCTCACCCAAAATACCCCGCGAGGGCTCCGGCAATGGGGTTCGCGGTACGCTTGAACTTCGGGCCGGTTTTCTGCGTGGAGACATCTGCTGCCTCTACGAATCAGGCCAGCCACCCTGCAGCAAGTCCATTCCCATACGTTCCGATACCATCTACTACGATGTCCATGTCTTTGACGCCGCTGGCAATAAGAGCAATATTGTAAAGGCGGGTCCGGTGGTCCTGCTTTGTGATTGATATCCTATCAAAAACGGGCTGTAAGTATCCTCTCCTTTCCCTGCATGTCCTTAATTAACGATACCAGGGCGGCCTTTTTCTCAAAAATATCCCGCACCTCTTCAGCCCGGAATTCGTTCAACTCCACCACCACCCTTCCACCGGCTTTTAACATGCGGTGAGCATTCTCAGCGATTTTTTTGTAAAAAACCAGGCAATCATCTCCCCCGGGGTAAAGCGCTATCTCCGGCTCATGTTTAACGGTCGATTCAGTCATGGCTTCCACTTCATCCCTTGACACATAGGGGGGATTGCTCACAATCAGGTCAAAATCACTGCCACATTTCAGAGGCTCTTTTAAAAAATCCACCCTCATGAATTCCACCTCTGCGCCCAACTTCCGGGCATTGTCTTTGGCAATTCGGAGGGCATCCTCTGAGACATCGACTGCGACCACCCTGCAATGCGGTCTTTCCAGGGCAACTGTAATTGCAATGCACCCACTTCCAGTACCGATGTCCAGCACATTCTGAGGTTTGTTTTTGTCCAGGGATTTCAGACACTCATAAACGACCTCTTCGGTTTCAGGACGGGGGATGAGGACCTCCTGACTCAGGTCAAAAACACGGCCGTAAAAATGGGCTTTACCGGTGACGTATTGAACCGGGCGCCCCGTAACAATCGCTTCAACCATCTCCTTCAATTTATTTTTTCTCCCGCTCCGGTCCCCTGCTTTTTCCCAGTCGGTATCCTCCACAATGGCACGCCAGATGTTTTCCGCCTCTCTTTTCCCGTATTGCTGCTGCAAAAGAACGGTGTATTTTTCTCGAATCTCCCTGGAAAAGTGCGTATTCATTGGTTGGTTTTGGTTTGATTATTTCCTGATACCATGAAAAGGTGAAAGGGATCTTCCATCATATCCAAACGGTGTATGTGGTTGAAATGACGTAGGCGATTACAAGGGCTGACAGGTACATTGCGTATTTTCCGGGAAGTAGTAAACCTCTGAGGGGTACATCCAGGCGAAAAACGGCATACCAGCCCATAATCAGTTTACTGACCAGATAAGCAACCACAGTGGCCCAGGCAATGCCGTAAATCCCCCAAAGCTGATACAGCAACACGCTCAGCACCACATTCAGAACCACCTCCACACCACCGGCAGCCAGCAAGGTGCTGTTCTTTTTGGCAGCGATGAGAAAAACCTG
>SL_3KL_010_SEDDRAFT_10006670_pt1 | contig 10302 bp, 6 predicted proteins | sample SodLakKL_010_SED_2_FD_10381 | JGI IMG/M metagenome (IMG submission 10381)
AACACTTCTTCCTATGTTAGATATAGGAGAGCTTGTTGACGTTGAAGTAACAGGACATGGAGATCATATCAAGCTAAAGTCTTAGATTGGAGGGGTTCCAGATTCAGATTATATCATACGAGTTCCCACAAGAGTGGGAGTTTATGGAAATATACGGCGTATCGGATTTGCATACAGGAGATATACTTTTTAATCATGTTGAATTCCAAAGGTTTTGCGACTTTATAATGGAGGAGCCTTACAGATTTGTAGTTATTAACGGGGATATGCTTAATAATAACTTAATTAACTCAGCAGGGAGTCCTTACGAAGATGTAATCTCTCCTAACGACCAGAAGAAAGAGGTCAAAAGAATGCTGAAACCTATGAGAGAGCGTATCCTGTGCATGAACGATGGGAATCACGAGACTAGAACCAAGAGGTCAGCAGGACAAAATATTACCGAAGAGATTGCAGAGTATCTCGGAGTCCCGTACAATGAGGATGAGAACTTACTTAAAATCTCGTTTGGTAAGAGGCCAAACAATTCTAAGAGACTGGTATATACTATCTATATTACACATGGGAACGGGGGCGGTAAAAAGCAGGGTAATATTGTAAATAACGCAGAAGATCTCAGCAAAAATATATTTGCTGATGTTTACATGGTAGGGCATGGACATAAAAGAACAGGGACTAAAGCTGTATTAAGATACCCTGATTTGAGGAATAACAAAATAATAGAAGTAGAACAGTTATTTACGTCCTCTGCTGCATGGTTAAATTACGGAGGGTATGCAGTACAGAAGATGTACAGACCCCAAGTAAGAGGAGCGCACCCTGTGATATTACGGGGAGATAAGAAGGAAGCTAATACATTAATCTAAAGGAGTTGTTTGAAAGTGGTATACGAAAAAAGGTCTATTTTAAAAAAGTTTAAGTTTTGGTCTCCGATAGTAACAGGACTTGTTACGTCTTTAGCTTTCGCAGTTAAGTATCTCTTTGATTTTGATGTGCCGGAGATGGTACTTGACTGGATTATAGTAGCTGGGCTTAACATACTCGCTGTTATTTTAGGTGTAGACTGGTCTGAGAACGAGGATAAGGTGGATAAGTAGTACTAATAAACTGAGGGGGTGATTGTATGCCTATGCCTGATCCTTTTGAAAATGTAATGACAATGCTAAGAAACAAGGGATCGGTAGATCCGAATACTTCTGCTGCTCGCAGTGCTAGTATTAAAGACCAACGAAGAACTGTTGGTGCTACTCCCCCTGCGCAAAAGAAGCCCCCTCAGTCCGGGGGGAGCAGGACGTCTATGCCACAGGAAGGACGAATGGGAGAACAGATGCAGCCAGACATGATGACCCCTGTGGTAAAGTCTTTGAACGAGGCTATCTTAGGTTTAAAGGCACAGATTCACAGAACTACTGACCAAGAGCAGAGAAGAATGTTAGAGCAACAAGCTCAACAGATTCGTCAGAGAGTAGTAGATATGGGGGGAGAACCTATATGGGCTGATGAGTCTATTGAAGAAGGTATGAGAAAACTCCAAGCAATGGGTGCTCCACAACAGGAGATGCCGCAACAAGGAGGTATGCCTCCCTTTGTAACACAGGCCCAGCAACAGTTTGAAGGTGGAGGTGTCCCGGATTGGGTACAAAGTGCTCAGGATCAAGTTGGAGGAGGCAGACCTAACTGGACTATGTTAGATTTTAATAACCAACCACAGGAACAACCTCAAGAGCAGGTTATACCTCAAGAAGGGGAAGAAGATCACCTAGGTCCATGGCTGAAACGAAGAATGATGAAGGAGAGAGTTAGAGCCATGAGGCAGCAGAGACAGGAGGACGAGGAATAATGCCTTTATGGAGAGACCAACATAAATATGTAGAAGCTAATCCTACAGTCAGACACCAAGCAGATACAGGGGTGAGGACTGGTGCGGGACAGCAGCCTGATTTTCCTTGGCCTCAGTCACAGCCACAACAACAGCAAGCTGCTCCTGCTTGGACAGGAACAGGCTCAGCAGCTACGTCTAGTGGAGGTGGTTGGTGGGATGATATCTTCGGGCAGGGAACAGGGCAGTTCGGAGGAGTAACTGCTCCAACAATATCTGCTCCGAGCGTAAGAGCTCCAGAAATACCTCAAACTCCGTCGGTAACTCCGGGGTATTATACTGATGCGCTTCCTTCAGAGCGTCCTGAATCTGATATAGAACGAATGATTAACGAGTTCTTAGGACAGGAAGTAGGAGCCCCTCCTGAGATGCAGGTAGATACCGACTTTGTTAATAGTATTATTCAACAATTTGGTATAGAACCTAGAACTCCTGAGGATATCCAAGAACATGCTCAAGCTATTGTAGACAGGCAGAGGTACAGTCAAGAACAGATTATCCAAAGGGAGATAGAACGCTTTGAGAGGGACTTTCCTAACGAGTTTAGGAAGGCAGAACAACAGATAAGAGATGCTGCTGCTAATGTTTCTGCTGACAGGCAGGAAGAGATGGCAGCTCGTGGTACTTTCTATAGCTCTATTATGGCTCAGTCTATGGCAGAAATAGACAGCGAGACTATGGAAATGATTAATGATATTGCTACTAGTGCTGCGTCTCATGTTACAGGTCTTAGAGGAGAGATGAGAGACCTACAGCAGTGGGCTGTGCTGGAAGAAGAGGTAGTTCGGAGACAGCTTGAAGCAGAGGATAGACAGCAGAGAGAACGTCTAGCTATGATGCACATAGAGGTAGCTACTTGGGCAGACCAGATGGCTTTAGATACATGGTATCGTCAAGAGTCTCTGTCACTGCAACAAGATCAGTTACAACTACAGGGTTTGCAGCTTAAGCAGCAGGAAGCTGAGCGAATGGGACAGCACTATGCTACTGCTATGATGGCAGACCACCCGCTTGTTCAGGGTACTTTACAGGCTATGGGTGTTGATCCTGAAGCTTACGCACAAATGCCGATGGAACAGCAGTCGTTCATGGTTAATAACATTATTGGATACAATGAAATTGAACAGCAAATGCGTATGAGAGAGTTCCAGATGAGAGCTGCTGTTGCTGAGATTCAGTTACAAAATGCTTCGATGCAACTACAAGCACAGATTGCTAGTGGTCAGCTACAGATGGATGCGCAGAGGCTTAACTTACAGTATATGATGCACAGAGACCAGATGGCTCTTAGCTGGGCAGGACACTCATTAGACGAGAGAGCTCTTGACTGGCAGATGAGTCAGCCTATAGGTGGTACTGGAGCAGCGCAACAAGAGGTTCCTGAAGGAGTTAATTGGGGAGACTATAACGCAGGTATGGGTATCGCATCACAGGTAGCTTCTGGAGAAATACCATCTCAGATGTTTAACAGGTATGTAAGTACTTTAGATCCTGATACTCAACGAGCATTAAGAAGTGATGCACAAGGTATATTATCTCCTGCTNCTCCTCCACAGGAACCGNAGAGGTTTAGAAAGCAAATGGATTGGTCTAAGTTTGATCCCGGAACTTGGGATTTAGGCAAAGATTTAGATATATTAGGAGATTTCTTTGGAATCGGGAGGTAGTAAATGCCTTTACAAGAGGAACAAATAAGACAAGTATTCCAACAGCTTGGAATGGAGACTCCTAGTACTCAAAGGCAGGGGTTGGCCGGTACTGGAGGGTTAGTTGGGGGTGCGTCTGGTTCTAGAGGGCTTACTGATATGGTAGCATCCCGACAGCAGCCTCCTCAAATACAGCCCGGTGCTATAGAGAGGCACAGGGATGATAACTTTCTGTCTCAATTCGGCAAAGGGCTGGGCTCCCCTTTGACAGATACCTTATCCGGGTTTGGTGTAACTAACCCTAGAGAAATGCCGTCTAGTTTAGGGGGTATTATAGGAAACATAGCAGGAAGTCTAGTTGGTTGGACTGCTCTTACTGTAGCTACTGCTGGTATTGGGACTAAGGTAGGCTTAGTAGGGGCAGGAGCTGCTAAGATAGGGGCTGCTACTACTGCTGCTGGTAAAGGTATAGCTACGTCNAACAGGGAGGTTTATTTCAGCAACCTCAACAACCTATGCAACCTCAGCCCGGTGCTATAGAGAGGCACAGGGATGATAACTTTCTGTCTCAATTCGGCAAAGGGCTGACCTCCCCTGTGACAGATACCTTGTCAGGGCTTGGTGTAACTAACCCTAGAGAAATGCCGTCTAGTTTAGGTGGTATTATAGGAAACATAGCAGGAAGTCTAGTTGGTTGGACTGCTCTTACTGTAGCTACTGCCGGTATTGGGACTAAGGTAGGCTTAGTAGGAGCAGGAGCTGCTAAGATAGGAGCTGCGACAAAGGCTGCTGGTACTGGTATATCTGCCTTAACAGGAGGTAAAATAGCAGCTACTACTGGTGGTATGATAGCTAAGGGTGCTGCTTGGGGAGGCTTATCTCAAGCACATACGTGGTCGTTCGGTCAGCAGGAGTACGAGAATATACCAAAAGATCTTCTTGTGGGTGCTCTTACTGGTGGTGCTATGGGTGGTGTAGTAGGTAAGTGGGCCGGGCATATGCAAAAATCTGGTAAGCTGTCTGCTACACCTCAAGGTCTTATTAACAGATTTGTTAGGGAGCACAATCAAAGGCATCCAAACAGTATGGTAACAATAGATGACCCTGCATCACTTTCCAGTGCTATTAATAGGAGCAGCTCTAGAGAAGCCGTTTTTATTAGGGACGTATTAAGACGCAGTGATTTAGATTCTGCTACTACTTCTAATGTTAAAAATTTAAGTAGTAGTATACGTAAAGGTCTGCAAGATTTAGATGTCACTTCAAGACAGAGGACAGGTTTAAGCGAGTCTCTGGATATGTTAGATGGAGTGAAAACTAAAGCTGATTTAGATAATGTCGTAAAAAGAATGAGATTGCAGGTAAAAAATATAAGCAAACAGCTCGGGGAAGATGTACCTGAGACAGCTAATAGGCTAAATGATTCTCTAAATCAGCTCAAGCGAGAGGTTGACGGCTTTGTAACCAGAGCTGTAGACCCACAAGCAGGAGTTCAGTTGGCTGCCTTGCGGTATGCTCATAACCCTTCTGCAATGAAGTTTCAGTTAAGACAAACACAGAGAATAGGGAAGCAGATGCAGGAGTTTCATAAAAAAGGTACTCTTGGAAAGCACTATCAAGTAGAAAAACATTTTCATTTTGGAGACGAGGCAGATACTTTTCTAAATAAAGTTATGAGAGAAACTGGAGTAAGGTTTGATCCTGATCCAACAAATTTTAGGAACCCCAGTTTTCTCTATGGAAAGGCTGCTCAATACCAAGATGAGTGGACTCAGATTATGAACAGAACAAAGCCAAGTGATATAACAGTTCTACCCGGAGGTTCTATAGCCTTTGGTGTAAATAGTCCTGTTAAAGACGGGGACTTACTGAAGTACCTTGCTAATATAAAAGAGCTTCCTGTGGATGCTACTACCCAGACTATTAGTCTGCACGATAGGCTTATTTTAGAAAGCCCTATCGGGTGGTTCGCAACTAAGTTTGCTCCGCTTAGAGCAGTCATGGGTGAGAGCCATTTCCGTGCTGTGCGACGTGCTAATATAGACCATCAGACCTACTCAAGTACAGAGATTGAGAACATCCTGAATATAGGTCGTAAGTATGGTTGGAACTCACAGAAGTTGCGAGACCAGCATGGACCTCACGTAGGTAAAATAGTAGAAAGACAGTTAGACTCTAATGCTGCAATGAACGCAACTTATAATAGAGTTAGTAGATCTATGGTCAGTCAGTTGGAAGCTAAGGCTCCAGATACTGACATAGAACAACGTATAGCAAGAGAGTTAGGAATAGGACAAGGGGAAGCTAAGGATGTAATTAAAGGGTACAGGACTACAGTCGGGAATAACCAAAATTTACTGGAGAAAATGGCAGAGCAAGGGTCAGTTAGAAAAGCAGATGGTACTGCTAAAACTTTAGAAGATTTTTATACTGACATAGCAGCCGACTATATGCACAACTCCTTGCTGAAAAAGGTAGCTACTATGTCAGACGATGAGATTGCTACATTAGCACGGAAGATGAATACCAGAGTAGACTACTTGAAGGCTGCATCAGAGGGTAGAATTACTCTTGATAGGCTATTCCAAGAGTCTGATATAGACCCTCACATATACAGAGCTGCGTACCTTCCTCACTACAGACAGTTTGAGGGAGCCAGCTATAAAGTAGCTATGCGATCTTTCAAGGATATCGGTGTAAGAGAGAATCAAGCACAGAAAATCTTTTGGGCTAATGAACTGCACAGGACAGACCAGTTAGTTTCGTACGACCAGAACTTCTTTAGTGCTGCGTCTCGATATGTAACGGGGATGTCAAAGAGTAAGTTCTTCCGTCCTGTGTTTGATGACCTTGATAATACTTTGAAGGGTGCAGGGGTACATACTTCTAGAGTGCAGGTATACGAGCAGTTGAAGCGAAGTATACAAGGCATCCCAAGCGAGATGGAGACTGCCTTTGACAATGCGTTTCATAATTTTGCTAGGGCTATCGGTGTAAGCGGAGACAAAATGAACGCTAAGTTTGTCGGGTCTTTACTTGCAGAGCTACAGTATACATCTGGTATGGGCTTTAACCCCTTCATGCCTATACGTAACCTAACCCAAAAGGCATTAGCTTTGTCGTCTATAACTGAAAGTGGTAGTCCTATAGAAGGTTTGTACTGGTTAGGCAGAGCTAAGATGGCTAAGATGTCGGGGACAGACGAGGCAAAGAAATGGATAAGGTTGAATGATGTTCTGACTAACCGTCTGTATACAGAAGGGTTGGACTTACAATCGCAGGGGTTAGTAAAAGTAGCCCGAATGATGGGAGCTTCTGATGTAGCTGCTTCAAGGATGGACGATGTAGGATTAAAGTCTGCTATGTGGATGTTCCGTAAGTCTGACACTAGTAACGTAGAGGATATCTTTATGGCTAAGGCTATGTATGCTACAGATAGAGGATTTGCTCTCGCAGATGCAGTAGAAATGGCACGGTCTACTACCATGGCAACTCAGTTTATGTATGGTATAGACTCTCCCATGCTGTATAAGAGTTTACTGGGTAAGCAGATAGGTATCTTCCAATCATGGCCTCTTAACTGGGCTCATATGTTATGGGAACAAGGAACACAAGGGAACATGAGAAGGGCTGCCTCCACTGTGGTTACTATGGCAGTAGCATCAGAGTTGCTATCAATGACAGGTATTAGCATGAGGAGTATTCATCCGACTGAGACCGTACAAGGGTTGCTTCCTGTGAAGATGTTAGAAGGAGAACGTGACTGGCCTCTAGCTTTCCGTTCTACTGTAGCAGTATTAGATTATATGAGAGGATTAGCTGACGGAGATCCCGAAGCAGTAGACACAGCCATCAACAATCTACAAAGATCTGCTGAAGGCTTAGTACCTTACGGTGCAGTAACTACTAGAACCCTACGGTTTATAGACAGGGTAAGGCATGACTGGAGAGACTTTGCTGATACAGGGTTCATGTACTCCGCAGCCTTAGCTCCAGAAACTAGAGAGAACAGGTCTAGGTTAGTTAGAATACTCGGAGAAGATGAATCGTCTGCACGAAACGAGGCAGTCTTAGGATTATTAGGTACTACTACGAAGTCTGTTCAGAGGATACAGGATGCAGAGGATATCCAGCGAATGGATGCTTCTTATAGAAGAACAAGAAGATTAGCAGTACAGGCGTTCATTGACGAGGACTACGACAGATTCCAGAAATTGCAAGAACAGTTAGTAGTTAACTTTGGTCAGTGGATTGAGCCTAGAGATATTATGAGAGAGATTGAGTATATGGGGCAGACTGCAAGAGAAAGACAAACACGTTCTCTACCAGAGAATTTAGAGGATGCTTTCTATGAGAGTATCTTAGATCCTAGGTCAGAAGACGTTACCCCTTGGTGGTAAAAAGAAGTCCCACAGGAGAGCAAGAGAACATTTCGGCAGAAAGACCCTCTCTCCTGTGGGATTAATTAATTACTCGCCCCACCTCTCACTAATTTTTACATCAACTGGGAACGGTACGTTTGTATCAATGGAAACATCTTCCATTATTTCTTTCATTACATTTGCTACTTCTTCTGCTATAAAGGCAGGACATTCTACTATAATACTATCATGAACCATAATGACTATGTGACATTCAGGATAGCATCGCTTGAACATCTCGTGCACCCTGATTAAACTACTCAAGGTAACATCAGATGCTCCACTCTGAATAGGAAAATTGACTCCCTCTCTGTACAAGCTGTCAAGGTTATCTTGTGTTAAGAGAGGGAATCGTCTTTTCCTACCAAAGGGAGATGTAATTATCTGTTCGTTTCTGATAAGAGCTTTGGTGTCTTCTATCCATGTTTGTACGTCAGGCATGAGTGCTTTGTATCTCTGAATAAATTCAATAGCTTCGTCCCTTCCTAAGCCTGTTCTTTGAATTAACCCCTTATCAGACATAAGGTACAGCAGACCGAATGACAGAGCTTTTGCTGCCTGTCTCTGTTCTTTAGTCACATCTTCTATATTAACTCCTGCTGCCTGTGCTGCCATATAACTGTGAAAGTCTACACCAGATGATAACATCTCAGTGAGTTTCTCATCGTTTGCTACGTGTGCTGCCATTCTTACTTCAATCTGTTCGTAGTCAGCTTGTATCAGTACAGAGCCGGGAGGTGCTGCAAATATATTCCTTATTCTACCGTCTCTTGGTATTGTATGTAGTGCAGGTTTAGTTGTTGATAGTCTACCAGTCTCTGTTCTATCGAAATGATAACTACATCTGACCCTATTGTCTGGATCTACATAATCTGGTAGGTTTTTAATATAACTGCTGTACAGTTTGAACAGTTCCCTGTATTCCTTCAAGACTCTTGGGAAGTCTTGTTCAGGGTATGTCTCCATCAACCACTTGAGGGTCTCTCCATCAGCAGACCTGTCCTTTCTCTTGTAGCTCTTTGGCTGAAGTAAGTTCAGCTCATCCCACAGGTAGCCTTGTACTTGAGGGTGGGAGTTAGGGTTGAAGTCCTTCTTCCCTGTGATGTCGGCTAACTGTTTGAGATATTCTACAAGGGACGTAGACAGCTCCTGATTTACCTGCTCAAGTGCTTGGTTGTCAACCCAAACTCCGTGCTGTTCTATGTCGATGAACGCATAAGCAGCAGGTGCAAGAAGATTATTATACAGTTCATACAGGTCAGGGTTATCAGATACTGACTTCTTAAAGAAGTTATTAAGACGTAGGGTCCAGTCTACGTCCTTACCACAGTACTCATTTATAACCTCTGCCGGTATATCCTCTATCATAGTCTTCTTACTTGCCTTATACTTTGCCATCATCTCCGACTCATAGGCAGGAGCACCAAGCATGAACGACGAGAGATTCTCAAGCGACCTTTGTTGAGGTCTCTCATCTAACAGGTAATGCCACAACATGGGATCAAATGATACTGAATCTGTTATGCCATATAACCTGTTCCACTTAGCGTCAAAGGAGATTGCATTGAACCCTACCAAATTATGGTTAGACAAAGATTCGTTTAAGTTTTCTGACCACCTCCTTACAAAGTTTATCGGGATAGATACTGCTGTTCCCTCCTTCCATGAGAGCCCAAGGCAAAACCCTGTAGAGTACTGAGGGTTAAGCCCTGTTGTCTCCCAGTCAAAGGCAATCTCTGTACCTTCAGATAACTCGCTTAGTTTAATGATAAGTCTTTTCATCTCTTCATCATCACTAACTATAACTACCTCTGTATCTAACTCCTCCATTGTGTAGAGTACATTACCATTAGATATCATAAGAGCCTTCTCAATATCTCCCATGATATATGGAAACAGGGTATCCCCCTTAGCATATAAGGTAGCTGCTGGGTGGTATGTCGCCATTCCTTTAAAACCAAAATAAGAGTCTAATAATCTTCCCCTTATTTCTTTCATACTACCCTCCCCGAACAGTACCTGCGTTGGTGTCTTACCCATTGCTACAACTACTTTAGGATCTCTGGATTCTATGTCATGTATTAATCTGTCTTTACAGCAATCCATCTCATGTCTTGTCGGTGTTCTGTTCTCTGGTGGTCTGCACATACAGACATTAGTGAGATAGTAGTCGTCCTCTGTGATGTCTAGATAATTTAGTATAGATGTAAGGACTTTACCAGCTTTACCAACAAATGGAATACCCTGTTTCTGTTCTTCAGCTCCGGGTGCTTCCCCAACAAAAACTATTTTTGGTGTATCAGACCCCCTTCCTGATATTCTATTCCCGGATAAGGTACATTCACTACACAAAGGT
>SL_3KL_010_SEDDRAFT_10006671_pt1 | contig 10301 bp, 7 predicted proteins | sample SodLakKL_010_SED_2_FD_10381 | JGI IMG/M metagenome (IMG submission 10381)
CCCGCCTCGGTCGTTGGCCCGCCTCGACGTAGCTACTGCTATGTCTTCGACGGGCCGCCTACGATTCGGGCCCCTGGCGCTCCCAACAGTGGCGCCCTGTACTTCTTCAACAGCCTTCTTGGCCGAAGCCCACGCCCAGGGCTCCTCCGTCCAGCCCGGTTCCGATCCCTGCCCGGAGANGGTCCAGGTCCGCCCCCGTCGCCCGGGAGTAGCCGCCGGGGCCGCTGGGGAGAAGGTCCCCCACGTCGTCGTACATCTCCATGCGGAGGCGGACGTGCCCCACCGACACACCGTGGTTCAGGAGGGCTCGCCCTTCCCGGGCGGCGTACCATCCCTCCACGTCCGCCGTCCCCACCTCCATTTCCAGGGCGGTGGTGACCCCGTTCATGGCGAAGAGGCGGTAGTTCTCGTCATCCTGCCCGTGGGCGTGGAGGTCGATGAAGCCCGGTGAGACGACGAGCCCTGCCGCGTCCAGGACCAGGACTCCCTCAAGGGGGCTCTCGCTGATGGCCGCGATCCGATCCTCCTGGATCCCGATCCAGCGCACGGCGTCCAGTCCCGACTCCGGGTCCATCACCCGACCCTCGGCGATCACCACGTCGTATCGCTCCACCCCTCCGTTGGCGCAGCCCACCGCCAGGATGAGGGAGAGGGCGAGCACGGATGGAACGAGGGGGAACCGACGCATGACGCAGTCCTCGGCGCAGGGTGGTGTCACCGGCCCCGTATCACTGGCCTGGTGTTACGGGCCCCATGTCATGGATTCGGATGGGTCTTCTTGGCGAGCCCTTCGAAGGTCCATTCTGGCGCCGCCAGCCAGAACGTGCCAGCGGCCAAGGATCGCCCCGGGGCAGCTCCCCCCAACTGCGGCATCAGGGGGCCGCTCCTTCACCGGATCCCGTGTGGGGACAGGGCGTCCCTGGGGAGGAACGTGCCGCTGGCTCCCACTCGGAGGCATCCCCGCAAGGACGCCTGCAACGGCTCCTCCTCCTGAACGGAACCGTCCACTTCGGTCGCGTCCTGGATGAGGGCGACCCGGTCCGCTTCGAACTCACCGATGGGGAGGTCGTGGAGATCTCCCGGGAGCGGATCTCCAGGATCGAGACCCTCCGAGGGACCCTGGAGCTCGGCGAGTTCTGGCCGGCGGATCCGAATGCGAGCCGGCTCTTCTTCGCCCCCACCGGTCGGAGCCTCTCCGCCGGAAGCGGAACCTTCAACGCCTACTACGGGCTCCTCCCCTTCGCGGCCATCGGAATCACCGACCGGTTCACCATCGCGGGGGGGACGCCCCTCTTCTTCGGGGGCAGCGACGGTCGACTTCTCTACCTGGCCCCGAAGGTCCAGGTCATCCGATCCGACCAGGTCCAGGTCGCCACCGGGGTACTCGCCCTCCACTTTACGGGAGACTCGGACGACGGGACCTACCTGGCCTATGGCGTCGCGACCATGGGATCCACGCCCAACTCCGGGATCACCGCAGGGATCGGATTTGGCCGGTCGGAGGGAAGCTGGTCCTCCCAACCGGCGCTGGTCCTTGGCGCCGACCTCAGGACGAGCAGGCGGGTCAAGTTGATGACCGAGAACTACCTCTTCCCCGGCCGCGGCTCGACGACGGGGCTGATCTCGGGCGGCGTCCGGATCATGGGGGAGCGACTGGCCGCGGACCTGGCCCTCGTGGCGCCCCTTGGCGGCGACGGGGGCTTCGTGTTCCCGCTGGTGAACTTCAGCTTCGGGTGGTGACCGCCGAGTTGGGGTCGGGGGGTTGGTTTCCCTCCCGGAGGCTGAATCCGTACCCCGGCTCCGTCGCTTGCTGTGGCCCCTGCGCCGTCCGTTCGATGAGCCTCGCTGCGAACCCCTCTCTTGTCCCCGCTCCGTTTCCCGGGGCACCTTCCCCCCATGGACCCTCCCGCCTCTCTCCAGGGCGTCTCCCTCCGGGAGCGCCGGATCCCCGTACAGGGGATCACCCTGCGGGTGGTGGAGGCGGGGCCCGAGGAGGGCCCCCTGGTGGTCCTCCTCCACGGGTTCCCCGAGTTCTGGTACGGGTGGCGGAAGCAGATCCCGGCGCTGGCCCAGGCTGGCTACCGGGTCTGGGTGCCGGACCAGCGGGGATACGGGGGCTCGGACAAGCCCCGGGGGGTCGCGGCCTACCGGGTGGAGACCCTGGCCCTGGACGTGGTGGGGCTCATCCAGGCCGCAGGGGTGGAGCGGGCCGCTGCGGTGGTGGGGCACGACTGGGGAGCGGCGGTGGCCTGGTGGGTGGGGATCGCCCACCCGGAGAGGGTGGAGCGCCTGGTCATCCTCAACGTTCCCCACCCCTCCTGGGGGGTCATGAGGGCCGCCCTCCGGAAGCGGCCCCGGCAGCTCCTCATGAGTTGGTACGTGTTCGCCTTCCAGCTCCCCGTCCTGCCCGAATGGCTCATGCGGCGGCAGAACTGGCGGATCCTGGCCGCCAACCTCCGGGGAAGGACCTCCGAGTCCATCACCCGGGAGGACCGGGACCGCTACCGGGAGGCCTGGTCGGTCCCTGGGGCCATCACCGGGATGGTGAACTGGTACCGGGCCATGCTCCGCCATCCGCCCCGGGACCCGGGCCGGCCCCCGGGCTCCACCCGGGTGGCGATCCCCACCCTCATCCTCTGGGGGGAGCGGGACCGCTACCTGTCCAAGGAGCTGGCTCCGCTGAGCCTGGAGCGATGCGACCGGGGGCGGCTCATCACCTTCCCCGAAGCCACCCACTGGCTCCAGCACGACGAGCCCCGGGGGGTGAACCAGGCGCTCCTGGAGTTCCTGGGGGGGGCTCCGGAGATGGGGAAGGGGATGGGGCCGGGGGCCGACGGGGGCCGTCCCCAGGGCGCGGGATGACTCGCCGGCGGAGGGGGGACACCGGCCGGAGGGGCATGTCTCTTGCTCACCTGGCCGGGTATCCGCAACTCTCCTGGAGGATCCATTGCACATCGGCGCCATCTCCACCCCCAATGCGAGTTCAGCACCGGGCACCCCCGGCGACCCCCGTCGAAAGGCGATGGACGAGCTGTTCGAGATCACGTACGAGGAGCTGCGGGTGCTGGCCCACGGCCACCGCCGGCGCTGGAACGGCAACTCCACGCTGGGAACCACGGTCCTGGTTCATGAGGCCTACCGGAAGCTCGCGGGCACCTCTGACCTCGGGGGCTGGGGGCGGGCCCACTTCCTCGCGGTGGCAGCCCGGGCCATGCGGCAGATTCTGGTGAACTATGCTGAAATGCAAGCCGCCCAGAAGCGAGGGGGGAGCGCCCAACTCGTGCCCCTGGAGGCCGCGAACCCCGTGGCACCCGAGGTGGCCGAGGAGGTCCTGGCCCTCCACCGGGCACTGAACGCATTGAGCCGGTGCGAGCCCCGCCGGGGCCAGGTGGTGGAGTGCCGCTTCTTTGCGGGGCTGACCGTCGAGGAGACCGCCGAGGTCCTCGGGGTCTCCGCCGCCACCGTCAAGCGCGACTGGGTCCTGGCCACAGCCTGGCTCCGCCGTAGGATTCGGGAGATCCTGGCAGACCGTGAGCCGCAAGGGGAGGGCCTGCCGCGGCTGTCCTGGGGCTGATCCCAATCCAAGCACCGTCCACGAAATAGGTCATCGCCGTGCAGGAAACCTGGGAACCGGGGGGGGAGCCCTCCGAGGCCGAGCGCATCGCGCTTGCGGCCATGGAGGTGGAGGACGAGGTCCGCCGGGTCTTCGTGAACGCCCAGTGCGCAGGGGATCCCATCCTGGCGGCGGCGGTCCTGGATCTCCTGGCCGAGTTTGCCGAGAACGATACCTGGTTCCGCCGGGTGGCCATCGGCAGCGGGGCGCTTCTGGGGGCCACGGAGCCGGGGCGACTGGAGGAGGAGGGAGCGGGCGGGGCTGCGGATGTTGGCCCGCCCCAGCTTCCCGACTTCATCGGTCCATATCGCGTCATGGAGCGTCTGGGGCAGGGTGGCATGGGGGTGGTCTACCTGGCGGAACGGGAGGACCGGGACTTCCGGATGCGTGTGGCGGTCAAGGTCCTCCACCCCCACCTGGCCTCGGGACCCTTCCGCCGACGCTTCCTCGGCGAGCAGCAGATCCTGGCCCGTCTCTCCCACCCGGGCATCGCCCGCCTCATCGACGGTGGGGTGCTGGACGAGGGGACACCCTATCTGGTCATGGAGTTCGTGGAGGGCGACGACCTGGTGACCTGGGCCGACCAGCGGGAGCTGGGCGTCAGGGAGCGGGTGCGGCTCTTTCAGCAGGTCTGCCATGCGGTGGCCTACGCCCACCGGAACCTGGTCGTGCACCGGGACCTGAAGCCGTCCAATACCCGGGTCACCGGCGAGGGCGAGGTGAAGCTCCTGGATTTCGGCATCGCCCGGGTGCTGGAGGTCGCGGATGGTGGAGAGGGGGAGATCACCCGCTTCGGTCCCCTTTCCGGCGTTCCCATGACCCCGGCCTATGCCAGTCCGGAACAGCTCCGGGGGGAGGCCATCGGTACGCCCTCGGATGTCTATTCCATGGGGATCCTGCTCCGACGGCTTCTCCATTCGCCCGACGAGGAGCCGGCCCCGGCGAGGGATGCCGGGCCGCCCCCCCTTCCCTCAGGTCTGGATGACGACCTGGCGGCCATCCTGGGGAAGGCGGCCCGCCCCGAGCCGGAGGAGCGCTATGGCTCGGCGGTGGAGCTGGGGGATGACCTTGCCCGCTTCATGGATGGGCGACCGGTCCTGGCCCGGGCCGGGTCCACTCGGTACCGCCTGAAGCGGTTGCTCCTTCGACATCGCTGGGCAGCTGCCACCGGTGGGATCGCCTTCCTCGCCCTCCTGGCCGGAGGCGTGGGGCTGGTATCCCACTCGGCCCGGGTGGAGTCCGAGCGGGACGTGGCGAGGCTGGAGGCGGAGCGGGCTGAGGCGGTGACGGCCTTCCTGGTGGACCTGTTCGACGTAGCCGGGGATGGTTCGCCCATGGACACGATCCGGGCCGGGGCCCTCCTCCGCCTGGGGGAGGATCGCCTCCGGGAGCGGCTGGACCCGCACCCCTTGATCCGTGCGTCGCTACTGGAAGCCCTGGGGCGGGCCAATGAACGTCTGGGGGCGGTGGGGGCCCCGGAGCGGCTTCTGGAGGAGCGGGTTCAGGTGCTCAGGGCGTACCACGGCCCCCAACACGTGGAGGTCGCCCGGGCCCTGGTCTCGGCGGCCGCACAGCGAAACCGGGGGCATCACTGGCATCAGGGGGAAGCGCTCCTTCAGGAGGCCCTGGGGATCCTCGAGGTCCAAGGCGGAAGGAGCCCCTCTGGGAACGCCTCAGAGACCAAGCTCCGAGCCACCGTCCTGCGCCATCTGGCCGTCTCCCTTCGCCACCTGGAGCTCCCGGACTCGGCCGTGGCGGTGGGGCGGGCGGCCATGGCGCTGGACCGGACGGCCGCCGCCGGGGACCAGGACCTCCTCCCCGCCATGGCTTCCCTGGCCAGCGCGCTCCGGGGGAGCGGGGACGTGGAGGGGGCCGAGTCGCTCCTGAGGGAAGGGCTGGCGCTGCTGGAGGCGGTGCCCCTACCCAGCCCCCGGAACCATGCGTTGTTCCTGAACAACCTGGCCTCCGCCCTCCGGGCACGAGGGGCCATGGAGGAGGCGGAACTCCGGTTCCGCCAGGCGCTGGAGGTGGAGATTCGTCTGAGTGGAGAGGATTCCCCTGCCGCCGAGACCATCGCCGCCAACCTCTCGGGGCTCCTTGTGGAGCTGGGGCGTCGCCCCGAGGCTGAAGCGCTGGCCCGGTCCGTGGAGGAGGCCGTCCTCACCACCCACCCCCCCGACCATTGGCGGGTGGGACGGGCACGGGCCCGGCAGGGCCGGGCCTGGCTGGGTTCCCCTGAATGCGTCCGCGGACGGGCCTTCTTGGAGGACGCACGGGAGATCTACATCCACGCCCTGGGAGCCGACCACCCCTGGACCGCAGGGCTGGACGTGGATTTGGCCGAATGCGGGATCGCCCTGGGACGCACCGGCGAGGCCGAGGGTCTCCTCTCCAGTGCCCTTTCCGTCCTCCTCGGCGCCAGGAACCCCGATCGCCGGTTCATCCGGCACGTGGTCGACCTGCTGGCCGGAATTTATGAAGCGGAGGGCCGGCCGGCCGAGGCCGAGGCCTTGCGGCGGCAGGTGGATCGGGAGTAGAAGGCGGGGCACGGAAGCATTCCGGGGGGCACCCCCCTTACGCGCCGCGCCCCACCCCGGACGTTGCCGTCCGGGGTGGGGCGTGGGTCACCGGGGCTGTCCTGACCCCGGCGGATGCGAGCCTCCTCGTGCTACCTTCGGGTCCGCCGGAGGTCCACGTCGTAGGTGCTCAGATCGAACCGGTCGTTGTAGCTCCCACGGAGGTGGTCGGCGGCCAGCGCCACGCCCTGGTTGATGGAGAAGGTTCGCGCACCGCCCTGGACTAGCCGGTCCCAGCTCATGCTGAAGTTGGGCGAGCTCCAGGTGCCCGAGAGGAAGCTTGAGCTCCCATCCGAGTTGAGGACCTGCCCGGTGAGCTGTCCCGACGGCTCCTGGCCGGTGATCTCGATGGAGTAGAGGAACTCCCCGTCGCTCCGGCGACATACGAGCCAGTCTCCAAGGAGCGAGGCGGGCAGGTTCGGGTCCACCTCTCCCACCACCACCGTGGCCTGGCCCGAGACCCCGTCGGCGCTGGCGGTGATGGTGGCCGTGCCGGCCGAGCGGCCCGTGACCGTGCCGCCCGAGCTGACCGATGCGATGCAGGCGTTCGTGGTTGTCCAGGTGAACTCCACCCCGGGCATCTCCAGCCCGAACTGGTCCAGAGCGCGGGCGGTGAAGCCGCCCCCCTCGCCAACCGCCAGCTCGTCGGACTCCGGGGAGAGTTCCACGGTGGTCACCACCGGGGGCGACGGCGGGGGTACGTCCTCGCTGCTCACCGAGAAGAGGACCGACGCCGATCCCTGGAGCGTCGCGCCGTCGGGGTCGGTGGCATCCACCCGGACTTCCACCAGGTGCACCCCCGGGGTCAGGTCATTGCGAGTGATGGTGGCCCCGCTTCCCAGGATGCCGTCCCGGGAGCTGGACCAGGTGAAGGTGGCGGAGACGGGGGCGCCCCCAAGGGTCGCGCCGGCCCGGAAGGTGACGGCGTCACCCTCTTCGTAGCCCGCCCCGGGCGTGGGCTCCAGGATGGACACCTCCAGGCGCGAAGGGGGTGTGAAGTCCTCGAGTGTGGGGAGCGTGTATCCCTGGTTGTCGCCGAAACGGGCACATCCCACTTCGGTGTTTCCCGGCTCCCGGGAGATCTGGTGCCCCTCTTCGGTGAAGGCCCAGACGCAGTTGAAGGCCCGGTCCGTGGGCGAGGCGAAGTGGGTCCGGGAAGTGGCCCGGAAGACGGCGATTCCCACGGATACATGGTCGCTTCCGTCGTGCTCCACCCGGGTGTTTCCCACCAGCTCCAGGAACCGCTGGTTGGCGTCGGGTCCGGACGCCTGGAGCGCAGGCGTCCGGATTCGTACGCCGTCTCCGGTGTTGGCCAGGACCACCTGCCCCAGGGCAAAGCCTCCGGCTCCGATGATGTCCTGCGTGGTGGTCCCATGGAACACGGTACGGTGTCCGACCCCGAAACCCACCATGGAGTCCCGCCCCAGCAGGCTTCCCTGGATCCACAGGGTCCCACCCACGAACTCGGCCCTGGCCGTGCGAAGATCCACGTTCCAGGCCAGGGCCCGGTCACCGTCCTCCATGCGCAGGGCTCCTCCCTCGGCCCCTGCGTCCGCCCGAATCCCGCCCGACACCTCCAGGACGTTCCCCCGCAGATGGAGCCGGCCCGCGTTGAGAAGAAGGGAGCGTCGAACCCGAACCCAGGGGTCGCCTATGCGCACGTCCGAACCCTCCACCACCAGGTCCAGGTAGTCGAGGTCCGGAATGGTCTGGTAGGGGAGGTTCGTGTTCGAAAAGGTGAAGACCGTCCGGTCCACCAGGTAGGGAATCCCGCCCGTGGCAGCCAGGTCACCGCCAACCCGGAGTTCGTCCGCCTGCAGGATGCCCCGGAGGAATGCGGTGGTCACCTCGAGGCTGAACCCCGGCCGGACCACGACCCGACCCCCCACCCCGGCGTCTCCCCAGGACAGCGTGGAGAGGCGGGCGTTGGAGGCGAAGGTGACCTGTCCGGGGTTCAACGTTTCGACGTTGGCGAGGCGTGAGCCGCCCTCCCCCGGGTCGGTAGAGCTCACCACCTGCTCCACTCCCTGGCCGGCGAAGAGGGTCAGGTGATTGCCCGTGGCCCGGAGGGAGCTGGGACTCCTGCCCCCCAGGAGGTTTCCGTGCAGCTCCAGCACGCCGCGCTGGAGGGGTGCATCCCCCTCCCACTCTCCCGTGAACCGGGCATCCCCCAGGACGGTCACCCGTCCTGCCAGGTTGTCCATCAGGAGCCGAGCCGTCTCTCCAATGGTGTCCAGATCGCCTTCCACGACCAGGGTGTGGCCTCCGATCTCCAGGGAGGCCCCGGGACCGTTCACCAGCAGGTTCCCGGTAACCGTGAGTGTCCCGGAGAGCCGGGTGACGCCCTGGGCGATCCACAGGTTGCCCACGGTCCCGCTGGCGGACTGCTCCCCCGGTCCCTCCATCAGGACCGATCCCCGGGTGCCGGTCACGGGGCCCTCTGCAAGAAGGGTTCCCCCCACGACGATCCCGGATCCGGCCAGTTCGAGGGAGCTGCCCTCGAAGATCCTGAGTGCCCGGACCTGGGCGGCGGTGGTGATCCGGGGGGTGTGCTCCGTTCCCGTGGGGATCAGGGCGTCGTAGGCGCCGGTGGGCACCACCGAGGGCGACCAGTTCGCCGGATCATGCCAGCTTCGGGGATCCGGCGAAGCCCCGCCCACCCAGGTGAGGCTCCCGGGCAGGCTGAACACCACCACGTACTGGCTGAATCCGTCGAGGAAGGCGATGGCCGTTCCCGTGGAAAGGTCGACGGTTGTGGGAAGGCCGGTGGTGGATCCGTCTGTGTTCAGCCGGTGGATGGCCACGGCCTCGGGACCCAGCCCCGTGGGCACGAGGATCGGATCGAAGGTCATGGTCAGCATCGCCGGGGTCGCGAAGGACAGACCGGTGGGCGTGAAACCCACATGGGTGCCCGGCACGAAGGTGAGGTCCGGGGCCTCCGGATCCGGGAGGCGCGTCATGGTGATGTTCACCGCCTCGTCCAGGGCTCCGGCGAGGATCGACAGCGTGGCTCCGGGAATGGACAGTGTGCCTCCGGCCGCATCCACCCGGGCGGAATCGGTGTTGGGATCGGAAGGGGGGGCATCCCCTTCCTTGGTGATGGCGAAGCGGATGGCGAAGGCCTGGGCGAGCACCACCCGGGTCACCCCCGCTTCACTGCGCTGTGTCCCCTGCCGTCCGGGAGCCACCACCTCCACCTCCGCACTCCCCAGGACCTGTTCGTCCAAGCGGACCCGGATGCGGTAGGACTCTCCCGCCTGGACATCCGACCTCGAGGGTGTCCAGTGCACCAGGAAATACTCGTCGTCGGAATCCACCCGGACGCGGCTGCTTCCACTCCCCTCCCGGGTGAAGATGGCCAGGGGCTCCAGGCAGTCCTCGTCGGCACAGACCTCCACCACCGGGTCCAGCTCCACGGCCAGGGAGCCGGCGTCGTGGGGGAGGCCCGGCCCCAGGGGAGGGCCGAAGGCGAAGGTGAATCCGATCCCGGCGACGGTTTCCAGTCCCATCACCCCGGCCGGGGAGGCGTCGGTGACCGGGGCCTGTGGACGAGGCTCCACGGTCGTGGCAGTCGGGGGGACGGAGTCGGCGCACCCGACGGCGAGAAGGGAGAGGGTGGCGACGAGCGCTGCCCACGGAGCGCGGGACGGTCGCGAGGACCTGAGACGAGCGGACATGGTGCCCCTGCAGGAGAATTGGTCAAGTGGAGCAGGGGGTCAGAACCGTCGCGGTGTCCGAGCCTCTGCCTCTTCACTTCCCAATACAGGAAATCGGCGCGGGTCGGCTCATGGAGACGGCCTTTGCCTTCCGGGGCGCCGCGCTCCCCTCCCATCCGGGACCCCCACCCCCCGTCCGCCACCATATCCCTGGCCACCGAATCCCTGGCCACCGACCCATCCGCGTTCGAGAGCCGGAGGAAGGCCGGTCCGTCGTCGGCAACGCCCAGGGTACCCAGGGCACTCCACGGCGACCTCGGGGTCATAGGGCCCATGATCCGTTTCACGCGCCTCGCCGCCCTTCTGGGACCGCCGCTGGCCCTGGCCGCCGCCGCATTCCTCCTCGTCCCCGGCCGTGGACGGGCACAGGACACCCAGCCCGACGCTTCGGTCCCC
>SL_3KL_010_SEDDRAFT_10006672_pt1 | contig 10300 bp, 12 predicted proteins | sample SodLakKL_010_SED_2_FD_10381 | JGI IMG/M metagenome (IMG submission 10381)
CCGCTAAATAAGGGGATACGTGGGAGAAATCCTGTTGCTGTTGTGGCATCCGTGGGGCTGTCATCCCATATCCTACCATTTGGCCTGTGGTACCTCCACCCATAAGGCCTCCCATTAAAGCACCCTGTCCGGCACTCATAGCCGCTCCACCTGCACCTGTTAAGAGTCCTGTCGCTGCACCTATCCCGCCTGTAGCTATTCCAAGTCCGGTAGAAACAAGCAAGTTAGTAAGCATACTCTTTCGTTGTTCTTTTTCCTGTTGCTCACGTTGTTTTTCCTGGTATTTCCTCTGGTCTTCTATTAATCTCCGCTGTTCCTCAAACTGTCTCTCCTGCATAGATTCTGCGTGTTCGTGCTGAGCACCTAAATGTCTCATTTGAGCCATAGTTTGCCTGCCGTGCATTCCTACCTGATGCTGACGCTGTGTTTCTATGTCCTCTAATGATTCACCACGCTGAACCTGCCTTAACATAAGGTCTACCTCTGCGTCGCTTAACCTGTTTACCATATCAGATACGTCTTCTCTTTGCGTTTGTGCAACTTGAGGTGACCTCAATCCTACCCTTTCATATACCGGGGCAAGGCGTTCTTCCCTCGTGCGACCCATTTCTCGGGTCTGCCTTTCACCCAGCAAGTCAAGGATTCGTTGATATTCTTTGCTTAACATACGACCTCCTTATCGCCTTGGTCTCACCGGGCCAGACCGTGCTGGTATATCTTTTAAATTCTCTTTCATATAAGCTATATTGTTGTTGTATATTTCCCTGTATGCTCCGCCAACTTGCCTATCCGTAATCTTAACTACCCCATATACTATCGTGTTGTGGATTCCATAAAGCCCGTCGTGTCCGTTGAAGGGTATGTCGCTGTCAGATTCCATATCAGAAGGCAGAGCAGATACATCTACCCTTAAAGCACCCGTCTTTTCTTCATCGGGAGCAGGCCAAACGCCTATCCCAACGCCGGATTTGCTTGTAGTTGAATAGTTGAATAGGTAAAACTCTAAAGGTCTGCCGCTTGAAGCCGACTCGTATGCCCATAACTCCTCTGATAACCGTTCCCGTGTAGTGTAGGTTAAAGGATAGTAGTTGCCGTTGCTGTCCTGGTAATATACTCGCATTACCTTCATCGGAAAAGCATTGTCGTCGCTGTCTATATAATACGTTCCTGTATCAGTAGTTACGTCTATAAAATACCGATACTGCATACAGTCTGTTTTGTACGCTATATCTCTTTGTATTATGTTTATGCGACGGTTTAACTCTGCGTCTGAATAACGATAACTGTCAGAAGGCCCTGTGTCGTTTATAGCAAGACGTACTTCTTCTCTTATTTCTCCCCTATTAAGAGCGTTGGCAGCAGTTAAAGGAACTGAGAGCAACACTAATATAACAAATAAACGTTTCATTAGTATAACTCAAAAACCTTAACCGCCTGCGTTGAGTCCGCTTTTCCATATATCGCCCCTGTGTACCTTGTTAGCCCAGGAAACACATCTGAAAGTGCCTTAGTATTAGCAAGGTCGAATAATCCCGCTGTCTGCGTGGAAGTAGTTACCCCTATACTTACGGTGTTACCTGAAGTGTTGACTATATCCAAATATCCCCTTGTAGGCCTTGACGATACGATTTCCCCAAGTGACGCCGTTAAAGTGCTTACGGAAACCTCACTTATAGAAGCCTCGTTTCTTCCAAGCTCTACAACGTCCTGGTAGGGCATTATAGACGTCTTTCCTGATGGCTCAGCGTAAAGCACTCCGGTAACAGTAAGGACAATAATTCCTATCAATATGTTTTTCATATTATCTCTCCTTCCCCCAGACGGGGGATTATCTGTTACTGTCCTAATGTTCCGGCGTTTGTGCTTCTGGTAATTTTATACCAACTCCCACCTGATGCCGTTGAAATAAACAGGTTGTAGTTAGAGTCAAGTACAATCTGACCGGCAGACGAAGGGGTCGTGTTTGTGTCTGTGGTAACGCTAAACGATACGCTTGACGCGTTGGATACATTTCCTTTAACGCCCCCGGTAGCCGTTACTTCTCCTGTAAGAGTAGAAGCTCCGTCAACCTGTAACGCTCCTGTAATCTCAACTCCGCTATCAAACTTCGCAGTTCCATACTGAGCATATCCTACAGAAACGGCAAACAACCCTATGAATACCATTATAATTATTTTCTTCATTTTTTATTCTCCTTGTTTATGTGCCGCACAGTATTTCCCGTGTGTCGCTTTGCGTTTACACCTGTCGCCTGCCTTAGTAACTCCAGTACATATATCGTCTTCTTCAACAAGTTCGCTTTCTTCTTTAACGGGTTTCCCACCTATAATCTCCTCAGCCTGTTCCTGAGTGCAGTCATAAGTTAAAAACATTTCATAGGCTTCTGATTTCGGGGCACCTAATATTCTCTTACCCCTCTTTATTCCAACAAGTCCTATGCCGGAATCATCTAATACCCGCTGTTCTTTCTTGTCTGATGTCGTATACATATTTTATCTCCTCTTTTCAAACCTCGCCATCTGCTTCTTAAACTCTTTATGCAAACGACGCTGTTCCCTTGTTTTATCCTTGTCTTTAAGGGTGTCTGAGTGGAACTTACATAAAGCACGACCTTTGTGCCAGTGGGGACTGTTCCCGTGCTGACCGCAAATTTCACATTCGTATTCTATTACTGTGCCTTTCATTGTGAGTATGGACGGGGCACAATGCCCCGCCCGTCCTCAATTATACTTACGATGTAGAAATATTAGACCCTGCGAAGAATCTAAAGTTTCTCAGCATAACACCTATACGATGTTCAATAGAACTCATATAGAGTTTGTGCTTGTGGTCGTACCATACATCGATGACTTCGGTTTCTCTTTCGTAGAACTGTATCCCTTTCTTGGCTTCCATTAACACCCAGCCTGTTGACTCGGTGAAATAGTTAGTCGCCAGAAGGTCAACGATTCCCTCAAGAACGTTCTTGTCGTTGTTGGCAACGCCCGGTATAAGAGTTGACTCAAGTATTCTCCTTGCGGTGAAATTGAGTGCTCCGTTTACCAGAAGAAGGTTCGGGCGAATCTCTATTTCGCTGTCGTCTTCATTCTTGGCGTTAGTAACCGTCATTAAGTTCCAGAGAGTCTCGAAGTTCTCTGCTGTGAGTGCAGAAGCTATGGCGTTGTAATACTCTCCGCCACCTTTGGAATTTCTNTTGTTTCCACTAAGGTTGAACAGAGGTTTGCCGTCATAAAGCAAGTCACCGGAAGGGTCGGTAAGAACACCTGTTATACTCTGATTAAAAACAGAGTTTCCAGAAGTCTTTCCGCCTTCGTTGAAATGCTTCAGAAGCAGTTTGTTCTTTCCTCGTATCATAGCATTAGCCCACCCGGAAGTAATGTTCTGCATAAAACTTTTGAACTTCTGGTGGTCTTCCGCAGTCTCACGAGTAACTTCTATCATCTTGTAGTAGTTTCTCATCTTTGCGTATGTGGTAAACCCTTCTATGGGCTTAATCGGCTCCATAGCCTGACCCTCTGCTCTTTCCTCGGGGTCAGTGTCTTCCACAACGCTTGTGGCCTGTTCGTATGCCTTAGAGCTGTTTCTTACCTCAGCAATCTTGTCATACACAGAAGGCTCCGGCGAATACTCTTTTGCATCAAGATAGTATTCATAGGCGTTTGCCTTCATTCCCTCTATCATATCCTGTCTTTTAAGTTGGGACATTATTTATTCTCCTTTTCTATCTCTATCAGTATTAGCTGGATTCCGTTGACCTTACACCATCGTGCATTTTAACGAAAACAACCTTCTCCCCTACTATTCCACCGACTATCTGCAATATGCCTGATGTGCTGTCCGACGTGTCAACTGTCTGAATCGTAGTTTTGTTGCCATTGGTTACATCACAACGTTTGCTTATCATATTCTGTGTGAAGTTTTGGTCAGAAGGCATACTCACAACAGCGTCGTTAGAAGTCAACACATACAGCTTGTCTCCTGATACTGTGTTGTAGTATGTGGTTACTGAACTTCCGGCTGCAACCGACTGCGGTGCTAAAGCAAAACCCCATATATCATCATCTGAATCGATACACAGTTCCACTTTTCCGTCAGAGTCAAGTTTAACAGCACTCCCGCCAGCGATAAAATACTGTTCGTCGGCGTTAGCTACTTCATAATAGTCGCCAGTTATAGGGCCTCTTGCGTACCCNTATGTTTTTCTCGACATTATTTATTCTCCTTTTTCTTTTTCTTTTCTATTTTCTCATCTATCTCAACCTGCTTTTCAACAGGTATTCCTCTTTCTTTTGCGAGTTTTATCTGCCTCCCGGTAGCTCTTATGCTCCCCGAAGACGATTTCTTTCCGCCACTCGGTACGAACGAATCATCATCTACAACTTCGCCCTCTATCTTTTTCTTCTTTCGCCCCAGGTTGGCTTCCATATCCTCTTTCATCTTTTCAAGGATTCTGTCCTGCTTCAACCCCCTGGCGTATGCGATAGTGCGGTCTATCTCGTCCTTACCTATTGGCCTTCCTAAAGGATATTTTTCAAGTTCACTCTCTACAATATCCCCGATGACTTCTTTCTCACCTTTCTTTAACTTCCGAAGAGCGGTCTTGATTTCACCAGTTCGTTGCTTATCAACTGCCCTGATGTCCTCAACAAGCGTAGCCTGGTTGCGAAACAGCTCCATTATCGCCTCTTTGTTGACTTTGGGTGTCATCTCACCCATATCATTTTCTTCAAGCTGTATCAGCTCGTTAGCGAGTTTCTCCGCTGTCTCTTCCCAGTACTTGCCTTTATCCTGTACTTGAGGTTGTGCAGTCATCTGCTTCGTAAGCGTGTTGACAAGTTCCTTGTATTCCTCAACGTCCTTGTCTTTATCCTTGAGTGCCTTCCTTACGTGCTCTCCGATGAGGTTCTTTAAGGGAATCTCCTTGCCTTTGTAAACTACCGTGTCTTCGTCAGTCTCTCCAGGCTCGTTGCCCTCATCATCGGATGTCTTCTCTTCGCCGCCCTCGTCTTGCTCTGATTTAGCCGAATCAGGAACGGTTTCCGGGCTGTCTTCAAGAAGTTCTGTCTGCTGCTCCTCTGTCAGGTCTTTCCATTCTTCAGTTGTCAATTTAGCCATCTTTTTCTCCTTCCCCGTGCAGGCAGTTAGCGGACTGCCGAACCGTAATCGGGGTTACTTCTTTATCTCTTTCCCCCGATATTTGCTCTTATCGGGGCTTTTCCTAATCTTTTCTGCTTGAGCCTTGTAATCCCCAGGTAACTTCAATATAGCCTTTAACTGCTCTATCTCCGCCTCCAGGGTAGCTCTCTTTAATAAATAAACATCTCTGTCTTTTAGTATTTCACGTATCGGAGCGTCTTTTATTAACCCGTACTGCTCTTTCTTGTTCTCTAACCATTGCGATAAAATATGAAATACTTCCTTAAATCCGTCTGTCTGGCTGTCTCGTTCTATGTTTTCGGCTATCCGTAATATCTGAAAATTCTGTTGTCTCTTAAACGCTTCCTGCTGCCCTCTGCGTTCAAGCCTCTCTACCGGGTCGGCGTTTCTACTCATATTACCCCCGGAGGAGGCTGAGCCCCCTGTTGCTGAACCCTCTGCTGTACATCTCTTAAATCTTCCTCGTCTAACCCTTCGGCTAACTGCTCGGCCTGCTGGGCCATTGCCTGCTCCTGTTGCCTCTGCTGCATTTCAATCCTCATCTGCATTTCACGTTCCCTCATTTCTTTGGGAGTCATAACTAACTCATCAGCCTTGTCTTCCCACCCAAACCCTACCGACCGGAAAAACTCCTTGGCTATCTCCGACATTTTCTCAGGGTTCAAAGACTGCTGCATTATCGGGTTGTTCGCTGCGTGTTCCATTACAAGCATTGTCCTTTGTAGTATCATATCGGGGTTCACCGAAGCTATGTCAAGAGAACTTAAATACTTATGGTTCCCTTCCTCAAATATCTCAGGACTTACTAACTTTTCTTCATCGTCTATTATTAACTTCTCGGTAAAGTTGCCGTGTTTTGCCGCTTCCAGTATCTGGAAATATAGCTCGTTTAATCCCTTGTTTATGTTTTCAATGACCTCTTCTGTCCTAATTCCCCCAGCCGCAAGTAGAGTCTTAACCTTTTCCCCGCTTTCGCCTGCGTGAACCGGAGACCCCTGCGTGTAAGGAGACTGACCGCTTAACTCATACCCAAACTGCTGTATCTTGTCTGCCCACCTGTCAAACCCCAACTGAGGACTGTCAACAGGCATTGGAACTACATCGTCTAAGTTGTCCAGCCACCACACCGCACCCGGATACCAATTCTGTATTGACGGGTCAAACGTGCCCTTGTTTTTAGCCTTGAACGTCGGCACCATTGAAACATAAGAACTGTTTAAAACTATGTCTATTATCTCTTTATGCGTCTGATGAACCGCCTTTAGCTTGTCGTAAAACCCGTCCCGCCAGAAGTTGCCTGCGTATTGCGTGGAAAAGTAAGGTATGTATATGGAATGCCCGTTATCGTTGGGGTGCTCCTCGGTTAATAGTAAAACGTCTTTCTCTGTCGCTAAAGAACATAACATTTTGCGACGTTTACCGTCCCCCTTGTAATCAAACATTATCTCGCAGTGAATAACATCTATTTCCTCGTCTTCTAACTCTATATCCTCTAAATCACCGCTGAATAAATCCTCTATGTTGTCAAAATCTTCTTCAATTATCTGCTCAGGAGTGTATGTCGTCTTCTCTCCCACAAAATCAGCATCGTTTATGTCCACTACATCACAGCCCACAAGCATATTCTCAGGGTTTACATACTCAACCTTCTGAACCTTGTTCTCAGACTCCTCTATTTCCCGAAGAGTTATCTCCTCCCCCTCAGTCAGTCTGAAAACTATGTCCGGGTGGTCTTCTGAATCGTAGTCTTTAAGGAAGTCTTTAAGTCCTTTCTGTCCCTTGTATTTCTTGTTGCGTCTCTTACCCTTAACCTCAATGACTTCGTACCTCTTATTGAATCCTACACCCCTTAAAAGCCCATCGTGAACCGCCGCCTTAATCATTTCCAGTGCGTTGGGTATCCGTGTCCGTACTTCTTCCTCAACGTGCTTCTGTTTCTGTATCGCAACTTCCCTGTCCAACTCTCCCACAGGCATTACCAGCGGGTCAACTTTTAACGCCCTGGACACACTCCCCCGCAGTGAGTCAACCGATGAGGTAATTATTATGCCGGGTATGTTTGAAGCGTCCTGAAACGGCCACTCCGTATAATCCACCTTCTGCTTGTAAACCTTGTCCGCCTTCTTCTGCCTGTATCTTACAGCGTCGCTTTCGTGAAGTCCGGGAGTAGCTCTCCTTAACTCTTTTTCTATGCGGTCAGCCTCAAACTTTATCTTTTTAATTAATTTGTCAGCTATCTCAGGCTTGAGGTTGACTCGTTTCTTGTAAGGACTGACCGTCCGGGGATTAATCTTTTTTGTGTCTGTGGTAGTTTTCTTGCGGTTTGATTTCTTCTGTAGGTCTGTCGCATTCATTCTGCTTTTCTTAGACATCNTTCTCCTTTTACGACATAAGCAACACCAGCGTCACTATTATAGTAAACGCTGATATTCCCATTAGTATATACCAAGGTAACCTTTCGCTCATAATAAAAAAACCCAACCACACCAGTTTATTGATGTTAGTCGGGTTGATAATATTTCCGCTTATATTCAGTTGTTAGAGTAGGGGAAGCCTCTTTCGGGTACCGCCGCTACTCTCTTATGTTAAAAGTATAACATATTTAGCACGGTTTGTCAAGTTATCGTCTATTAATTACGTTTTACTTTTACACGACAGTTGTATAACCGTCTTCTTCTCTTCCTGTTTCCCCCGTTGCATTTAGCTTCGCTTCGCACTACAACTAATCCCTCACACCCCTTACACTTTTCAGGAATATGGACTTCTGGCGGCGGAGCGTCAACCTTCTCCTCTTTCTTAAATAGTCGCTTAAACAGACTCAATGTCTATTCCCTCTTTTTGTTTTCTCAACGTCTTTTTATGCCCGTCCTCAAACTCCCCCGTCTTTTTATTATAATTCCATTCGTGGGGTTCGATGGTTCTCCCACAGAAAAACGACGTCTTCACCCCCTCATAACTCCGTTTCATCTTGCCGTCGCATTTATCACACCTGCCCACCTTAAAGTTCTCGTACTCTTCGACAGAAAGCGTTACCTCAAACTTGTTTCCGCACTTACAGACATAGGGATAAATAGGCATTATTCCGGCTTCACTATCCTTGATTCTCCGTACGCCTCTCGTACTGCGTCCAGCATACTCGCCAGGAATGAGCAGAAATGCCTCGTCTCCTGCGGTAAATCCTTCCGGTTCGCCTTTACAAGAACATTGCCCTCTTCTGTTACATAAACCGTCATTACTTTAATTGCTTTTGTTTTACTCATTATGTCCTCGCTGTTTTCCTGCGTCGCTGAAACTGTGTGCCCGTCGCCGGGTTCTGCGTTTGCATAGGCAAAAGAATATGCAGCTGCCACGCGATAGCCAACGCCATTACCGTATCATCTAATGCCCCTTTCTCCGCTTTCGCCTTGTATAACTGCCCCCTCTGCGTGATGATAAAACTAAACATCTCCTCTATTGTGGGCTTATCATAAACATTAAACAACTGTCCGTCTATTGCGTCCTTTAAGTCTGCCAGCATTTTGGGACGAGTTGCCGAACTGGTCTCCCAACCCAGCTTTTTGGTGTCTGATTCTTCTCTCTTGCCCAGCATCGGCATTTCAAATATATCATACTTCCCTTCCCTGTTAAGCCCGGCAAGGCGGCCCATCTCAAACATTCCCCCGTTTCCCCTCTCGTACGCTACCATAGCCTTATATTTCGTTACGTCAAATATCTTTTCCAGCACAGGCTGAATATCGTTTGTCATCTGTACTGCCATTTCTTTCGTGTGATACACAATAGGCACGTCCAGCCGTGTCCTGGACAGAAACTGAGCACAGGAATAGTTTCTCTCCCCTGTTCCAGGGTCACAACCTACCACAAACTGCTCTCCGGGGTCTATATCTCTGTATTGCCTCCAAATATCCATTATTTTGACCCTTTTTTTGAAAAATGCGTCACGACTGAGAATTACCCCCAATCTTCGGGTTTGTAATTTCTTTAAAACCCATTAAACCAAAGCCTCGCTAACAAACTTCCCCGGCATAAGTGCCTCGTCGTAGTATTTTTTAAGCGTGTCCGTGTCGAAATAACATTGTCCGCTGGCGACAAAGGCCTCCATATCAGCGCTGGGATATTCCTGGGTATACAACCGCCCCAACTGCTTTTCCTTCTTCTTGAGAAATTCCTCGTCATAAAAATCATCAGCCGAAAAGAAATGCGGTTTAAATCCCGTCTCGTCTCTCTTAGACTGTTCCCAGAAATCTTTGAACTCATTGAACCCGTTTGCCGTTGTCTCTATTATTATCCGGCCCCCGTCTACAACCGCCTGCCCTGCTCCAGCAAGTATCTGTGATATGTTCGGGTAAAAGGCAGCCTCGGATAGATGTAAATTTTTTATTGTCCTGCTCCTCCCAAACTCTGTCGCCCTCGCTGTCCCTATGTGTATCCGGGAGTTCATATACGGATAATATAACTCTGTTTTGCTCTTGTATCTTAACTTTAATTTAAAGTTGTTTATCTCCTCGTAGAAATCTAAAAACATCTTTATCCGTTCCAGCATTAACCGGGCATTATCGTCTATGTCACACACTATCACCGAATAACTGTTCTGTATTAAAATGAAATCTGTAAGGAACATTGCGTTAAACAGACTGCTGAACCCCTCCTGCCTGGCCTTCAACACAATATCCATTCCCTCCATATCGTTGTATATCCTCTGCTGGGGTTTGTTGAGAATAAACGGCACAGTGTTCATATTCTTATCCACTATCTTGAGGTTTTCCTCTATGAACTTCTTATACTTAATCCCCATCTGTGTATTTGTCTTTTTGCGTCTTGTGGTGCTCGAACGTCCGAACCTCAAGTTTCTCCGGCTCATAATACCCTTGCATCCTATTCACTATATCCATCGCCTTTTGCTTGTTGTATAGCTTAAGTTTCGCCGACACCACCTTGCCGTCTTTCTTCTTGTAGTCTATCTCCTTAACACACAGGCGTATCGACTTCGGCAGTTCCTTTAACTCCGTCTCTGTTACTGTTATCACATCACTGTCAAGCATATTATCCAGGAGTTTAAGTATTTTATTCCGGCTTATCTCATAGTCTTTGTGGGCTTGTTTGCGGAGAGTGTTCAATCTTTGAACGATACTACCATGAACTACCA
>SL_3KL_010_SEDDRAFT_10006673_pt1 | contig 10297 bp, 9 predicted proteins | sample SodLakKL_010_SED_2_FD_10381 | JGI IMG/M metagenome (IMG submission 10381)
GTGTTGGCGGTGGAGGCGCTTGACGAGGAACGCTACTCGCTGCGTATCGGCTATCCGGCGCACCTGGCCAGTGCCCAGGTGGGTCAACTGCTGCATCTGCTGTTCGGCAACGTTTCGTTCTATCCACGTGTACGGCTGGTCGATCTGGCGCTGCCCGATTCATTGTTGAGCGCCTTGCCGGGCCCCCGACACGGGCTGGACGGGATTCGCAAGGCCGTCGGCGTCGACCAGCGCGCCTTGTTGATGACGGTGCTCAAACCGCGCGGCAGTTCGCCTGAATTCCTCGCCGATCTGGCGTTGCGCTTTGCTCGCGGCGGGGGCGACATCGTCAAGGACGATCAGAATATCGTCGAGCAGGATCTGGATACATTCAGGCGACGAGTGGGCGCTTGCGCGCGCGCCATTGAACAGGCAGCCCAGTCCACGGGACGACGCTGCCTTTACCTGCCGCATGTGGCCGGCAGCGGCGACCACCTGGAGCGCCAGCTTGACATCGTCGCCGACCTTGACCTGCCCGGAGTCGTGATGTGTAGCTGGGTGATGGGCCTGGAAACCGCGGCCAATGCAGCTCGTAGACACCAACTGATGTGGCTGTCTCACCCGGCCATGGCCGGCGTGTTCACCGAGTCATCCGAGCATGGAGTGGCCACCAACCTCTTGCTGGGGACACTGACCCGGCTGGCCGGGGCTGATCTGTCCATCTTTCCGGGGCGTGGCGGGCGCATCCAGTCCGGCGTGGATGACGAACAGACGACCTGCACGGCCCTGACGGCGCCACTGGGCGGACTGCGCCCCACCCTGCCCTGCCTGGGTGGCGGCAAGCGCCTCGATCAGCTGGCCCGAACAGCGCGTAAACTGGGGCCCGACCTGGCCATTGTCGTCGGCGGGGATTTGCTGCGTTGCGGCGACAACCTGGAGTCAGCCACGCGCCAGGCCGTCAATGACCTTGATGCCGTTACTCGAGATGCCTGACCACCCGGCGCGGCCGTCGCAGACCGGCAATGACGCGGCTGTCCCCGTCGCGGTCAACCAGAGTGAGTTTTCCGTAGCCGAGTATCTTTCCCGCAAAATGCTGCTTGACGCCGCTGGCCGTGATGCGCTTGCGCTCCAGGGTCGCGGTTTTCTGGCGTATCACGCCATAGGCAACCAGCACGCGACGGTCGGTGACCACCACCGCGGAATTGATGAAGCGACCCAGTGCAATCACCGCACTGCCGGGCAGGACGATGACATAAAGGGATGCCGCGATCGCCAGGCCAGGCACGCCGAATGGGCCAAGCGCCAGGATGCCGGTCAGGGTGACCACCACCAGCGGCAGAAGAAAGACCGCCCAGTGACCATGCGCATCATGGATCAGTTTCTCATCCGGCTCGACCCTGGCCCTCAGATCGCTGCTGCGACCACTCAGCCACACCATCAGCATCAACAACACCGCCGGGGGCAACAACAGGATACCGGCGATCATCAGGGTATTGCCCGGTCGTGTGCCGGACCACCAGACCCCGAGCAACAAGGTGATGACGGCCGAGACCAGCAAGCCGACCGAAATCATCACCAACTGCCGGCGACGGCGTTCATCCCGGCAGGCCCGGCGAGCTTCGCGCCCACCCGGCCACCAGCACATCAATGCGCTGGCCACGGCCGCGGGCAGCACAACCACGAATGCAGCCACGAAACCGAGCGAGGCGCCGCCGCGCCATAGCAGGGCACAGACCAATGCCACCAGTGCAGCCAGGCCAAGCCCGATCGGAACCCAGTGAGATAGCCGTTTTTCCGCGCTGTCATTCATGTGTCGACCTGCTTCTTCTGCAATTCGTGGGTCCGATCATACCCTGACTGACTGAATTCAGTGTCCACTCCCGGACCGTTGCGCTCAGACAGGATCGCTGAGACCGCACGGGCACATATCCGGTAGCCGCGCTGGGATGGATGAAACCCATCCGCGGAGAAGTTTTCGAGGTTACGGTCGAATTCGGGCGTGACCACGTCCACGTTCTCGAAACCGGCCGCAACGGCTTCCAGTACAACCTGAAAGTCCCGGCCGCGCATACCGAGGATTGATCTCAGGGGTTGCGGCAAGGCCGGGAAGCGTTCCATTGGAGGAATGGCCGCCATGGCAATGCGGGCATTGGGCGAATGCTTGATGATGGCCTTGATCAGCTCATCGACCTCGCGCCGCCAATGAGCCAGGTTGCGCAAGCCGATAATGTCATTGACCCCAACCGAAACCAACACCAGATCCGCCGGTTCCGGCGCGGCCTGAGGTAACAAATGCCGGCGCACCTGGGTGGAATTGAAACCCGAGCGCCCCAGGGCCTGCCAGTGAATCGTCGCCGAGACCGCTTCGGACAGGCCTGCCACGACCTGACCGACCAGCGCATTGTCCAGGTGACTGACACCAACGCCATCGATGATGGAGTCCCCGATCGCCAGCAACCTGAGCGACCCGCCCTGGCCATGCTGACCGCTTCGCGGCCCGTCGGCCGGCGGGAATCGTCGTGCCGTGCGGCGCACCCATAGTGCTTGTGGAATCAGTACAAGAAACGCAACCCAGAACAGCAGGGATCGCAGGATGATCATGAACGCCGGGCGGCGCCGGGACCATGGGTGCGCAAATGCCAGCGCACCAGGATCAGCCACCCGATCAGGGCAACCAGGGCTGCAGCAAGATATACCTGGTGGTCATCGCCGAAACGATACACCGTGACCATGGCCATGACCGCACCGAATCCGGCGATCACCGAAACCAGCACCGGATGAGGTTCGGCATGCGCCGGTTTGACCAGGTACAGCCAGTCCAGGTAGGCCAGGGGCGCACCGGCGGCCAGAATCAACCCGGCCGGCCCCATCCAGGGAACCGGCTGGACCAGCCAGCCATAGACGCCAAAGCCGATCAGAACATGCAACAGCCCGAAGTAAGAGATGACCAGTAAACCTCTCAAGACACGACCCCTATTGCTGGTGGTACCGGCCGATCCGTTCGACCTCATTGCGCGACCCGAGAATGACCGGAACACGCTGGTGGAGCTCAGTCGGTTCAACGTCGAGCATGCGCTGCTCGCCGGTGATTGCCCCACCCCCGGCCTGCTCGATCAGCATGGCCATGGGATTGGCCTCATACATCAGTCGCAACTTGCCGGCCTTGCCGTTGGACTCCAGCTTGTGATCACCCGGGTACATGAAGATTCCGCCACGGGTCAGAATGCGATGGACCTCGGCCACCATGGAGGCGACCCAGCGCATGTTGAAGTCCTTGCCGCAGGGGCCTTCACCGCCCTGCAGGCATTCCTCGATGTAGCGCCTGACCGGCTCCTTCCAGTGACGGTGATTGGACATGTTGATGGCAAACTCGCAGGTATCGGCCGCGATGGTGACATTCGACTTGGTCAGCAGGAATTCGCCGAAATCACGATTGAGAGTGAACATGCTCACGCCATTGCCGGTGGTCAGGACCAGCATGGTCGATGGACCATATAGACAATAGCCGGCCGCCACCTGCTCGGCGCCGGGGCGCAGGAAATCCTCCTCGGTGATCTCCTCTGCCCCCTCGGGCACCCTGAGTACCGAAAAAATCGTCCCGACCGAGACATTGACATCGATATTGGACGAACCATCCAGCGGATCACACAGCAGCAGGTAGCGAGCACGCGATACATCGTCGGTAAAACGACAGATGGAATCCATTTCTTCCGAGGCCAGGGCCGCGACATGCCCGTTGTGACGCAAGGCCTCGATCATCAACTCGTTGCTGATCACGTCGAGTTTTTTCTGTTGTTCACCCTGCACGTTTTCGCTGTCGGCACTACCCAGAACATTGACCAGATCGCCCTTGTTGACGAGATCGGCGATGCGCTTGCAGGCCACGGCGATATCATTCAACAGCCCGGTGAAAGTGCCACTGGCCCCCTGGATGTCTCGCTGGTTCTGGATAATGAAATTGGTCAGGGTTGTGCCAATGCGCATGTCGAGGTCCGGATTCACTGTTCAGGTCAACAGGGAAAGGTAGCAGAACCGGATGACCGCGCCAAGCCCGAATCGTGAGAATGCTGGATCGACACGACGAATCAGCATCATGGGGCACAATGGACACTGGACGAATTTGCCCAAGTCATGGCTGATGCAGCTGAGTATTGTCATTCCCCTGGGACCGGAAGAGCCCTATCCGGAGAAACTGGTCCATGGCCTGAATACCGGTCTCGATGAGGTCGAGATTCTGCTGGCCACGACCGGCCAGCATGCCGGTCCAGAAATATCCGCCGAGCTGCCCGAAATCAAAGTGATTGCAGGCAGCGCCGGACGTGGACGTCAACTCAACCGGGCGGCTGACGCCGCACGTGGCCGGTGGTTGTGGCTGATTCATGCGGACAGTCACCTTCCCGATCATGCTGTGACCCAGGTACTCGAATGGACCCGCCAGGCCCAAACACGACTCGGTTTCTGTCATCTGCGTTTCGCCGAGGATGGCCCCTGGCTGACTCACCTGAATGCCGTCGGGGCCAATCTTCGATCTCGCTGGTTGCAAATGCCGTACGGTGACCAGACGCTGTGCCTGCCCGGGAAGTGGTTTGAGCGACTGGGTGGATTTCGGGAGGATCTCGAGCGCGGCGAAGACCTGGACCTGGTGGTCAGGGCACGGCGTGCCGGACTCCCTATCGAGCCGATCGGCCTGACGGTCACCACCAGCGCCCGTCGTTACGCTCAACACGGATGGCTGCGAACCACCTGGCAGCACCAGGTCAATGCGATGCGGCTGATTCGCCGGGCCTCGACATGACCGCCATCGCCATCTTCGTCAAGACACCGGGCCTTTCACCCCTCAAGACCCGCCTGGCCGAGTCAACCGGTCGCGCCTGGGCCGAGCGATGGTATATCCAGGCCGCCAGGGCCGTGGCCGAGGCAGCCCATGATGCCGCCATCGGTCCGATTTACTGGGCCGTGGCCGAATCGAAAGCCCGCCAACACCGCCTGTGGCAAGACCACCCGGTCATCTGGCAAGGCAGCGGAGATCTGGGCGCGCGCATGGCCAGCGTTCACGGCGCATTGATCGAGCGCCACGCCAGCGCATTGTTGCTGGGCGCCGATACCCCCCAATTGAATCCGCAGTGGCTGCAACAGGCGGCCAACTGGCTTGAATGCGACCCGGCACGTTGCTGTATGGGCCCTGCCAGGGATGGCGGCTTCTGGACCTTTGGCGCCAATCGCGCGGTCAGTGTGGATCGCTGGCAACAAGTCCCTTACAGCGATCCAACCACGCTCCAGCGATTTCGCCAGGTCATGGCCGAATGTGGGGCGTCAATCGATCTGCCCATATTGACTGACCTGGACACCGAAAGCGATATTCCAGCATTGATGGCGGAATTGAAAGCGCTGACGAAACCACTGCCCCACCAGGCCCGATTGTTGGACTGGATGCTCGAATCCAGTCCGATTGATGAGGGCTGATCGCCATCAGGCGCCATTTTTCATGACCCGCCGCTTGAACCAGGTGCCGGCCAGCAGCAAGACGCTCAACACGATCAGCGGGATGATCGTTTCCGGACGAATCGCTTCGCCAGTTTCGACCGCATCGACGACACCGTAAACGGCGGTGGCGTAAACCGCCCATTTGATGGTCTGCCCGATCAAGGCGGCGACCAGAAAGATCGGCAGGGGCACGGCCAGCACTCCGCTGGCGAAATTGACCACCGAATGGGGAAAACCCGGCAATACCCGCAAGGCGATCTGCGTCGTCAGCCCGCCCTGTCGCTCCAGCATTCGAACAATTCGGGCCGAAAACCCGGAAGGCTTCCAGTCTCGGCCCAGTCGGGCACTGAACAAATAGGCGCCGATGGCCCCGACCATGCTGCTTGATAGCAGCAACAAGGTCGCGATCCATGGGGGATGAAAGGGCGCAATCAGCCACATCCCGAAACTCCCGGGCAAGCCGAAAGTGAACAGCAGCGCCATGACAACAAGAACGAAAACGACCAGGGCCGGTGTGTCCGCCAGTCGGTAACCCCACTCGATCAATTCATTCAGACCAACCGGCTGCCAGATCCCCACCAGGATGCCGAGAATGATCAAACCGACAATCAACCAGATGCCGATGCTTTCCGAATGGTTGGAGGACATGCAGTTTGAAGCTCCCTGGACACGACCCGGCATCAGTCCGGGAAAGGTGGGTATGATACCAACCCGACGGCAAAATACAGAAAGAACCCGGCCGGGCGCGGTCTTGAGGACGGACTGGTTCTGATAAGGTTTTCAACATCCCTGCAAGCGGAGCGCTTCGAGATCAACACACCACGCTGGCAATTCTGGATCGATCGCGGCGGCACATTCACCGATGTGATCGCGCGCGGGCCGGATGGCCAATTGCAAGCGAGCAAGTTGCTATCGGAAAACCCGGAGCAGTACGAGGATGCAGCCGTCGAGGGCATTCGCCGCCTGCTCGAGCTCGATGACGATCAGCCCATACCAGACGAGCGGATCGAGGCCGTGCGCATGGGCACCACGGTGGCGACCAATGCCCTGCTGGAAAGGCGCGGCGAGCGCACTGCACTGATCACCACCCGGGGTTTTCGCGATGCACTGCGCATCGGCCACCAGGCCCGCCCCGATATCTTTGCGCTGAACATTCAACTGCCCGAGTTGCTGTACTCGAAGGTGATTGAAGTCGATGAACGGATCCGGGCCGATGGCAAGGTCATTCAGTCGCTGGATACCGAAAAGGTCCGCGAGCAGCTGCAAACCCTTCGCGATGATGGTTACGATGCGCTGGCCGTGGTCCTGGTCCATGGCTACCTGCATGATGAACACGAGCGACAGATCGGCCAAATGGCCCGCGATCTGGGTTTCGGCCAGGTCAGCCTGTCCTGCGAGGTCAGCCCGCTGATTCGTTTCATCGGACGCGGCGACACCACGGTGGTCGATGCCTATCTCTCCCCGGTACTCAGGCGCTATGCCGAGCGGGTCCACAAGCGCCTCGGCGATGTTCGCCTGCAGTTCATGAAATCAGACGGCGGTCTGACCGGCGCCGACCGGTTCGCCGGCAAGGACGCCATCCTCTCCGGGCCGGCCGGCGGCATTGTCGGTTGTGCTCAGACCGCCCAACAGGCCGGATTCGAACGGGTGATCGGTTTCGACATGGGCGGCACCTCCACCGATGTCTCGCACTACAAGGGCGAGTATGAGCGCAGCTTCGAAACCGTGATCGCCGGCGTACGATTGCGGGTGCCCATGCTCGAAATTCACACGGTAGCCGCCGGTGGCGGTTCCTGCCTGCACTTCGACGGTTCCCGCTACCGGGTCGGACCGGATTCGGCCGGCGCCGATCCGGGACCGGCCTGTTATCGCCGCAATGGACCGCTGACGGTCACCGACTGCAACGTCATGCTGGGCAAGTTGCAACCCGAGTTCTTTCCCAGTGTGTTCGGACCCGAGGCCGATGCCCCGCTCGATGCCGAGGACGTCATCCGGAAATTTGAAAAACTGACCCGCGAGATTCACGAAGCCACAGGTGACAAGCGACAACCCGTCGAGGTAGCCGCGGGCTTTCTCGATATTGCCGTGGCCAACATGGCCAACGCCATCAAGAAGATTTCGGTCCAGCGCGGCCACGATGTCACCGGCTACGTGCTCAACTGTTTTGGCGGCGCCGGCGGCCAGCACGCCTGCCTGGTGGCCGATGCACTGGGTATGCAGACCGTACTGATCCATCCGCTGGCCGGAGTGCTGTCGGCCTACGGCATGGGCCTGGCCGATGTCACCGCCATGCGCGAATTCGGCATCGAAATGCGCCTCGATGACCCGGAGCTCGACCTTGATTCACGCTTTGAGAACGCCACCGGCGAAGCCGAGGATGAACTGCTCGATCAGGGCGTGAAACGTGAAGACCTGGGCATTCGCCGTCGCCTTCAGCTCAAGTACGAGGGCACCGACACCACCTTGCTGGTCGATGCCGATGAAATCGATGTCATGACCGAAGCCTTCAGCCGCGATCACAAGCGACAGTTCGGCTTTCTCATGCCCGACCGACCCATCGTGGTCGAGGCCGGCGTGGTCGAAGCCACCGGCAAAGGCCAGGCCGTGGACGCCGAGGATATCCAGTCGGATGCGAAGACGTCCGCACCCGAGATCGAGGCGCGGATCGAATGCTACATGGCCGGCAAGACACGCCCCGACACACCGGTCATTCAACGCCAGAACCTCGCCCGCGGACATTGCCTGAAAGGGCCGGCCATCATTGTCGAAGACAACGCCACCACGGTGGTCGAGCCGGGCTGGCAGGCCGAGGTCAACCGCTATGGCCACCTGGTGCTGTCGCGTCACGAAGCCCTGCCCGACCGCCAGGCCGTGGGCACCAAGGCCGACCCGGTGCTGCTGGAAGTATTCAACAACCTGTTCATGGCCATCGCCGAGCATATGGGCGCGGCCCTGCAGCGCACCGCCTGGTCGGCCAACATCAAGGAACGACTGGATTTCTCATGCGCACTGTTCAACGATCAGGGGCAACTGGTCGCCAACGCGCCGCATGTGCCGGTGCACCTGGGCTCCATGGGCGAAAGTGTGCGCGCGGTCATCGACGATCACGGCAAGGACATGCGTCCCGGGGATGTCTACCTGCTCAACAATCCCTACCGCGGCGGCACCCACCTTCCCGATCTGACCGTGATCAGTCCGTGTTTCGATGAAAACGGCAAGATCCTGTTCTACACGGCCAGCCGCGCCCACCACGCCGATGTCGGCGGCATCTCACCCGGCTCCATGCCGCCGCACAGCACCCATATTGACCAGGAAGGCGTCCTGCTGACCAGCGAGTTGATCGTGCGTGACGGCGAGCTGCGCGAGGATCATCTGCGCAAGCTGTTTACCACCGGCCGCTGGCCGGCACGCAACTTCGAACAAAACCTGTCCGACCTGCGCGCCCAGATTGCCGCCAATGCCCGCGGCCTGGATGAACTCGAGGACATGGTCGAACACTTTGGCCTGGACGTGGTGCGCGCCTACATGGGTCACGTCCAGGACAATGCCGCCGAACAGGTACGCCGGGTCATCGACCAGCTCCATGATGGCCATTGGGTCAAACACATGGACAACGGCGCCCGCGTCGAGGTCAGCGTTGGTGTTGACCGGGGTGAACGCCGGGCCCGCATTGACTTTTCCGGCACCAGCGAACAGAGTGAGGACAATTTCAACGCCCCGTCCGCGGTCACCCGGGCCAGCGTACTGTACGTACTCAGAACCCTGGTCGGCGACGACATCCCCCTGAACGACGGCTGCATGGAACCCATCGAGCTGGTCATTCCGGAGGGCTGCCTGCTCAACCCGGTCCACCCGGCCGCGGTGGTGGCCGGCAACGTCGAAACCAGCCAGGTCGTGACCGACGCCCTGCTGGCCGCCATGGGCGTGCTGGCCAACGGCCAGGGCACCATGAACAACCTGACCTTCGGCAACGACCGCTACCAACACTACGAAACCCTTTGCGGCGGCGCCGGCGCCGGCGACGGCTTCGACGGCTGCGATGCAGTCCATATCCACATGACCAATTCACGCCTGACCGACCCGGAAATCCTCGAAACCCGCTTCCCGGTCCTGCTCGATGGCTTCGGCATTCGCAAAGATTCCGGCGGCAAGGGCCGCTGGCGAGGCGGCCATGGCGCCGAACGCCGCATCCGCTTTCTGGAAAACATGACCGTCGCCCTGCTGGCCAACTCACGCAAGGTGGCGCCATCAGGGATTGAAGGTGGCGGTGATGGTCAGCCCGGCGAAGCCTGGCTGGAACGCGCCGATGGCACCCGCAAGGACCTCAAAGGCATTGATCAGGTCGAAGTAGAGCCCGGCGATATGCTGGTGGTGCGTACACCCGGCGGCGGGGGGTATGGATCAGCTAGCTTACCCGGCGTCCGAGTTCCGCACCGAGTCAGGCGATGATTGCTGCAAGCGTTCGGCCAGCCACATCTTTATGACTGACTGGCGCGTTACGCCCAGGCGCCCGGCTTCGCGATCCAACGACTCCACCATCCAGGTAGGAAAATCCACATTCACTCGCTTCGGCACCCGCGATACACGCCGAGCCTTGGCCAGATCAAGAACATCGGTGATGTCCTCACCAGCAGCAAATCTAGCTTCAAATTCCTTGGCTTTCATACAGTGCTACCTCCTCCGTTCTGGAGCGGCGAACAGAAATGATTCGTACCTTCGTGCCACGATAAGTGATTACTGCGGACCAGTGCTTTTCAGCCGTCTGCCCAATAACAAGAAATCGCGGTTCATCCTCCGTTTTCGCGGGAATCTCCAGCAAATCCGGGTCGTTCCA
>SL_3KL_010_SEDDRAFT_10006674_pt1 | contig 10296 bp, 6 predicted proteins | sample SodLakKL_010_SED_2_FD_10381 | JGI IMG/M metagenome (IMG submission 10381)
CAGCTGTGGAATCAGAGGAATCTTGAGGAGTTGGAATCATGAGAATCGAAGACCTGGATCTTGGTGAACGCTGGCCGGCAAAACTCGTCGCCAATACACCGTTGACCCCACCGGAGGCGCGCGAAGAGGTGCGCGAACTGCTGTTCGAGACCGACGATGCCGAGTGCCACTTTCGCGCCGGGCAGAGTGTGGCCGTTTCCGTCGCCGGACCGCATGAATTCGGCCAGGATGAGCACGTGCGCCTGTACACGGTCGCACGCACGCCGGCCGAACTCGGTCCCGGGCGCTTCAGCCTGTGCGTGCGCCGCTGCAGCTTCCTCGACCCCTACAGCGGCGAGCGTTTTCCCGGGATTGCCTCGAATTACCTGTGCGACCTGAAGGTGGGCAGCGAGCTGTCGCTGGCTGGCCCGGTGGGGCTGCCATTCCGGATCCCGAGCGATCCGCAGACGCCGCTCCTGATCGTCGGCCTGGGCACAGGCATCGCGCCGTTTCGCGCCATGCTGCACGAGCTCTACGAACAGCGCGACTGGCAGGGCAGGGTGATGCTGCTGCACGGGGCCCGCACCGGCCTGGAGACGGTCTACAGCAGCGATGTGGACGAGATCTCGGAGCGCGAAACCGGCTTTTCGCCCGTTTCCGTAATCAGCCCGCGGCCGGCATGGGATGACCCGGAAGATCTGAGCGCGGCCATCCGCAAACACCGCGACGAAGTCTGGTACCTGCTCAACGAGCCCGAGGTGCACGTCTACATCGCCGGCCTGACTCGCGTGGGCGAACAGTTCGATGCCGCCCTGGCCGAGGCCGCGGGCGGCACCGAAGCCTGGGATGCGCGTAAGCAAGAACTCAAGGCGGCGGGGCACTGGATGAGCCTGCTGTACTGAATCGCCATGGAAACATTGTCGGGGATTGGTTGAATCTTGCCGGTTTGATCTTCGTCAACGTCACGGGCATCATTCCAGGCTAGCCTTCACGCTTGTGTCCAATCGCCAGCAGTCCGGGCGCGATGCGGGCTGCACCATGAAAGGGGTCCGGTCATGAACCAGCATCTGAGGTCATTCGTGACCGGCAATGTCGTCAATCTGTCAGTTGCCGTGACCGGCATGATTCTGCTCGGCCTCGGGGTGGTGCTCGGGCACCAGGCCTGGCAGAGTCAGCGCGCCATCGCGGGCATGGAACAAACCAACGCTGCCATTGACGCATTACTGAGGGCAACCCAGGTTCAGGCCCGGGAGCGGGGATTCACGGCCGGATTGATCGGTAGCGAGGCATTCGACGGTTCGTTGGACGATTTACAGTCGTTGCGCCAACAAGTCGATTCGGCCTGGAATGAGGTGTTCGTACACATCGCCGAACTGGGTGCCCGCCTGGAGAAGGACTCGCCCGCATTCGATCGAAAACAGCGCCTGCGCAGCAGACTCGATGCAAAACACGGTATGCGCAAGCGCATCGACGATGACCTGCTGGCACAGGGCGAACCGGTGACGCTTGATGACTGGTTCGGGCTGACCACGCAGATCAATGCGGATGCCGCAAGTCTTCGGAGGGAATTGATACTCGTCGATACCGACTCGGCCGAGACGGCCCGACTGAACCTGCTGATCCGGGAAAGCGGTGCCCGGGTGGCCGAGTACAACGGACAGGTGCGGGGACTGGTCAACTTCTATGTCAGCAGTGGTCAAGCCATGCCCCAGGAACAGATCGAAATGGCACGGTTGAACTGCAAGATGGCGCGTATCCATTTTCTGGAGCTGGTCGAAGCCGCCGACGGCATTGGTGAACTGTTCGATCAGATCGGCCGACTGCAGGCCGCTTACCCCGGCCTGATCGACACGGCTGAACGAGTACTCGAAGACGCTTCACTCGGCGAATATCACCTCAGTGCATCACAGTGGTGGGAGATCACCACCAACCACATCAATGAAATCTTCGAGCTGCTCATGGCCACTTCCGATCTCGCCGTCGGTCAGTTGCATGAGCAGGCACGCCGTCATTTGCTGGCGCTGGGGGCCTATGTTGCGTTGGCACTGTTGGCCATGGTTCTGGCCGGGTGCAGTCTGCGCCGCGTCCATCGCAATGCGGAAACGGTTTTCCTGCAAAAGGAGATGTCGGAAAAGATTCTCGACTCGATTGCCGACGCGGTGATCGCCGTCGATGCCAACGGCCGCGTCATTCATCTCAATCCCATCGCCGAGGATCTTACCGGCTGGCCGTTTCACGAGGCTCATCTCAGACCTTACGGCGAAGTGTTTCGCATTCACAACCGACTCAATACCTCGCACACCGACCCGATCGGCGCCTGCCTGGAGCAGGGAATGGTCATCGTGCTCAGCGAGGGCCATGTGTTGATCGATCGCATCGGCAATGAAATTTCCATCGAAGATTCCTGCGCACCCATCCGCAACCGCCGCCACAAGATCGTCGGCGCCGTCGCGGTCTTCTCCGCCAAGGAACGGGAGGGCGACTCCGAGCGCATCCTCACCTACCACGCCACCCGCGATGCGCTGACCAGCGTCTTCAATCGACGCGAATTCGAACGCCGGCTACAGGACTTGTGCCGCCATGCCCGTGAGACCGGGGAACATCACACGCTGGCTTTCATCGATCTCGATCATTTCAAGGTGGTCAACGATACCGCCGGCCATGCAGCAGGCGACCAGATGCTGCGGCAGATCGCCTGGCTGATGGGGCGCAATATTCGCGACACCGACACGCTGGCGCGTCTCGGAGGAGACGAGTTCGGGCTGTTGCTGAAAAAGTGTGGCCTCGAGCACGCGCGCATGGTCGCCGCCAAGCTGCAGCATGCCATACGTGAGCTGCGGTTTCCCTGGCAGGGGCAGACCTTTCAGGTCGGTTCGAGCATTGGACTGGTCGAGATCACGCCCGACAGTCCCGAGTTCAACGAACTCATCCGCGATGCCGATGCCGCCTGCTATGCAGCCAAGGACCGCGGACGCAACCACATCCACGTTTACAAGCCCGATGACCTGAAACTTGTCGCTCAGCAGGGGCGGATGCGGTGGGTGGCGCGCCTTGCTGAAGCGCTTGACGATTTCGGAACCGGTTTGTCATCCTTGAGTTCACTCAAGGATCTGCCTGTCGACCAGGTCAAGATCGACGGCACGTTCATCCGCAACTTGCCCGACGATCCGGTGGCGCTGGCCATGGTCGAGGCCATTGCCCGCATTGCCACGCTGCTTGATATCGGGACCAGTGCCGAGTTCGTTGAAGACGAATCCATTCTCGAACAACTCCGGGCCATCGGTATTGACTACGCCCAGGGCTTTCATTTCGGCAAGCCCCGGCCGCTTGAGCTTTGTCTGGACGAGTGACTGTTGCCGCGGCCCAGGAACCGCTGTTTTCGATATACGACCAGTCATCTGCCCCGAGTATTGCTTTGCTGTACATTGGTGTACAGGCAAGTCAGGATATTGCCGAGAATTCGGGCGGTTATTCGAGGACATTCATGACGGGCAATCGAGCGAAAAAGCCGCACTTTGCGATCCGGGAGGCAACCGAGGCCGACCTTCCGGTACTCGTGGAGTTCCTCATCAAGCTGGCGTTGCATGTTGCCGATTCCGGGCCGCAGAAGCTCAAGAGAAAGGAATACCAGCGCCTCATGGGTGTGTTGCGCGCGGCGCTGGAAGATGAGAGCAAACGGTTGTTTGTTGCCGACAGCCCCGAGGCTGGCCTGGTCGGCATGGGTTATGTCTATGTCTATCGCAGCCAGGGCATCTGGGAGCAGGTGGATCCGGAGGAGTATCGAACGGGCGTGATTGATGATGTCTGGGTGGAGCCCGAGTATCGAGGTCTCGGTATATTCAAGGCATTGCTGAAGCGATTGGTCGCATTCGCCGAAGCCCATCATGCGCACGACCTGATCCTCGAGTATTCGGCAACAAACAGGCAGGCCAGGGCGGTCTGGACAAGGCTGGGGTTCAAAACTACCGGCGTTCACGCCGCGGCACGCACTTCAGCCGTAAAGGCCGCGCTGGAGTAGCGATGCCGCTGGTCGCCCGTCAACCCAGAGAATCGACGATGATGCCGATGTCCTTCTGGCCATCAGGGTGCTGGAATACCGTTTTTTCGACACTGGGAGAGTGACGTGATTGGCGATCGCAATGTTCATGTGTTTTTTGACGAGATCATGCTGGAGCATAACCCCGAGGTAGAGCTTCCCTTTTTGCCCAGCCGGGTGGAGAAACGGGTCAGAAGCGTTCTCGAGGGGCTGGAGTTCAAGTGGAGCTATCCTGAGCATCCGGGGCGACTTTCCGGCATCAAGGCACATCTGGATACCCATCCCATTCCCGGCGTGCAGATTCATACCGGTGCCAGACCAGCCAGCTATGAGCAGCTCGCACGGGTTCATACGACCTCATACCTTGATCATATTTTCTCGCTGGCCGGTCAGCGCGCCTGGCTTGATCGGGATACAACGGCCGTCTCTCCGTCCAGCGTCGATGCGGCCACCGCGGCTGCCGGTAACGCCATTGCCGCCGTCGAAAGTGTTGTCAACGGGGAGGCAGGCAGTGCGTTTGCGCTGGTCCGTCCGCCTGGCCACCATGCCGAGCCGGTGCGCGCACGCGGTTTCTGTCTACTCAACAATGTCGCCGTCGCCGCCGCGCACGCCCAGGCCAGCCTGGGACTGGAGCGCGTCCTGATCATTGACTGGGATGCCCACCATGGCAATGGCACTCAGGATATTTTCTGGGCAGACCCCGATGTGCTGTTTTTCGACACGCACTGTGCCGCGCCGTTCTACCCCGGTTCGGGCCATCTCGAAGATGTTGGGGTGGGTCTGGGGGAAGGCTATACCATCAATGTGCCGCTTCCCGAATCCGCCGGGGACATTGCCTTCGAGAAAGCATTTCGCGAGATTCTCGTACCCGCGGCTGAATACTTCAAGCCCGAACTGGTGCTGGTTTCAGCCGGATTCGATCCGCACCGCAACGACATGGCACTGAACCTGAGCTACGACGGCTTCAGGGTCATCACGCGCATCGTGCAGGATATTGCCGACAAGCACTGCCAGGGGCGACTGGCTTTGGTTCTGGAGGGCGGTTATAACCTCACCTCCCTCTCGCATGGGGTCCATGCGGTACTGGAAGTGCTTGCAGGTGGCGATGTCCCGAAACTGGAGGAGACCGGCGTCCGCGAGGTTCAGGAGGCCGCGGAATTCCACCTTGCAGCGTTTGAAGAGCAGGAAGCGCCTGATTCGGATTGATCCGCCCCTGGCCGACTTCCACCAGGACTTCCCAGGGGTCCCAGCCGGAGATTGCCACCAGGCCATGGTGTCGTTGGCAAACCGGTATCATTGAATATTCCGTGCGGGTTCCAGGCCATGTCTGATTCCAACGACTCCGAACCGGGCTTCGACGCGCTGGGTCTTCCCGCCGAACTGCTCGCCACATTGAGAGAACTCGGATATGAGGCACCCTCGCCGATTCAGTCCGCGACCATTCCGGCCCTGCTGGCCGGGCGTGATGTGCTCGGCCAGGCCCAGACCGGAACCGGCAAGACTGCTGCATTCGCGCTGCCCATCCTGGCCCGGTTAAGACCCGCCCACGCTCGGCCGGCTGCACTGGTGCTCGCGCCAACCCGTGAACTGGCCATCCAGGTCGCCGAAGCCTTTCATCGCTACGCCAGCGGATTGCGCGGTTTCCACGTGCTGCCAATCTACGGCGGTCAGGCCTACGGTCCGCAGCTCAACGGACTCAAGCGCGGGCCGGACGTGGTCGTCGGCACGCCAGGCCGCATCATCGACCATCTGGGCAAGGGCACGTTGAAGATCGATCAGCTCCAGACCCTGGTGCTCGACGAGGCCGACGAAATGCTGCGCATGGGATTCATCGACGATGTTCGTGACGTCATGGAGCGGATTCCCGTGACCTGCCAGAAAGCGCTATTCTCGGCGACCATGCCGGACCCGATCCGGCGCATCGCCGAGCGTCACATGAGCGCTGCCGAGCACATCACGATCCGGTCGAAGACCACGACGGCCGCCAATATCCGGCAGCGCTACTGGGTCGTCGGCGGTCTGCACAAGCTCGATGCGTTGACGCGCATCCTGGAAGTCGAGGAATTCGATGCCATGATCGTGTTTGCCCGCACGCGCATCGCCACCGAACAGCTTGCCCAGCGCCTGGAAGCACGTGGTTTCTCGGCCGCCGCGCTCAACGGTGATGTGCCGCAGAAGATGCGCGAGCAGATCGTCGATCGCCTCAAGCGTGGCGAAATCGACATTCTTGCGGCCACCGACGTCGCCGCCCGCGGCCTTGACGTCGAGCGAATCAGCCATGTCATCAACTACGACATTCCCCACGACACCGAGGCCTACGTCCACCGCATCGGGCGCACCGGCCGGGCGGGCCGATCGGGTGAGGCGATCCTGTTCGTGGCACCGCGCGAGCGCGGCATGCTACGGGCGATTGAACGCGCCACGCGCCAGCCGATCGAGGCCATGACCTTGCCGACCGTCGGTGATGTCGAAGCCCAGCGCCTGGTCCGCTTTCAGTCCAGGATCAAGGCTGCGCTGGAAAGCGACGAGATGGATTCGGGACGCGAGCTGGTTCAGCAGTCACTGAATGCGCTGGATGCCTCGGTCGAAGACCTCGCCGCGGCGCTTGCGCTGATCGCTCGTGGCAACACCCAGAAGTTGGGCGACGACCTGGCACCGGCCACGTTTTCCGAACCGAGTCCGGCACAGCGTGGTGAGCGTGGACAAGGCGCACCTTCGCGCCGTGACACCCGATCAAGGCCGGACCGCGATACCAACCTGGTCAGCTATCGCATCGAGGTTGGCGCCAGCCACGGCGCCAAACCCGGCAATATCGTCGGCGCCATCGCCAACGAGGCCGGGCTGGATTCCAGCCAGATCGGACGGATCAACATCCAGCACGATTTCAGTATCGTCGATCTTCCCGCCAATCTGGCCCCTGCGACCCTTGAGCACCTGCGCAAAGTGCGTGTTGCCAGCCGGCCGCTTTTGATCCGCATCGATGACGGCAGGCCGGACCCGTCCGTGTCTGCCCCGGGCGCGCCGAGTCGACCCCCCTCAGCCCCGGGACGACCGTTCGACAAGTCCGGGCCGAGAGACAGGAACAAGTCGGCCAGGAAAGGCAAGGGCAAGGTGCTCGGCAAGAAGAAACCGCGAGATGAGGCGGGCAAGGGTGGCGGGGAGAAAGCCGATGAACCGGCCAAACCCAGGCTGACAAGAAGGCGTCCTCCACGAACGCGCGCCGAACGCAAGGCGGCTTTCAGTGCCCGCAAGGACAAGAAGAACTGACGCCGCCTCGAAAGCGGGCAGGCCGTCGATCAGATTGGGCTGTTGCCGCATCCAGTCTCAATGATTTCGATCTGACTGTTGGTGGTACGGAGGGGGGTGAAATCGTTGCCTGGTTCCGCCACCCCGGCACCCCACCCATTCATCCGGACCTGCACACGCCCCAACCGAAATTTCGCGGTCTCCCAGTCGACGATCGTTGCGACTTCCGGGTAGCACGTTCAAGTCGCGCGTTCTGGTTGTCATCCGAGTTCCAGGCATCGGAATTTCGGCCATTGAACCTGGTTTGGAATCTGGCGGTCGTCAACCGGGGCGGGCTTTCTGCGTCATCAAAGCGTTGGCGGCGGCCTGGAACAGCCGGCCGCTGTTGGCCAGTTGCTGCCAGAGCAACTGCCAGCTTTCCTCGCTGCGGCGAGCCTTCAGGCAGCGCATCAGCAGCACGCGCCGGGCCTCGTCCTGGTTCAGTACCATGGCCGAGGCCAGCGCGTCGTCGACGTTGTAGATGCGGTCTTCCTTCAGGCACACCGGCACGATGTGTTCCGGCGACACGGCCAGGTCCGAGCCCATGGCCTGCATGGCCGCGACGATGGATTCGGCCTTTGGCCCCTCGGGCGGGTCGAGACGATAGGGCGGTGACCACTCGCGCGGCGGTCGCAGGCGGTCGATGTGGCTCATGACCGGCACGATCGGTGGTGCCCGGCGACCGGGGTCGGCGAGAATCTCGCGCAGGGTGTCGAGCAGCTCGCGTTCTTCGGCCCGATCGGGCCGGTTGGCGGCGCTGACCCACAGGATCAGGTCGGCCGTGCGCGCCGTGCGGACGAAATCACGGTGCCGGAACAGGGCGCCGTCGAAGCCGGGGGTATCGAAGATCAGGGCATTGGCCAGGGGGTCTCCGGTGCGGTCGCTGCCGGCCAGGTGGTAGGCCGCGATTGCGGCGGTGGTGTCGGGCAAGACATCGGATGCGGCCTGTACCTGGCCGAACAGAGCGTTGATCAGGCTGGACTTGCCGGCATTGGTCCGGCCCAGCACGAGGACGCGCAGCGGTTCGGTTTTCGTCGTTTCAGCGTTTCCGGTGGCTCGCCGATCCGCCCGACTCGATGCAATCGCGGCCCCCAGCGGCGTTTCATCGTCCAGTCTCGCATAGCCGCCGTACAGTTCGATGGCGTGAAAACCGAGCTTGCGGATGAATTCCTGCAGGATCCAGAGCTGGATGCGCTCGGAGCCATGCCGCAAGGCCTGGTTGCCCACCGCCCGGCGCAGTTCGGCGACGATGGCCGATTGCGGGCTGAGTACCGCGCGCCCGGCACGGAACCAGCCTTCATGTCGTTTCAACCAGGCCTGCCAGCTCCGAGCCCGGATCAGGCCGCTCAAGGTCAGTTGGTGGCTGAAGGGAATCTGCTCGACGATGTCCCGACGCAGTTCGCGGGCGGCGCGTTCGATGATCGCCAGCGTATGCGGAATCGTCATCTCCAGCAGTGGTTGATCGGAGCGGGGATGGAAATGACTGGCGGTGACGGACAAGACGCGACGGGTCAGTTTGAGCATGCGGTCGCCATCGTTGAGCGGCCATTGCTCGATGGTCGCCTCGTCGGCCATGGTTTCGATCCGTTTGAAGCAGCGCTCGGCTTCAACCGACCAGTGTGCGCCCGCCGGGGTGGTATGTGCCGGAAGGGCGCGCTGCTCGCGCCACATGGCCAGCCGATTGAGTCCCAGCCCGATCAGGCTGGCCACGGCCATGGCCAGCAGCCACCACCATAGCCAACCGGATTGCCACAGCCAGAGTGTGCCCAGAATCGCCAGCATCAGCACGGGCAGGGCGGTCAGGGTCAACGCGATCAGCCGCATCCAGCCAAAGTGTCTGATCAAGTCCTTCATGATTTCGGCTCATCAGGTGACGATCGGATCAGGGAACGTCCGCGCTCAAGCGCCTGGGCATGGATCTCGCGCAGGACGCGCGCCTCGACCGGATGGCCCTGGCGACTGCGATACAGGTAGAAGCAGGCGGCCTTGCCGAGCGCGTAGGTGAGTGCGCCAGAGCTGGTCGCCCCCCAGGCCGCCCCGAGGGTCTGTCCCCAGCCGGGAATCAGCTTGACCAGGCTGCGTCCGGCCATGCGCAGGCCGTATGCGCTGGCTACACCGCTGCCGAGCAGGCCGAGAAACTCCGTGCTGCGACGCCGATCCCAGGGGCGTTGATACAGGGTTCCCAGGGTATAGAGCATTCTGGCCTGAACGCCCGGCACCAGGGCCAGGTCAACAACGGGCAGGGCGCCGGCTGTGGCGGCGGCCAGGCTGTAGCCGACGATCTGCGGGTGGGCTGCTTGCGCGTAGACGTCGGTGACTGCCGGGTCGGCCCGCAGGCGGGCTTCCAGGCCCATGGAGCTGGCCTGCTCGATGGCCGCCCACAGCGCTTCGATGCCGTAGTTGGTCGGTTCGAAGCCGTCGTCGGGCAAGGTGAAATCAATGGGAACCCACAGCACCGCGGCGTCGCCCGGCAATCGGTCGCCCAGGTAGGCGCGCTGGGTCAGGATGAGGCGGCGCAATGCGTCGGGGACACTCGCTTCCCAGCCGTCATCGTCAAACGGGTAGGGCTGGATGTGGCCCATGTCATCGGGGTAGGCGTCGTGCAGTGTTGATTGCGCCACTACCAGCGGCCAGTCCGGATGGCGACGGCGGATGTCGGTCAATACCTCAAGCAGTGCCTGGGGCCGGGCGTCGCTGACCCGGGCCACGGCAATGACCAGATGCGAGCGATCCTCGCACTGTGCCAGATCCTCACTGGGGTCGTAGTCGACTTCGCCGAGGCCGCGCGTGTCGAGAAAGCGCACCACCGGGGCATCAGCCGGAAAATCGTACAGGCGCGCCGTTCGCGTGCACGGCCTGAAGCCGTCGCCGATGTCGGCATCCGGACTGCCGGTGAGTGCGCGCACGATCGAGGTCTTGCCCGACTGCGCCGTGCCAAGCAACCACAACACCGGCACCGCCTGAGTACTGGCGGCGGATTTCAGCGCCCGGTCCAA
>SL_3KL_010_SEDDRAFT_10006675_pt1 | contig 10296 bp, 3 predicted proteins | sample SodLakKL_010_SED_2_FD_10381 | JGI IMG/M metagenome (IMG submission 10381)
AGATGATGAAGACTCTGTGTTCGGCAACCGGTTCGAGGCCGTGCCGGGGGTGAACATCGAGTTCGTCGATCTCCCGCTTTTCGTCAACGACGGTCAGAGCCTGAATTACCAGGTGCAGGTAACCAACACCGGCAATGCCGACCTGACTCAGCTTGGCTTGCAGGAGGTGTTTCCCCAGAACGACGCACAGTTCGACGGCGTGTTGAAGTTTGGGTTCTGGAGTTGCAGCGCGGCCAACGGCGCGGCCTGCCCGAACGGCGACACCGGTGAGCCACTGCGATTCGAGCAAGTCGCCTTGCCCAAGGGTGGGCAGCTGACCTTTACGGTAACCAGGCAAATATTGGCCGAGGATGTGGGGACTGAGATCGACTTGTACGCCGCCGTCGTCAGCGGCCCCGGTTCATTCGCAGCCTTCGACGTCGCGCAGGCCACCCTGACTATCGTGGGCGAAGGAGAAGCCCTGTCCGCGACGAATTCGGAATTGGAAGCCGGAAGCGAGGCCACAGTGACAGTGACCGCCCTGGATGCCGCTACCAATCCGGTCCCGGGCGTTGAAATTGATGTCGATGACGCCGATGGCCTGACGGTCACGTCCAACGCTTCAGCAACCGATCTCAATGGCGAGATGGAATTCACGGTCGGCACGACCCAGGCAGGCGAATACCAGGTGGTGTTCGCTGCCGACGGCATGGACGAGGCTGAATCCGAAGTCCTTGTAACGGCCGCTGATCCGGAGATGATTTCCGCGTCAGCGGCGGTAGACGAGGCGATTGCCGGTACTTCCGAGGTGGTGTTTCATGTCGAGCTCGAGGATACCTGGGGGAACATGGTGTCCGGTGCCTGGGTGGAGGTCGTCGACGACGACGGGCTCGAAGATCTTGAAGGCGCCGAGGAAATGACGAATCATGACGGTCTGGCCACGTTCTCTGCGAGCTCGACGGTAGCAGACGAGTTTACCGTCACCTTCGGCGTCGACGGTCTTGAATCGACCGCCGCCGCCACGGTCAATTTTCTTGCCGGAAGCCCGGCGGCTTTCAATTTTCTCCAGCAACCGACCGATACGGTCGAAGGCGAGGTCATCAGCCCCGCCGTCGTGATTCAGGTGGTTGATGATTACGGCAACTGGGTGGAAAACGATAACGATACCGTGGCGGAGGTGCAACTCCGCCAGCAGGGTGTCGGGTTCGTGGAGTTTCTGGCCACCGGTACCGTGAGTGGGGGACAGGTCGGTTTCGAAGGGCTGGTTGTCGAAGAGCCGGCAGAAGACCTGTTTCTGCGCATAAGCGATGGTGCTGGCAATCTATCCAGCAAGGACAGCAACCTGTTCGATGTGTTGCCCGCTCCACCGGATCCGGATAGTGTCTCCGTGAACCTGGCCGGTTTCCAGGAGAGTTATCCGCAGGGTGCGATTGTCGACGAAAGCGGTGAGGAACGGGTAGCGTTCACCTATGAGGTTGGGGACGGCGATATCGAGCAGATCTTCAACGTCTTTCGTGTGTACGAGGACGGGGATGAGATTCCTCCAGCCACTTACGATGCGATCTTCGCGACCGTGGCGTTCGAGCCGAACGACTATATTCGCGGGCTGTCGGGGACGACCGAAGCCAACGTGGTGGCACCGGAAACGATCGATGTGGCGGTCATGTTCGAATTGGAGGCCGAGGCGCCGACCGGCGAATACGAACTGGAAATCACCAGCTATGATGTTACCGGGGTTCCCGCGGAAGAAGTCTCTCTCGAAGATGCCAATAACGGGGTCTACGCGTTACTGGATGTAGACTATCTGGAAATCGATATCTACGAACACGTGCCCTGATTACTCATCAGGCCATTCTGGAAGTCGGCAACCGCCGGCCTGTTTGAGGGATGACTGACCTTTCTGCCGATGCCGCGGGGACACTGCGGCAATGGCTTGATCAATACGCTCACAGCAGTGGTTACAGGAATCGAGACGCGCTAGTTCGCGTGTTCGACCATGCCTGTGATGCGGCCACCGACCGTGACGAACTCGACCATATCCGCCACGCCCTGATGGCGCTGTCGCGCCTGTCGCCTGACCCGGCGACTGTCGCTGCAACACTGTTGCTGCCCTCGGCACTGGAAGGCCGGCCCGTGCCCGACACCGTGATCACCTCCGTTGATGACAGTGTCGAAGGTCTGCTCGACCAGCTTCGTCGCCTCGAATACTTCGGTCGCACCTATCTGCCCGATGACCAGTCGCGTGCCGAAGGCCTGCGGCGGTTGCTGATGGCCCTGGTGGCCGATGTGCGCGTCGTGCTCATTGCCCTGGCCTGGCAGCTCGCCAGGCTGCGCCTGGCTGGCGACGAGGACGGCGAGCGCCGTCGCGCGGTCGCCAGCGAGACTCAGCTGATCCATGCCCCCCTGGCCAACCGGCTTGGCATCTGGCAGCTCAAGTGGGAGCTCGAGGATCTGTCGTTCATGTATCTCGAGCCGGAGATCCATGACCGCATCAGTCGACTGGTCGCCGAGCGGCGCAGTGACCGCCAGGCGTTCATCGAGCAATTCATGGCCGAGTTGCGGCGACTGGTGGCCGAGGCCGGTATCGACGGTCGGGTTTCGGGTCGAGCCAAGCATATCTATTCGATCTGGCGCAAGATGCAGCGCAAGGGGCTGGATTTTCACGAATTGTTCGACGTGCGCGCCGTGCGCGTACTGGTTGATACCGTGGAGCAGTGCTATGCCGTGCTGGGCCTGGTCCACACGCGCTGGCAGCCGGTGCCGGGAGAGTTCGACGACTACATTACCAACCCGAAAGCCAACCTCTACCAGTCTCTCCACACCGCGGTGAGCACCTCCGGCGGTCGCGTGGTGGAGGTGCAGATTCGTACCCATGACATGCACCGCCACGCCGAATTGGGGGTGGCCGCACACTGGCGCTACAAGGAGGGCGGGCCCAGAGACGATGGCCTGGAAAAGCGCATCGGCATGATGCGCCAGTTGCTTGAAGGCCAGGAGGAACAGGCCGACGATGAGGCGCTGCTGGAAAGCTTTCAGAATCTCACCACAGAGGACCGCGTCTACGTGCTCACGCCCACCGGTGAGGTCAAGGACCTGTCCGCCGGCGCCACGCCGCTGGACTTTGCCTACCTGATTCACACCGAAGTCGGACATCGGTGCCGCGGGGCGCGGGTCAACGGGCGCATCGTGCCCTTGACCACGGAGTTGCGAAACGGAGATCGTGTCGAGGTGCTGACCGGAAAGCAGCCGGCACCGTCGCGCGACTGGCTGATCGCGCGGCTGGGCTACCTCAAGACCGCGCGTGCCCGTGCCAAGGTGCGGCAGTGGTTTCGCCATGCCAATCTGGATGAAAACATCGCCGCCGGACGCCAGGCACTGGAGGCGGAGTTCCGGCGCCTGGATCTGGATCCGGGCGAACTCGACAGAGTCGTCCACAAGTTCAACGCCAGCCGGGCCGAGGATCTCTACGCCCAGGTCGGCAGCGGCGACGTCACCGCCTTGCAGGTTGCCAATGCGGTTGAAAGGCTGCACGAGCGCGAACAGCGCAAGCGGGCCGGCATTGCCGTGCACAAGGCGCCGTCCACCGAGACGGGTGATGACGATGTGCGCATCGAGGGTGTGGGCAGCCTGATGCACCAGATGGCGCGCTGTTGCCAGCCGGTGCCGGGCGATGCCATTGCCGGCTATATCACGCGCGGGCGCGGCGTCAGCGTGCATCGCCAGGACTGCCGACAGTTTCTGGCACTTCAGCAACGTCACCCCGAACGCGTACTCGATGTACGCTGGGCGGCACGCTCGCGCAGCCGCTACCCGGCGCGTATCCGTATCGAGGCCTGGGACCGGCGCGAGCTGATCCGTGATATCGGCACGCTGCTGGCCAGCGAAAAGGTCAACGTCAGCGCCATGAATGCCCATCATGCCGACAGCACCGATCATGTCGAGATCGAGTTGACCGTGCAGGTCGAGGACTTTGACCAGCTCGCCACCTTGCTGAGCCGGTTGCAAGGCATTCCCAACGTCACCAGCGCACGTCGGCTCAGGTAGCCCATGACTGAAACCGCGCCACGACTCAGCGTGATCATTCCCAACTGGAACGGTGCCCGGCACCTTCCGGAGTGTCTGGAGTCGCTGCGGCGACAAAGTCATGAGGATTACGAGGCGGTGCTGGTCGACAACGGCTCGACCGACGATTCACTTTCCCTGGTCGAACGCGATTTTCCGTGGGTGCGCATCGTGCGCAATCACGACAACCTCGGCTTCTCGGCCGCGGTCAACGCGGGCATACGGACAACCAACAGCGAGTACGTCGTGCTGCTCAACAACGACACACGGGCAAGCGAGGACTGGCTGGAACAACTGGTGAGTGCGATGGATGCCATGCCGGAGGCGAGCTTTGCCGCCTGCCGGATGCTGCGCTACGACCCGCCGCACCGCATCGATTCGGCCGGTGACCGCTTTTCCCTGTTGCGTGGCGGTGGCGTCAACATCGGTGCCGGCGAGCCGGCCGAAAACCATGATCAGCCCGCCTGGGTGTTCGGCGCCTGCGCCGGTGCCGCACTTTATCGGCGATCCCTGTTCGAAGACATCGGCCTGTTCGACGAGGATTTCTTCCTGGTCTTCGAGGATGTCGATCTGTCCCTACGTGCGCGCGTGGCCGGCCACCGTTGCCTTTATGTGCCCGAGGCGGTCGTCTATCACAAGCGCGGCGCCTCCACCGACGTGGAGTCGGTTGCCGTGGCCAGTCGCTCGTTCCGCAATTTCATCTGGGTAGCCGGCAAGAACCTGCCTCTGCCACTGTTGATGCTGTGGGTGGTGTTGCTGGGATTGCGTGCGGTCATCGAGCTGCTGGGTCTGCTGTTCGCGCCGCTGCGGCGATTGCTGCCGGGCGGGCGTGACGGCGGGGCCGATGCCGGTCGGATCCCGGCACCACCGCGTTGGCCGCGGCGTTTTTCAGCGCTGATCTGTGCACTGGGTGAGGCGATGCGAACCCTGCCGGCCAAGCGTCGCGAGACGGCCTCGTTACGGCGGCTGGGAAGCCTGGCACTACTGCCCTGGCTGTTGCGCCCGGTGCGACCGCTTCAGTCTGCCCCCGACTCCAGCTGAAAGGCCTCGATCAGCGCCTGACAGGCTGCTTCCATGGAAAAGTGGCGCTGGACATTGTCGAGTGCGCCGTCGGACAGGCGCTGCCAGAGCTGCTCGTCGTTGTAGGCGCGAACGATGCAGCCGGCATAAGCCTCGGCATCGTCGGCGATCAGTACGTCGTGACCGTGTTCCAGGAACATGCCCTCGGCGGCGCAGGTGGTGGCCACCACCGGCAGGCCGTGGCTCATGGCCTGGTTGACCTTGCCCTTGACGCCGGCACCGTAGCGCAGCGGCGCCAGCGACAGCCGGCATCCTTCCAGATATGGTTCCAGTTCGGGCACGAAGCCGTGCACGCGCACGCCGGGCGAGTTGATGGCCAGAATCTCGGCCGGCATGCGCGAGCCGATCAGGTGCAGACGGATGCCGGGAATCTGCCGGCGCACCTTCGGAAAGATCTCCTCGACCAGCCATTTCGCTGCGTCGATGTTGGGCACGTGCTGGAAGCCGCCGACGAACATCAGGTCCTTGCGCTCGCCAAAGCCTCTCTTGCGACCATGCACCCGGTGGATGTTGGAGACGATGCGCACGTCGGCATCGGGCAGCAGTTCAGTCAGAAGCGTTTGTTCCATGGCGCTGACGACGAGGGTGATGTCGGACTTTTTGATCAGCGCCAGTTCCTGGCGTCGGGTTTCGGCGGCGCGCGCGGCGATCTCGTTGGAGCCGGTGACTTCGGCTTCGCGTTCCTCGCGCAGGAAGTGCAGATCCACGGTGTCGAAGGCCAGCCTGGCGTGGCGGCATAGCCGGCGCAGCGTGGCCAGAATGGGCGCGAGCACGTAGTGCCGGCTGACGATCACCAGGTCCAGGTCGCGACCGTGTTCCTCCAGCCAGGCCTCCAGTGAAGCGATGCGCGGCGCATGCAGCACCTCGATGCCGGCTTGTTGCAATGCCTGTGAATAGCGGTCCACCCAGGCCATGTTTTCCGGCATGAAAGTGACCTGGAAGCCCAGGTCGCGAAGCAGCGTCATCATTGCCATGATGCGCACCGATCCGGAGTCGTGGTCGGGCTGGGGCGTGACGGCATCGATCAGCAGCACCCGTTTTGGCAAACGACGAAAACGCAGGTGCCGAACCGGGTCGGTCCGTGCGTGGTCGGGTTCCGGAGCCGGGTGGTCGGTCAGTTCCCTGGCCCACTTGTCGCGGAACTGGTCGCGATTGATCGCCTGGTAACGCTTGGTGCCACTGGTCTCCTCGGTACCCGAGCTGACGCCCTCGTGGTGGACGATGGTGGCGGCCGGCTGGTAGATCACCCGCTTGCCCATGGCGCGCACCTGGAAGCACAGATCGGTGTCCTCGTAGTAGGCCGGTACGAAGCGGGTATCAAAGCCACCCATGCGCTCGAAATCGGCCTTGCGCACGGCCAGACAGGCACCGGAGACGTAATCGGCCTCGCTGACGAAGTTGTACTGCGGCAGGGCAGGGTCATCGCCGCGGCCGTAGTTCCAGCCCGAGGCGTCGTTGAAGATGATGCCGCCGGCTTCCTGGAGGCGCCCGTCAGGGTAGACCAGGCGTCCGCCGACGATACCGGCATCGCGGGTCTGCTCGAAGGTGTCGATCAGCGCCTTCAGCCAGCCGTCGGTGACCGTGGTGTCGTTGTTGAGAAAGACCAGGTACTTGCCGCGGGCGGCCTTGGCACCGGCATTGCAGCTGTGGATGAAGCCGGAATTCTCCGCGTTGCGGATCACGCGAATGCCCCGGCAAGCGGACAGGAAGTCCGGCGTATCGTCACTCGAACAGTCGTCGACGACGATGACTTCCCATTCACCCTCGGGGGTGTGTTCGACGATCGAGTGCAGGCAGGCACCGGTGTAGGCGACCTTGTTGTAAACCGGAATGATGATGCTGGTCCGGGGCTGGGCCACGCTCGGCAGGATGGCCGGATCGGGGTCGGCCGGTGGCTCGGTCATTCCGGTTGCCGGTACCGGGGGTGCCGGGGCATCGGCGTGCGCGGAGGAATCGAGATGCTGCATGCGGTCGATGGCTCCGCGCAGACCGCCGACTCGAACGTTGTGGCGAAACTGGCCGAGCAGCCGTGGCCACTGCCAGGGATCCCAGGCGCGATGGGCGCGGGCATTGGTGGCCAGGCGGGTGAGAAAGCGCAGCGGCCGGGTCAAGCGCCAGGACGTGCTGGCATGGACGGCTTCGACGTATTCCTGCAAATGGTCGGCACGCGCTTGTTCCTGCTTCAGCGCTTCGTCCAGCGACAGTGCCCAGCGAGTGCGTTCCTCGAGTTCCTCGGCCTGCTGCCTGACCTGCTCCATCATCTTGTGCAATTCACCGGTGCGCTCCCGGTTGAGGCGTTCCTGCTTCCGCGCCCACTCGGTGCGATTGACCAGGTCAGCGTACAGGGCCTCGTTGCGCTGTTCGAGACGGAGGATGTCTTGCCGGCGGTTGGCCAGGGCGCTTTCGAAGGCCATGGCCGTCAGGGACTCGGCAGATGCCCTGGAGGGGGCGGGCAACCGACAAGCAAGCGCACTGACTCGATCATTCCAGTGGGCGATGGATTCAGCAACGCCGGGTTCTGACGGAAGACGGGAGGCCAGTCTGGTCAGCTGCTCCGGGTTCCGGTGCAGTCTGGTCAGGCACTCGATCAGTGTGTCGGCCAATGGATCGTAGAGCAGGCCGTCGCGCTCGTCGTCGATACGCTCGATAAAGCTGCCGGTACGCGTGGCAATCGGCACCAGCCCCAGCGAGCGGGTTTCACTGAGAACGTAGTTCCAGGTCTCTGCGACGGTGGAAAGAAACAGCGCGGCCTGGGGGCGCAGGGTAGCGAGCAGATCGGGCAGCAGCTCGCGCCGGTAGTCGAGGAGGATATCGACCCCGCCCTGGCCGAACAGCCGCATTCCGTGGTGACCGCAGCCGATCAGGGTGATGTGGGCCACTTCCCGCAACCGCGGCAGTGCCTGTTGCAACAAGCCCAGGCCCTTGCCCGGCGAAAGGCGCCCGACGACCACCAGGTTGAGGCGATTATCCCGGCGCGCTGTCGGTTCGATGGCCGGGGCATCGGGCCAGCCCTGGAAACCGTGCGGCACGATGTTGATGCGCTCGAGATCGTCGCCCATCAGTCGGCTCCAGCGCCGGCGCACCTGATCGGTCGGCGCAATCAGGCAGATCTCGCGCTCGGCGGTCAGATTCAGCCATTGCCGGGCGAGATTTTGCCAGAACTCCGCATCGGTGCGATCGAACAGCAGGCTGTTGGCGCTTGCGGCCAGTGCGCCGGCCAGGTCAATGCCGTTGCCGTTGTCGAAATCCAGCGGGTCGTGCTCGAGCACCGGCCAGGCCGGGTAATAGTCGTGCAGCACTTGCAGTGTCGGCAGCCCGGTCTGCAGCGCATCGAGGCTATGGCCGATCAGCGACGAGATGATGACGCGACCGATACCGTAGCGCTCGGTGATCCGCTTGAGGAGTGCGCGGTAGTGATCGTGACTGGTCGCCGTGGCGGCGATGGCGGGGCTCAGCACCCACTCGTCGATCAGTCCGCGGGTCGCGCCGGCCGCGTACAGACACAGGCGCTGACCGTGCACCTTGCCGTCGGTGTAGCCGCGCGCGGCCAGTACCAGGTGGTGACCGTGGTCGTCGCCGGCGACGACATCATCGATCCAGCGCGCCACCCCGCCGCCCCAGTGATGGGCGATGTGCAGGGTCACCGCCTTGCCGTCTCGACCGACCGGCGGAAGGGGCAGTCCGGTTTCCCTGCGCCCGGCCAGCCGGGTAGCCGCCAGCCGCACCGGACCCAGTGCCGAAGCCAGGGCCGGATGCCGCCCATGGCCGGCCGCCACCTTGCGTCTCGGGTCATGCATGAACAGGCTGTCGTAGACCCAGCCCTGGTTGCGTTCGGCCAGGTCGCCGATATGCCCCGCCGGATTCGGTGAGACAAAGGTCGCTCGCGGGCATTGATGATCGACCGCGACCCATTGCCGCCGTCCGGTCAGATGAGCCAGGTCATCGCACCATCCGGCCGACAGTTCGCCTTCGATGTCGTGGAACGGGTTGGCGGCCGCATCGTGGTTGCCGGCGAACAGCGTCAGGGGCGGGCATTGAGGGGCGTGGGCCAGTGCGGCCAGTCGGTAGGCGAAGTCATCGGGAACCACCAGCCCGCTTTCGATGACCAGGGCACCGTCATCGGCGCCGAACTCAGCTGCCTTTCTTGCCAGCTCCGGCCAGCGCTGCCTATCGCATTCCAGGCTCTCCAGTCCGGCTGTCGCGGCCGACGAGGCGGCCAGGTAACGGCCGGGCAGGGTGGACTGCATGTGTGTCAGCCAGGCTGGATCGATCCAGTTGTCATCGTCGGCCAGCACGATGACCAGCGGTCTGAAATGCTGCCCGGCCGGCTGTTCCGGGTTGCTGTCGGCGCGCCTGGGGTTGGCCGGCTTGTCCTGGTCGTCCGCTGTCACGATGTGCTCGGTCCGGGTCGGTTTTCCAGTAAAATCACTCAAGCGACGTCGGGCTCCACGCGCGTGCGGCACACGGTGTTTCCGATCGGGTCGCAAACGCGCAATTATCCTTCAATTCTCCCGCACATGTCACCTTTCAGGCCGGAATGACCCGCAAGAAGCGACCAGTACGCAAGGCGAAGCGCAGTCGTGAGCCGGCCCGTCCATGGCTGCGGCGTGTGCTGGTTGGCCTGTTGTTGTTTTCCCTGGGGCTTGGCGCGGGAATGCTGGGGCCCTGGATCTGGTGGCTGGATCGCGAGGCCGGCCTGCGCTTCGCCGATCGCCAGTTCAGTCAGTCCAGCCGGGTGTATGCGCGCGCGTTGGAGTTGCACGACGGGCTCCACCTGGGTGCGAATGACCTTGTCGTTGAACTGGAGGCGGCAGGCCTGCGCCCCGGCGACACCGGCAGGGTCGGGCGCTACTTGCGCAACGGCAATCATTTCGATATCCACCTTCCCGGGTTTCGTTTTGCCGACGGCGATCAGTCGGCCCAACGGGTGCAACTCGAACTGTCGGGCGAGCGTGTCCGCCTGACAGGCTCCAGCGGCAACGCATTGGTGAGAGTGCCGCCGGCGGAAATCGGCAGCCTGATGCCACTCGATGATCGTGATCGAACCGTGGTCGCGCTGGCCGACTTTCCCCCCCTGCTGGTCACCGGCGTGCAGGCGGTGGAGGATCGACAGTTCCGGCATCATCACGGTCTCGACCCGCGCGGCATGCTGCGGGCTGCCTGGATCAACCTGCG
>SL_3KL_010_SEDDRAFT_10006676_pt1 | contig 10295 bp, 17 predicted proteins | sample SodLakKL_010_SED_2_FD_10381 | JGI IMG/M metagenome (IMG submission 10381)
GCGAGGTAGTTCATGGTTCCTCCGGTCAGATGAGGATGGTGACGGGTCCGCCATCGAGGCCGCAGATGCCCTCGGTGACGACCATCACCCAGTGTTCGTCGATCTCGTCGTCCACCCAGGGCCAGTCGTCGTCGGCGTTGAGGTGCTTGCCCCTCTCGTTGAGGACCTTGATGTCGTGCTCGGAGTAGTCCTCTGAGACGAAGGCGGTCACGATGGCCTGGGTGGCAGTTGGGTAGCGGGTAGCCACCTTGTCGACGAGTTCTTCGGTTGCCACGTCGGCGTAGCGTCTGTTTGCTTCCAGATAGGCGTTGAATGCTTCGTTCAGTTCCTCGTTCATGGCGTCTCCCGGAAACTCACAAGGACGTTCTCCCCGGATGGGAGTTGGTTGTTCTCGTCCCATCCGAAGCGGAGCTCGCCTCCGCCGTTGAAGGCAACGCAGGCCATCGCAGCCTCGATGTCGCCTTCGTACTTCGAGCAGTGGTCGCAACGCTGGATGGGCGTCCATCCTTCGAGCTCGGGTGCGTCGGAGTAGCTGATGGCTGTCCATCCGTAGCCGTCGCAGATGTCGCAGCCTTCAAGGCCTGCCCGGGCCCTCAAGCATGGGTCGCAGAGTTGTGGTGCGACGTTGTCGATGATCTCGCATCGCATCTCGCCGCAGGAGTCGCAGGTTGTGAACGCGCGGTCAGCCATCTCTCACCTTGGTGAAGCCCTCGTTCTCGAGGGCGATGGTGAAGGCTTCCTGGAGTTGGTGGTCCTCCTCGAAGTAGAGGCGTCGAGCCTCATCCCAGACCCTCTCGGCCCGGTCGGTGTCCAGGTGCGACCAGTTCATGCGTTCGAGCCAGTTCATGAGGTCTTCCTCAGTGGCACTTCGGCCACCCGTCGGTACCAGGGGCCTTCGTCGATGCGTTCGAAGACCAGGAACTCTGCCCCTGCGTAGGAGGTCTGCCCGATGCCCGACCAGTAGTTGTGGCCAGGGACCTTGAGCGTGACCACTCGGGTCGCCTTCTCGATGCTCCCGGTCCAGACCTCGGCGGGGGGCATGTCGAACCCATGTATCGTGACCTTGTTGGGGTCGTTGGGGTGTTGTCGGAACTGCACTCGCTCCATCATGATGTGTCCTCTATGGATAGTGGCGACCGAAGCGGTCCTCTTCTCGAAGGTCGCGGACAGGGGGGTAGCCAATCGCTTCGCCATCTTCATCACAGGCCCCCGAACACGTCCCTCAACGAGTCATGCTTGAGTTCGTTGACGGGCAAGTTCATGCCTCGTAGGTGGTCAGGTCCATGGGCTGCCAGTCACCGAGGTCTCCGCTGATGGCATCCTCGAGGATGGGGTGCTCGTCAGCCGTCCTGTCACGCACGGCAGCAGCGAACTCCTCGGCGACGTGACGATCTACAGCGATGCGGAACAGCCCTGGATTCAGTCCGGTCTGACGCTCGGCCGCGAGCCCACGACGGGCGTCGGCGAGGGACGGGAACAGGAATGTTCCACCCTGCTCATCTATCAGGTACAGAAAGTAACGGTCACTCATGCCCTTGCTCCTCTAGAGGCCTCCAAAGACGTCGCGTAGTGAGTCGTGTTTCAACTCGTGCACCGAGATCACCACGTCCGAGAAGCTCTCCAGCGCCCGGAGTGGCCAAGACCTGTCGGAGACGTCGTTGGCGCCGCCGATGAAGATGCCCCAGACCTTGCACCCGACCCGCTCCTTCTCCTCCAGGAAGCGTTCGAGCCACTGGTCCTCGATGCGTGCGGCCCCGTCGGTGACGAAGACGATGTCGGCGCGGTTCTCGCCAGCGTCGTCGTAGGCATCCGAGACCCTTCTGAGCAGGGTGTCGAGCTTCTGCATGAACTCCGTCCCACCGCCAGGTGCGACCGAGAGCATGTCCATGACCTCGTTCCAGTCCTCGACCTTGCCCTTGGGGAACTCGAACTCCTTGACGATCTGGGTGTCGAAGAACGACACCGAGAAGTCGCGTTCCTGCATCCCGCAGATGCGGCGCAGGGACTCGACCACGGCGATGGCCCAGTGCATCGGCTTGTTGCCGTTCATCCCCATGGAGCCAGAGCGATCACACCCCACGACGATGGGCCCCTTGCCTGCCTCCGTGCGTCCCCGCAGCTTGTAGATGAGGAGCTCCCTGTCCACGTAGCGCCGGTAGAACTCGTTGCGGAGCGCCGGGTGGGCAAGCAGGGCGTACTCGCTCTGGAGTAGCCACTTCAGTTCGTCGCCCGTCCCGACGTCGTAGACCTCGTGCGGGACGTTCACGATCTTGCTGGCCTGTTGCCCGATGGCGAAGCGGGTCATCCCCATCATCTCTGCGAGCGCCTTCATATGCGGGGTCTGGAGCAACTCGACGAGCTTGAAGCGGACGGTGGGGTCCATCTTCCGCCACTCGTCGGAGTCGACCCCGATGCCCTGACGGATGCTGTCGAGCTCTTGGACGTCGGCGTTGACCTCCTGGAGGGCCTGGTCGATCAGCGCCTGGAAGCCTGCCTCATCGAGGGCGTCCCGGAAGGGCTCAGGCTCGGGCTCTCCCTCGCCTTCCTCCTCGTCGTCTCCACTGTCGCCTTCGTTGCTGCTCTCGCCTTCCCCTTCGTTGTCGCCCTCAGTGTCGCCTTCGCTGTCATCCTCGTCGGCGTCGCCCTCGGGGTCGCTCGGGTCCTCGCGGAGGTCCTCGACGATCTCGACAGGCTGGTTGACGTTGCCCTCGCCGCCGCCCTTGGAGACCTCGACGTCGATGGGCTCGTCCCCGGGCTCGATGGGCGGACCCTCGGGGCCCTCTGGGGGCTCCTCGTCCGTCTCTCCCGTGATGCGCACCTTGAGGGGCGGCAGCCCCTCCTTCATGCGGTTGCTGTCCTCAGCGGCGTCCCCAGCGCGCTCCAGGATCTCGCGGATGTGGTCGTAGAACTTGGACGTGGCGAAGGTCGAGATGACCTCGTCCATCGCCGTCTTGTCGTGGAGGGAGCCATAGCGAGGGGACGCCAGCAACTCCGCGAGGATCTCGCGATTCAGATGGGCGTCTGGTTCCACCGTCTCGGTCCCGTGGAAGTACGGGCTGGTCTTGAACAGGGTGTAGTAGAGGTCCTGCACCAACTCGGGCGCGTTGTCGTACGGCGGGCGCCCCTCGTGACGTTCCAGCTTCTCCCCGGTCTCGGGGTCCTCTACGAAGGTGGAGCGACGGTCCCCCTCGTAGAGGTCGCGGATGCCCTCCGCCACCTCGGGCTTGTAGCGGGCCTTCTTCCACACGGCCTCATCGAGGCGCGTGTGGGCGACGTTCTGGCGGGTCTTGTCCTTCTCGGTCGGCTTCGGCTTGAGGCCGAAGCTGTGCGAGGCACCCGACAGGCGCCCCTTGACCTCGTCTGCGAAGCTGCTCATCAGTCCTCCGTTAGCCGCTCTTCATGGTGGACGAGTCGATGCCGAAGACCTCCTCGCCGATCTCGGACATGAGGCCCTCCACCTTGGTGGTGATCTCATCGAGACGGCCCGTGCTGCACCCAGCATCCTCGGCCTTGTCGCGCTCGAGCCGGGCGTTGCCCAGGAGGGTCTTGAGCTTGCGGTAGACCTCCAACCCCGTCTGGCTCTTCTTCACGTCGTCGAGCTTCTTGGCGTTGCTGTACTCGTTGCGGAGGGCATCGAAGTCCTCCAGCAGCTTCGCCGCCTCCTTCTCGGAGGGGTTCACCGCTTCGAGGATGATGGTGCGCACGGTGTCGTGGTCCTCCATCGTCTGCCACCAGAAGTCGGCGAGTACCTCGAGGTCGGGCACCTTGACCTCGGAATGGCCCTTCAGCCAGGCGTTGGACTGGCAGGCGACCATGCTCTCGACCAGGCGCCGCGTGGANACCTCGCTCCCTCGCGACATGATCTCCTCGTAGAGCTCGAAGAACAACTCGTCGGCCTGAGGTGCCCGGGGGAGGGAGAGAGCTTCCTGGTGCGCCTTGTCCAGGTCGTCGAGGGTCACCGTGGCGATCTCGTCCGCCTCGATGTTGCGCTTGCGCCGCAGGGAGGCGTCGATGATGTTGGTGATGTTGTTGCGGTCACGGACGTAGTCGACCAGCATGCGGATGTGAACCCGGTCCCACAGAGCGTGCAGGTTCGGGTCGGAGTGCATCTGGTTGGTCGCCATGAAGGCCGACCGCAGCGGCGTTGGCTGGGGGTGTCCGTTGCCGTTGTGGAAGACGCGCTCGTTCAGTTGTGGGTAGAGCGAGTGCAGGACGGGGGCGTTGGCGTTGAGCACCTCGTCCAGGAAGGCGATGGCTGCCTCGGGCAGCTTGCCGGTGGTGTTGCGCCGGGTCTCGCCTCGTTCGACCATGGCGGGAACGTCGATGGCGCCGTTGACCTCCGAGACATCGCTGGTCTCGTGCAGGAGGGTCTCGAAGTAGGTGGCCCCCAGGACCCGAGCCGCGAGGTCGCGGATCATCAGGGACTTGCCGGTGCCTGGCTTGCCGAGCATCAGCATGTGCTGGTACCCGATGAGGCTCACCAGAGCATTGTGGACGTGCATCTCTCGCTCCAGATGACTCATCAGGAGCTGTGTCTCGATGGCCTTGAACTTCTGCTGTAGTTCGGTGGTGGTCATGCTTCCCTCCGGGAAGGTCGCGCTGCGTCGATGTAGTCGAGGCGTTCCAGGTCGGTGCGTGTTCTGCCCAGGGATGCCAGGAAGGCATCCATCAGGTCGGTCTCTCCCGTGATCGCGGCCCGCTCTCGAGCGAGCTCGTAGGCCAGGAGGTCCTGCTCGGGGTTGGTCTCTCGCACGCTGCATGAGACGTACACGATCCCACTATGCAGGTCGAGTGTGACGGCGTGGCTCTGGTCCTTCTGCGTCGACCCGCCCCTATGACGGAGCGGGATGAGGGTCGTGGGCCCTTCGTCCTTCCCTGCGAGGATGTCGAGCACCTGACCGGCGGTCGGCGCCGTGATGGGGACGCCCTGCTGGTTGAGGATGCCCACGATGGCCCGCCAGTGCTCGACGATCTTGTCGGCCGGAGCGAGCCTCTCGGCGAACTCCTGCATCTCATTGAGGAAGCTGCTGGGCTGCTGCGCTTCGAGGAACTTGAGCTTCATCGCCCCGATGTGGCCACTGCCGTCGATGCGGATGCCGCGCAGGTCAGGGATCTGCAACTCGTCCAGCGCATCTATCTGGCGGTAGCGCTTGATGGCATCGGTCATCGCGGTCGTCACGTTGGGGTGGGAGACGGTCTTGAGGTCGATCCCGTTGTCCTCCAGGATGGTGCGGAACTCATCCTTGTACTGGAACCCGTTCGCGACGGCGTTGAGGTTGGTGTTCTGGATGTTCTGGTCCAGGACAGCACGACGGTCGTAGCGCCCCAGCGCACTGTCCCCGCCTCGGACGAGGTTGGGGAACTTCACCAGGCATTCCACCCGTGCGTTGTGAGCGTTGTGCGTGACGACCTCAAGCTGCACCCTTGCGTGGATGGGGAGGTCTGGGTGCTTGAAGAGCCAGTTCGCCTGACCCCTGTTGTCATTCTTGGTGGCGGGCTCGAAGCCTTGCCTGGGCTCGAACCGTTCCACCTGGCTGCGGATGATCACGAAGCGCTGGGAGTCGTCGTTGGTCTCAGGGTTGTGGGGGAGCTTGAGCACGGGCCAGGTATCCCGGGCACGCGCTCGCGTGTGGACCCACCGATAGAGGCGTTCGTTCAGTTCCCGTCGGAGGAAGGTCTCCTGGTGCCCAGCGATGCGCGCCCGACGATGTTGGGGCGTGGCCTCGACGTTCGGCTCTTCGATGAGCGCGCCGTCGGCACATAGCCAGAAGGCCTTCACTCGTTCGTAGTGCGAGTAGTTCGTTGTCACGGGGTTAGCCTCCTTGGGCTTCGTCCCCTACTCGTTCTCTGGCCGTTGCTGACTCAGCAACGCATCACATCACGTGACGCGCACCCTAGTGGACCGTGAACGTCGCGTCAGGTTCTTGTTCGCACCACTCCAGGAGCGTGCGGAGCGGCTGCGCTGCGTTCAGGGGCGTGGGGGCCCAGTAATCGTAGGCATCGTTGGGGCCTCGACCGCGAGGATCGAGTTGGCGAAGCATCAGGCGCAGCCCCTCGGTCACGTCGGATGCTCGTGCGTTGTCCAGGGACCGGATGCCATCTTCGTACCAGGCCTCGAGCATGGTGCGCTCGGGGGAGGGCGCGTAGACCCCACCTCGTCCCAACTCGTAGAGTGCCGCCGCCGCAGCGAGTTGGAACACCGAGGAGTAGTTGTAGGTGACGTTCAGTTCAGCCTTGACCTGGGGGATCTCCTCCATGGTCTCGGGGTTGACCATGATGGTCCCCCCGCCCACGAAGGGTCGTACTTGGACGGGCTGACCATCCTCGTCATCCAGGTAGATGTCCCAACTCATAGCTCGTACGCACCCAGGTAGTAGCTGCGGCCGTCGGTGTCGTTGTGGATCATCACCCCCGGCCCGTTGCCCTCAGGGTCCTGCATGGCGTAGATGCTGCCACCATCATCGAGTTCGAGGACGACCTCGAAGCCTTGGGTGAAGTTCCACCCCTCAGCGTCGAGTTCCTTCTGGGTCATCTTGCGGATGTTGGTGATGGTCCTGCCCACGAGGGGCTCTTCGGTGGTGCTTGGTGGCATGTAGGGTTCCTCCTGGTGGCCCGCGCAGGGTGCGTCTGGGCTCGGGGCCAACTCTTCGTGGACGATGCAGCGGTACCACTTGGTTCCGTCGGTGTCGGTGCCGTCGAACCCGTACTCGCAATCCCACCCGCTCATGGGTGCTCCTTTCAGAAACGGCACCAACGAGTGCCGAAGATTATCGTACAAATGTCTCAGTAGCCAGCGACGAGCTTCCCGGTGTCGCAGTTCGGGCAGAGCGAGTAGTTGTCCTCGCTGTGGTACGCCCGGATCGGCAGGAGCTTGCCGAGGTCCTCGCCTCGGTCGTTGAGGACGTCGATGACGATGCGCCGGGCCCTCCACTTCGCGAAGCCTTCGGTGGTTGAGATGTCCTCTGCGGGGTACTCCTCGAGTTGCGTGTCCCCCGTGCCGCCATCGAAGTACCAGTGGTAGCCGTCGTCGGTGTGCCAGTTCGAATGCACCACGTAGTTCCCCCACGTGGTCACGGCGCAACCGTCCTCGCACGAGATCGTTGCTTGCTGGTCGTCGAGGAAGCTCGGCCAATCCTCGTAGAGCCGGAACACCCGGGGCTGGGTGTAGCCGCCTCGGACGTCGCAGCCTCCGTGGACCTGGAGGAAGACGATGTCGCCGACGATGGCGTACTGGATGACCTGGCTCAGCAGCGACTCATGGTTGTAGGTGTTGACGCTCCAGGGCTGGGCTCGGAAGTCCTCCCCGGTGTAGGGGTTGTCGTGGATGGTCGCGAGGAATGCATCGAAGGGCGGTCCTGGGTCGCCATCATCGGCGTTCCGGAGCAGTTCGATGAACTCGTCCTGGAGGACATACCAGGACTCCCGGGCGCGCTCCCCTTCGTTGCACCATGCCTCGAAGAGGCGGTCTAGTTCGGGTTCGTACTCGAGGGTGGTGGTCAGGAAGTGGTAGAGGTCGAGCGTGACGTCGATCCACGCCCACCTCCAGTCGGCGTCGACTTCGAGGGCCTGCTCGAAGTCCTTGCTCTGGTTGTGCTCCCAGTTCCGCCCGTAGGCGCCGCCGCTGTCAAGCATGTGGCGACCCGTGTTCTCGCGGAGCATGGAAGCAACAACGGCTTCGGTCGTGCGGGCTTCGGGTTCGCGCGGTTGGTGGGGTTCAGAGCCCGCCTCAACGAGTGCATGGATAATCGGGTCAGTCATGTCATCGTCGATTCGTCTGCGGAGCCAATCTTTCGCTTGCTGGAGCGTGGTGTTTGGTCCAATCTCATGTCTCTTTCGGCAAAGTGCATCGAGCTCACCGTGACCCCCAGGAGGACCATGATGAGGACGCTGTACTGGATGGGAGGAATGGCGTCGGCCTGGAAGGCCAGGATCGTAACGTTCAGCAGGGCGTGGGCGAAGATCGCTGCCCAGATCGAACGCCCTCGCCACACCATCACGAACCAGAGCAGGCTGAGCAGGATGCTCGTGACGTAGGTGTCAGGTGGGTGGACGAGGGCGAAGAGGGTGGTGGAGGTGATGAGTCCGATCCAGATGCTCGTCTGATTTCCGACGTGTCGTGCGAGGACGAAGAAGATCACGACGGGGACCGCCAAGCGGTAGATCAGTTCCTCGATGGCGGCGTTGATGAACGTCCCGACGAGGATGGGCAACGTGGTGATGTGCATGGCGATGGCGAGCACCGCGAGAGCGCTCGCCCCGACCATCCCCCACCAGGGCATAGGGAGCCTGCCTTCACCGAACAGGAAGACCCCGGCGAGGATGATGATGATGATGGGGGCGTTGCCGGGGAAGACAGGCAAGAACCCGATGTAGGCGAAGTGCGCGATGGCTTCGAGACCGATGGCGACGAACGCCCACGCGACCAGCGCGCTGTAGTGCGTGAACGTGGCGGGGTTGATGAATGGCCTCACGCCGCACTCCCACCGCATCAGTAGCCCTCCCAGGGGGACTCGCCATCGAGCATCGTGCGGATGCGGTCGATGGTCTCATCGAGGGTGAGTTCGTCGTCCCCGATGGTCTCAGTGATGGCGTTGAGGAAGCGGTTCTTGGCGTAGTGCGTCTCCTCGACAGGGGTGAGGTCGGGCAACTCCAGGTCGATGGGGTCAAGCGTGCGGGGGTCGATGCCCTTGCTGCTCCCCTCGGAGAACTTCGGGTTCTCGAAGAGGTTGGAAGCTGCGGGCCGGAAGGTCTCTCCCTCGCGGATCTTCTGGGCGTGGTAGGGGTAGCGGACTTCGCCTGTCGCCATGCGCCGGGGCAGGTCGTAGACCTTCCACTCACCCACCAGGGCGATGGGCTTGAGCTTGGCTCCTTCGGCGTCCTTCACCACCTCGCAACGAACGAACTGTCCGAAGCCATTGTGGTAGTGAACGATGTCGCCGATGGCGAGCGAGTCGTAGAACTCGTCGCCCTCCTGCTTGAGCTTCTGCCAGAAATCGTCGAAGGCGAGCGTGCGCCGGATGTCCTCGCCTTGGAAGACATTGACCATGCCAGCATGGTCCGAGTCGTACATCTCCCCGTTGATCTCCAGGGGTTCATTGACGACCTGGGCTTCGTAGACATCGTTGCCTCGAACACGGGTCACTTCCCAGAGGCAGTTCTCGTCGGCGACGATGCTGCGGAACTGAGTTCCCTTGCGGATGGCATGCTTCATCGGAGCTTCTCCGCTGCTGATCGCACAGCAGTGACGTAGTCGGTGAGTTCCTCGATGGTCGCGCCTTCCAATCTCTTGTCGATGACTTCAAGCAGGTCCCGAGCCCGGTAGCTGGCGAGTTGGTGCTCCCAGGCTGTTGCCGAAGCGAACGCTGAGGAGGCGTCTGCCAGGATTTCAGTGCGCTTGATGGAGAACTCAACGATGTCGGTGGTGTCACGAAGGGCGACGCGAACAACAAAGGCGGATTGACCCTCGACGTCGCGGCCATGGAAGACGGAGACCTGGGTTGCTTCGGGTTCATCGATGATGTTGGTCGTGCTTCCGGTCATGGTGCAATCTCCGTGTGGAAGTTGTCGTGGTCGAGGTTGATGTTCACGCCTCGTTCGACCCGTTCGGCTTTCCTGTAGGAGCCGACCTCGATGGTCTCAACGACCTCGCCCGTCTCGGTCTCGATGATGTTGACGCTGTAGTTCATGGCTACCTCCCGTACCTATCGGTCTCTGCGTGCAGGATGAACCTCAAACCCGCGATCCCGATGATCGGTCGCGTGATGATGACTTCTCCGCATCCGTGGCATCCGTACCCGATCTCCTGTTGCGTGTCGTACTCCACCTCGGTGCTGCCGGTGGGTTCGTATCCACGAGGGAAGCCGTCATCATCGAGGTGCGTGATGGGCGAGGCCGTTTCTACGAACGCTTCGATGATGGCGAAGGGTTCGTAGTCCTGGTCGCAGTCTGTGCACCTCATAGTTCGCGCATTCCTGGCTCGTATCCCTTGCAGCGCGAGGCGCCAACCCATTGTTGCCCAAGTCCTTCGAGGGGGGTGACGAGGAACTGCACGTTCCCGAAGGATGAACGCACGTCCATAATCCGGACATAGACCTGGATGTTCTCCATGTCGAGGAGGACGTCCTGGTCGATGTAGGTGGCGAGTTCCTTGGCGGTCGTTGGCTCGTTGGTTCCGGGCCAGGGCATGAATGCCTCCAGACACAGGAGGGGCGGGACCCGAAGGCCCCGCCCCATGTCGATCATTCGGGTTAGGCGCGGTTGCCGCGCGACACCAGCGTCCCGCCGATGGCCAGCAG
>SL_3KL_010_SEDDRAFT_10006677_pt1 | contig 10294 bp, 8 predicted proteins | sample SodLakKL_010_SED_2_FD_10381 | JGI IMG/M metagenome (IMG submission 10381)
ACAGCATGGGATGATTGATGATGCAAGTGTTGTCGGGGTTGATCTCGGCAACAGCGATCTGTCGGGTGTGATTTTTTCCAAGGTCGATTTTGGCGGCTGCAGTCTTGATTCAGCCAAACTGGAGGAGGCGGTCTTTACTGATTGCAAGCTGGTTGGTGCCACTCTGTCCAATGCCGACATTCATGAGGCGTTCTTCAGCGATTGTGATCTGTCCGGCGCCAGTTTATGTCATATAAGAGCAAGTGAAGCGACATTTCACAATTGCATCTTTCAGAAAGTCGATATGGCTGAAGGCAAGTTTGAGGATGCCAATTTCATCGAGTCAGTGCTCAATGATGTCAATCTTCAATCTGCCAATCTGACCGATGCCAATTTCACGTCCTGCACGATTCACCAAACCGATTTTCGCAACGCCGTCATCAACTTTACGGTTTTTGCCAGTAGCAAATTACTGCATCTGGATTTCAGAGATACCGAGCTTGAGCGGCTTGTCGTCTACGAGGGCTCGTTGCGAGGCTCGAACCTGAGCGGGGCCAGGCTGGAAATGTGCACGCTGATCGAATCGGATCTGTCGGGCATGAATTTGCGTGGAATGGACCTGTCGCGCTCTCAATTTTCCAATGCCGATCTGTCCGCCGCCGATCTCAGCGGTTGTCGACTGGTTCAATGCAACTTTACAGAGGCCAATCTGGCTGGCGCCAAGCTTGGCGGTGTAAAGGCTGCCAATGCCATCTTCGTCAAGGCTTGCCTGGAGGAGGTGGACCTGTCCGGATCCGATCTGACTCAATGCCTGTTCAATGAGGCGCGACTCGACGGCGCCCGTTTCGCGGGCAGTTCAGCATTACAGTCCAGTTGGGTGGGTGCTCATTGTCCCGGAGCCGATTTCAGTGGCATGGAGCTGACCTATGCGGATTTCTCACATGCCGACTTGAGCCGGACCAACTTTCACGATTGTGCGCTGTTCCGGGCCAATTTCCACCAGGCTGTCGAGAACGAGGCGCGATTTCCGGATCGAAAGATGGCGCTGGCAACCGACCGACAAAGACTCGAGGCCGAACAATGGTCCCCCGGAATCGAATGAGGAGATTGAAAATGCATGTCATCAACAAGTCAGTGGCAATCGACGACACTACGGCCAGTCCCGAACATGGATTGGGGGTCGTACTTTGTGAGCAGGGCGGACTATGGCAATTGCGGGCAGATGATGGTGCCATTCGGCTGGCTAGTGTGGCGCGCAGTTGCCTGGTCACACCAGAATCCGGCGATCGCGTCAGCATTCTTTGCGCCGGCTCAGATTGCTGGATTCTGGATATTCTGGAGCGCGACGACAGCCGCGAACTCAAACTGACATTCACCGGTGATGTCGAGATTGACTGCCCGTCGGGCAGGTTGTCCATGCGAGCTGCTGAAGAGCTTGACCTGGCCAGCGATCGTCGAGTTTCAATCCATGGGCCGGTGATACGCCTGTCAACAGCACTGGCGGAGCATTTTTGCAAGACGGCAACCTGGATTGGTCAGCAACTGGAAACCACTGTCGACCGGATTCGAGCCGTGACCCAGCGCATGGAAACAGTAGCGGATCAACAGCACCAGTATGCCCGAACCTCCATTCGCAAGACCGAACAGATGGACCGAGTCGAGGCGGGGCAGCTGGACCTTCGCTCTCGAGATGCCATGACACTTCGTGGGAAGCATGTGATTGCCAGAGCGGACAAGCTTGGAAAGATCGATGCCGATCAGATCCAACTGGGGTAGCTGATGTTTGCCAACTCACAAATGGGCGGCATGAATCTGGCCTTTCCGGATGTCTGCAATACGCCGTCACCGGCCGGTCCGGTGCCCGTGCCTTATCCCAATATCACTACCGGCCTGACAGCCATTCCCAATGTGCCCAATATCCTGATTGCGGGAATGCCGGCGCATAATCTGGGCACAACCATTCCGTTCAGCAACGGTGATAACGCGGGTGTGGGCACAGGGGTGGCATCCGGAATGGTGATGGGCCCGTCGCGGCACCTGCTCGGTTCCTTCACCACCTTGACAGGCGGGATGCCGGCCACCCGCATGACCAGCATGTCGATGCAAAATAGTACGAACGCCGTTGGCGTCACGCTGGCTCCCAGCCAGTTCAAAGTCATGGTTCTGGCGCCATAAAGATATACGTCATGACCGGGAAGGGCCGAAAGTGGACAAGTCGGAACTGATCGAAAGGTTGTACGTCGATGAGCAGGCCGAGCTTTGGCTGGCTCGTTTGCCCCGGTTTGAATCCAACCTCTGGATGGTTCGCCTGTCTGGAGAGCCTGGCGCCCGATTGTCCGGGACGCCTTCAGAGGGAGCCCTGCCTGCCGTAGGGGACCTGGATGACATTCAGTTGGCCATTTGTGAAGTCGATAAGAGCAATGGAACACTGGATCTGTTCCTGCAATTTCTCGATCCACAAGGGCAAGCGATTTCACCTCCCGAGCCGGGTGACAATCTTCCAGGTCAGAAAATACTCAATGCGTTGGTGGAATCGCTGATCGCGGCTTCCCGGGCGGTTCGGGCTGGTGGCACTCGTCCGTTCGACAGAAGCATGGGAGCGGATGAAAGGACCAGAATGCAGCCTGGCAAGGAATCGCTTGAAGAAACGGTCATGGCGCCTTCGGACCTGCATGAGAAGCAGCAGCCGGAAAAGACTGCCATGCTGAAATCCGACGATACCACCGAGGTGGTGTCTGATCGCACTCATCCATTGGAAGGTACGGAGCGCCTGGATGATCCGCATGAGGGTTCTGAAACCTGTTCACTGACTGAGCCGCTCGGGGAGACTCCAACTCATGCCATCGGAGATACACCCGTTGGATCGGGCGTCGGCTCGTCAGGGTCGGGTGTGGGGCTGAGCGTGGGTTCGGTCCTTCGAAATCGATTCCGGATCACCGGGGTGCTCGGTGAGGGTGGCATGGGGACGGTGTTCAGCGCCGTCGATATGCTCAAGGAAGAGGCAAGGGACGAAGACGTCAATGTCGCCCTGAAGATCATGAAGGCCGACATTGTTGATGAGAGCATGTCGTTCATGGGGCTTCAGCGCGAAGCCCGGCGAGCCCAGCAACTGGCCCATCCCAACATCGTCACGGTCTACGACTTTGATCGCGCCGAGGGCGTGATCTACATGACCATGGAGTTTCTGCGTGGTCTACCCCTTGACGAGATGCTCAAGAACAATCCGCATGGTCTGGACCTGGATACAGCCCGCGATATCACCGCCCAGATCTCGAATGGTCTGGCTTATGCCCACAAAGAGGGCATTGTCCATTCTGATCTCAAGCCTCAGAATGTATTCGTCCTGGAAAGTGGCCGGGCCAAGATTCTTGATTTCGGCATTGCCCGTGCCTACCAGGCCAAGAAGGTGGATGTGGTCGAATCGGTGTTTTCGGGTTATTCCCCGGCCTTTGCCAGTCCTGAAGTCATGGCTCGCCAGAGCCCCAGCCCGACCGATGATATCTACGCGCTGGGTTGCGTGGTCTACATGCTGTTTACCGGCCGCCACCCGTTCGACTGGACTTCGGCTGAAAAGGCAGCCGAACAGGGCCTGAAGCCCAAGCGCGATTCTTCTTTCAACCGTGCCGAGTGGTCGGCGGTCTCGCGTGCACTGAGTTTCGATGGCAGCAAGCGCCCCAAGGACGCCGCCGAGTTCCTCAAACGCTTCGCACCGTCACGCGTGCGCCAGGTGGCGACGGCCGTTTCCCTGGCATCAGTGCTGGCCGCCGGTGTGTTCGTGTGGTGGTATGAGCCGGTTCCAGGTCCTGATACCCCATTCGAGGAATTGCCTGTGGAGGTCCAGCAACAGGTCAGCCGCAATCTCGAGGATGCCGGCATGTTCCTGAGCTACGGGGACCTCGACAACAGCTTTCAGCTCTACGATGCCGTTCTGGTTGCCCACCCCGGCAATCCCGATGCCATCGAAGGTTTGCAAACAGCCAGCGAGGAAGCCATTCGCCTGATTCATTCCAGGGTTGAACAAGGCGAGATTTCCGAGACGGCCGGGCGCCGGGCCCTGGATGCGCTGCTTGAATACGAAACCCTGCCCTCGAGAATACGGCGCCAGTTGCGCGATGCGCGCGACGGCTTGTAGGCAATCAACTTGAAATCAATGTGAATTTATCTGACACTAGGGGTTCTGGTGAAACTCAACCAGATTCCCGGGCTTGACGCATCGGGCAGGAGGTCCAGACATGATCAACCAACACAAGCATTTCTCTCGGCTGTCGGTCTTGATTTTGGCACTTTCGCTGACGGTTGCTTGTGCAGCCCAGGTTCGTGATGCCGATGAATCCACGGCTGAAATGGAAGGCTTCGATGCCGTAGAAGATTACTACGTTGTCGATTGCCTGCTGCCGGGCGAAGTTCGTCGAATGGGACGCAGCATGCACCTGTCGCCACGAATTCCGGCGCGCCTGACCGCACTGGAATGTCGGATTCGCGGCGGTGAGTACGTGGCTTACCATCGCGCCGATTACCGTTCCGCACTCAATGTCTGGCTGTCGCGCGCTCGTGGTGGTGACGCCCAGGCCCAGCATTATGTCGGCGAGATTTATGAGCGCGGCATGGGCACTGACCCCGACTTCGAAGAAGCGGCACGCTGGTACCGAAAGGCCGCGGACCAGGGCTTTACGCGTTCCATGGTCAACCTGGCCTATTTCTACGAGCAGGGCATGGGCGTGGAGCAGGATATGGCTCAGGCACTGGACTGGTACCGCAAGGCCACCGGTTCAAATGAAAGCGAGCTGGTTTTTGCCGCTGCCGCCCGCGAGCAGCTCGAAGCCCTGGAGGCGGAGCTGACCGAGGCGCTGGACAATGCCCGCCGCGAAAAGCGTGTCTTGCAACAGCAAGTCGAGAATCTGCGTCAGCAACTGGCGGAGCGGGAAGAACGCAGTGAGACCGATGAAGAAACCATCGCCACCCTGGAACGGTTGCTCAACGATGCCGCCGATCGGGTCGACAGTACCGAGGGTCGATTGTTGAGAACCCGGGGCTCGGTTGAGCAGTTGCCGGAAGTGGTTCGCGAGGAGCGCCCGGCTCGGGCAGCCGAGGTGGCCGATGGCGCCGAGTTCGGTCGCTACTATGCACTGGTGGTCGGTTTGCAGCACTATCACTATTGGGAGCCACTGGAATCCCCCCATACCGATGCCCGTCGTCTGGCCGATCTGCTCAGTGAGCGATACGGATTTGAAACCACCTTGTTACTGGACGCCTCCCAGAACGAACTGATGGCGGCCATCGACGAGTTGCGCAAGAAGGTTTCGACCAACGATAACCTGCTGATCTATTTTGCCGGGCACGGCCAGTTGTTGCGTCCTGGAGAAATCGAAACGCGCCGAGGCTTTGGCTACTGGCTGCCGGTCAATGCCGAGATCAGCGGCACGACCTTCTGGATTCCCAATTCGGCCATCAGTGACCTGATGGCACTGGCCGAGGCCCGTGGCGTCATGGTAGTCGCCGATTCCTGCTTTGGCGGAGCGATGTCCACCGATCCCGGCTCCATGATGGTGGCGGCCTCTTCCGGACCGCTTTCGGAAGGACTCATCCGGCTCGGCCTGTCACGGTCGGCCCGATTTGTGCTTTCCTCGGGTGGATTGGCGCCGGTGTTCGACCGGGTCAGCGGTGAGCATTCGGTGTTCGCGCGCGCCTTTATCGATGTGCTCGAGTCCAACGAGGACATCCTGCGCGAGCAGGAACTGTTCCGCAAAGTCTCTGATCGGGTCGCTGATCTGACCGAAGCGGTGGGCGTGGATCAGACACCGGAATTGCGCCCGATCCGACAGGCCGGTCACGAGGCCGGAAGTTTCTTTTTCGTACCCCGATCCTGACCATGCTGGGCCAATGCCCAGGTCACATGTTCTCGAACCAGTTCGGACGGGTGGTCCCGGCGTGATTGCAGGGCACTGATCACGTCGGGTGTCGTCGTGGCATTGCCCAGGGCGACGGCAATATTGCGCAGCCAGCGCTCGTGGCCAATGCGGCGAATAGCCGTGCCCTCGGTCCGTGCCAGAAAGGTGTCCTCGCCCCAGGCAAACAGCTCCACCAGGTCGCCGGCATCGAGATCCCGGCGTGGTTGAAAATCATCCTCGCCGGAAAACTGCGCATAGCGATTCCATGGACAGACCATCTGGCAGTCGTCACAGCCGTAGATGCGATTGCCCATGGGCTTGCGGAATTCCTCGGGAATGGCGCCCTTTAGCTCGATGGTCAGATAGGAAATGCAGCGGCGTGCATCGAGCTTGTAGGGGGCGACGATGGCCCGGGTCGGACAGATATCGATGCAGCGCCGGCAGGATCCGCAGTGGTCCCGGACCGGTTGATCCGCCGGCAGTTCAAGATCGGTGTAGATCTCGCCGAGAAAGAACCATGAACCGGCATGGCGGTTGAGCAGGTTGGTGTGCTTGCCGATCCAGCCCAGACCGGCCTTCTCGGCCAATGGTTTCTCCAGTACCGGGGCCGAATCGGTGAAGACCCGGTTGCCGAATGGCCCGATGGCCTGCTCGATCCGTCCGACCAGCTTCTTCAGCCGTCCTCTGAGTACCTTGTGGTAGTCACGGCCCACGGCGTAGCGGGAAATACAGGCCTTGTCGGGTTGTTCGATCAATTGCTCGACCGGGGTGGCCCTGGAGGGCAGGTAATCCAGGCGCACGACAATCACCGAGCGGGTGTTCTCACGCAACAGGGCGGGGCGGCTGCGCTTGCGACCATGGGCGGCCATCCAGTCCATTTCACCGTGCAGATTCTCGGCCAGCCAGGCATCCAGGCGTTGTTCGTAGCCGCCCAAGTCGGTATCGGCAATACCGACCTGGCCGAAGCCCAACTCCTTTCCCCACGTACGGATTTGCTCCACCAACTGCTCGGACGTGGGTGCAGGTTGCCTATAATCTGAACGATGAGACATGCAAAGCGATTATATCGGGCCGAACAGGTGCGCGAGCTTGATCGTCAGGCGATCGAGGTCCATGACATTCCTGGCTACGATTTGATGAACCGCGCCGGACGGCGGGTATTTGAGACCTTGCGGACTCGCTGGCCGGAGGCTCGTGCGGTCACCATTTGTTGCGGTGGGGGCAATAATGGCGGTGATGGCTACGTGGTTGCAAGCTTGGCCCGGGAATTCGGCCTGGGCGTGCAGTTGATCGCCCTGAAAGCCCCGGCGGATCTGAGTGGTGATGCGGCGCGGGCGGCACGTGACTGGACCGATGGGGGCGGAAAGGTCGAGGGCGCTGATGAACGCTTGCGCGGCGATGTGATCGTCGATGCCATGCTGGGCACCGGACTGGACCGCCCGGCTCAAGGCGAGTATGCGCGCCTGATCGATCACGTCAATGATACCGGTCGAGCGATCATCGCGGTTGATGTGCCATCCGGACTGGATGCCGACATCGGTATGCCCACCGGACCTTGCGTGCGCGCCGATGTCACGGTCAGCTTCATCGGCCGCAAGCGGGGCCTGTATACCGGTCAGGCCGGCCGGTGGTGTGGGCATCGGGTATTTGATGACCTCGGCGTTCCCGAGGCCGTCTACCAGGCCGTGGATGCAGATGCTGACCTGCTCCAAGGCAAGAACCTGGTCGCGTGGCTGCCGGATCGACACCCGGACACCCACAAGGGTGATCTGGGCCATGTATTGATCATCGGTGGGGATCACGGCATGGCCGGCGCCCCGGTGCTGGCCGGCATGGCCGCCTTGCGGGCCGGCAGCGGACTGGTCAGCCTGGCCACCCGGGCCGAACATGGTCCGATCGGTGTGGCCGCACAGCCTGAATTGATGATGCACGCAGTTGAGGATCTGGATGTCCTCGAGCACCTGATCGAGCGTGCCGATGTCATTGCCCTGGGGCCGGGTTTGGGTCAGTCGCAATGGTCCGGTCTGCTGTGGAAGCGAGCCATGGCCTGCGATCGGCCACTGGTCCTGGATGCCGACGGGCTTAATCTGCTTGCCGGGCAGTCGGTCCGGCATGAACGGCTGGTGCTGACCCCGCATCCGGGTGAAGCGGCTCGTTTGCTCGAATGCAGCACAAGCGAAGTCCAGGCGGACCGCTATGCAGCGGTTCGCGCGCTGGCTGCTCGTTTCGGTGCCACCGTGGTGCTCAAGGGCCACGGCAGCCTGGTGGCTAACCCCGAGGGTGATATCCGCGTATGTCCCTATGGTAATCCGGCCATGGCTACGGCCGGCATGGGCGATGCCCTGACCGGACTGATCGCGAGCTTCCTGGGCCAGGGCCTGAATGATTTCGATGCCGCCTGTTGCGGGGTGCTTGCCCACGCACTGGCTGGCGATATGGCCGCTCGCGACCGGCGCCAGATTCTGGCCAGTGACCTGATCGGAACACTTGAAAAGGTTTTGCCTGTATGAGCGAACAATTCACGGCGGCCACGGAAGCTGACATGCTGGCCCTGGGTCAACCCCTGGCTGAGCGATTCTCCAGTGGCGGTGTGGTCTATCTTTCCGGTGACCTGGGTGTGGGAAAGACCACCCTTGTTCGCGGCATCCTGCGTGCCCTGGGTTTTGAGGGAAGGGTCAAGAGCCCCAGCTATGGCCTGATCGAAACCTACGAACTGGACAAGCTCACCGTCCACCACCTCGATCTCTACCGCCTAAGCCACGGCGAGGAAATCACCTACCTCGGCCTGGAAGACCTGTTCGAGGGCCCCACCCTGATGCTGGTCGAATGGGCCGAAAAGGGCCAAGGCTACCTCCCTGAAGCCACCACTCGCATCCACATCAACGACCACCCCAACGGAATGCGCGAACTGTTGTTCGCGTGGGTAGACGGGAGACGGGAGACGGGAGACGGAGGGCCGGAGACGGCAGATGCGAAACCAGGAGATTGAGGACTTTCCGGATTCCTTGGGTTTCTCGTCTTCCATCTCCCGTCTCCCGTCTCCCCGCCCCTAATGCAACCGCTCATCCAGCGCATCCATAAAGCGCCGGATGCGCGCCGCATTGGCCCCCACATCACTCAATCCGACCCGTGACTTGGACCGCACATCGACCCGACTGCCGCCGTTGCTGCCCTGGATGCGAATGACCACATCGTCCTTGAAGCCGAACCAGAACGTGGTGTCGGTGGCCTCGATGCGACCGTTATCGGAATCCGCAGCGACGATTTCCCAGCCGAGTGTTTGGGCTGTTTCCAGCGCCCGATCAAAGACAATGGCCGGGTAGACATCGGTCTCCAGCGGCACGATGTCGGGATAGGCCTCGCGCTGCTGGCGGGCGATTTCTTCGCCTTCGTATTCAATCGGATTGGGCGCGTCCGCTCGGAGCGGCGCCACGGCGATGAATTCCGGAGGGTTGTGCGTGTCGGTGGTGATGTCATGAATACGCGGCACGGACTGGGCCTGCTGCACCAGCAACCAAGGCACTGTAGCCGTGCCCAGGCCGATGACCATGGCTGCAACTAGCGGCAACACATTGCCCGATCGAGTGCGCGGAATGAGCAGCAGGATCAGGCCCAACCCTGCCGCGCCCACCCCGACATACAACGCCCAGCGCATCAGCGTGAAGCCGAAGCGGAAATCCCAGAATTCCAGGCGTGTGCCCGGACCTGCGACCAGCAGCATCAGCAAGGCGATCACTGCAGCCAGAAGAACAAGACGGCTCAACAATTTCAACGGCATTCTCCATCGATTTCTTCGGCCATCATAACTGCTACTGTGTGATTCATGGCAAGGACGGTCTGAAGGGCTCGACGCCCACCTGGCGCTCGGTCACGGTCACGAAGCTGGCTGGCGGCACCTCAATCCAGTCCGGGCAGTCGTCGATGGGTTCCGACAGCAGGATGGTGCCTTCACGCGGGGTCTCCACGGCTTCATTGATGACATCGTCCAGTCCGGCGTGGCCGCGGTTGTAATACAGGGTCTTCGGCTTGTTGTCGGTCGAGTGTCGGATGGCGAACAGGCGCTTGCCATCGCTGAACGCGCAGGTCAGGCGAAAGGGTTCACGAATACCGGCCTTGTTCATCTCGGCCTCGACGAATCCGACCATATGCTCCATGGCCTGCTTCGGATTGTTGTCAAGATCAAAGGTCAGGGCCAGGTAAAACGCGGTTTCCGAGTCCGTGGTGCCCTCGATGCACGGAAACAATTCCTCAGCCACGGCGAACTGCAGGGTTCGCTTGATCTTCTGGAACCCGGAAATCTCGCCATTATGCTGAAAAGTCCAGCAGCCGTGCCTGAAGGGGTGGGAGTTACTGCGCTGCACAATGCCGTGATAGGCCGCGCGCAGATGCGCCAGAAACAGCCCCGACTGGATCTGCTCGGCCAGGTT
>SL_3KL_010_SEDDRAFT_10006678_pt1 | contig 10293 bp, 8 predicted proteins | sample SodLakKL_010_SED_2_FD_10381 | JGI IMG/M metagenome (IMG submission 10381)
CCGGCACCAGATAGTCCGGCATCAAAGAATACAATGGAGCCAGAAGATGGAGAATGAAAAAAAATCTAAAGAGCTCTTCGGAACCAATGGTGTCCGGGGCATTATTGGAACCGAGATGAATCCCGAACTCGTCATGAGGATCGGATCAGCCCTTGGGACAATGATTCGGGGAACGGTTGCTGTGGGCCGGGATACCAGAACCTCCGGGGAGGCACTTGCCGCAGCAATGAGGGCCGGCCTTCTCTCTACCGGATGTGATGTCGTCGATGTTGGTATACTCCCCACACCCGCACTCCAGTATCTCGTCAGAGAGCATTATGACGGAGGGGCAATGATCACCGCCTCGCACAATCCCCCAGAATATAATGGTGTAAAAGTGATCGAAGGGGATGGGACGGAGATGGGTGATGAACGGACCATTCAACTTGAAGCTCTGATCAAATCCAGGGAGGTAACCATCGCAGACTGGAGAAGCGTCGGGAGATTGACCGATGAAAGCCAGCGAGTAGAGGAGTACATCACCTCAATCGTTACACAATTCCCGGAGAGGATCTGCAAAGAGATGACCATTGTTGTTGATCCTGGTTCAGGACCCGCTGCCATCACAACACCAGAAATATTGAGAAGAATGGGAGCAACCGTCCATACCATCAACGCCAGGTTCGATGGCACATTTCCTGGGCGCCTCCCTGAACCCACACCTGAGGGATTGACTCCACTCTCAGAGATGGTGCGTGCAACAGGTGCATCCTTCGGTGTAGCCCATGATGGTGATGCCGACCGGGCAGTCTTTGTTGATGAAAAGGGAATTTTCATAGACGAAAACGTGACATTTGCTCTGCTCGCCGAATCAGCCTGTAAAAAACGGCCAGGTCTTGTTATCACCCCCATCAGCACATCAGATCTGATCGCCGACGTCATCTCAGCGTATGGATGCAAAACCATCGCAACACCGGTCGGCAGTATCTATGTCGCCCGAACGATGCTGAGATATATCGCAGAAGGCCACCCGGTTGCTTTTGGAGGAGAAGGAAATGGAGGACTCATCTTCCCGGATCACCAGTTCTGTCGTGATGGGGGGATGACAGCCGCCGCGATGGCTGCCCTTATCGCAGAATCTGCCGTACCAATCTCCAGCCTTACAACAAGGTTTCCATCATACACCATGCTCAAGGAGAAGATATATACAGATGATCCAGATGCACTCATAAAGAAAGTACAGCAGCATGTACCCGATAGCCCGGTTTTTGATGAAACGGATGGCATCCATATACGGTGGAAAGACGCATGGGCACTCCTCCGGCCATCGGGAACCGAACCATTTGTAAGACTTTATGTGGAATCCAAAAATCCGATAACGGCTGAAGATATTAAGAGAATAATCCTTGAGGTATTAAATGATTAATACATACCTCAAGGTACAAATTGAAAAGAAATCATTTGAACTAATATAGCCTTAAAGAGATAAATAAATATCTTTAAGGATGATGACATTTACATAATTACTCGTTAGTTAAATGTTTACCAATGAAGATAACCCGGATACTTCTTCGGACATAATTTATTCCTTAATAGAAAACGAAGATATCGAAGGGATCTCAGTTTTTCTACAGGAAGTAGAGACATTACCAGTAAAGCGTGAGCGCAGTGAATATTTCGAAAAATATATTGATATCCTCCTCAAAGCTGCTTTTGAAAGAAAGAAACCGGAATTTATAGATTTTGGAATAGAGGGGAAAATTAAAAATCCAGGAGATATAGCACTCCATTGTGTAGAAGAATACCTCAGTTCACGTGATATTCGGTGGCTTGAGCGTTCGGATCGACTTCTTGAACTCATCGAACGAAAAAGTCAGAGATCCAATTATGTCGCTTCCATCGGGGAACGATTTATTGAGGTGGGAAAGGATCGAGGCGATTTAACCCTTATTACGAAGGGTGTTACATATATTCGTGCTATCGATTTCAAGAAAAACCGTTCTGAAGCCATAAAAAAGATTATACCGGGTCTCACTCGGTATGCAGCATCCATTCAATATCGCGATCTCCTGATTCTCTGTTCAGAAATGATCGAAGAGATTCGTGAGATGAGTACACAATCTACCCTGAATCTTCAGATTGTTGATGCATTCGCAACAATCGGTATTTCCAACAGTGATGAAAAAATCCTAGATGAAGCTTTTCATAGAGCTACTGAAATACCGCAGAAAGGTCTTGGAGAAGAAGCCTTTAAAACAATTTTCAAACGTATCGCCGCATGGGAAGGTGCTGAACACCTCGTCGATATCAACGGCTTCATTCGTAACTATTTTGAGCAGATTAAACCGGATAGCAGAAATGAATATATTTCAGCCTTTACAACAGTTCTGATAACAAAAAAGCGGAGGAATGAGAGTCTTAAAACTGATCTAAAAACGCTTTTTGACATGGCCCGGGAGTACCATGGGGAGATAGTAGCAGTCATATTCAAAGAAATTGGAGATGACCCGGCTGGCTATATCCTTGATGCACTCCTTTCTGAGATGAAAACAGATATGACCCCGTATGGAGACGGGCAGCTGAGAAGGCTTATCCAGATTGCTGTTGCAGAGGAAGATTACCCTCCCCGACATGAACAGTTATTCGAGATCTACCAGATTATTGCTGATAAACCCTTTATCGATTCAACAACGCGCTCAATATTTCAGTTCATTGAAAAGGTAAGTGTTGCCGGATATACGAAAGAGGCATACCTCCTCTTTGCACGAATCATTAATGGAGGGGAGATATTGACAGGGAAGGGAATGCAGACAGCAACAATCCTTCTCAAACGATCCATTCAGGATGGTGATCTTGCAGATGCAGAAGAAATCCTTTTTCCACTCTTCTCTGGCCAGCAGGAACTACTCAATGATCTGATTATCACATCTCAGAAAGAATATCTCAGCAACGACGGAATACATGCATTTAAAGATAGGGAGAAGACTCTCCTTCATCTATCCTCCTTTCACTCCTCCCCGGATGACGCTGTTATCAATATTCTCACTTCTCTTATAGATACCGATATTCTCATTCACCAGCATACTGCCTCCCTCCTTGATCTGGTTCAACATATAACTGATCCAATGAAGCAGGACCAGTCGATTGCTCAGATAATTATCGAGATCGCACGGGAAGGTGTCAATGAAGCAAACCGGGATATTATCCAGCATGCAGTAGCCATCGGGTGTATGATAAACGATGAAAAGACCCGATCAGATGCAATTGTCCAGATAATATATGAGATAGCCTCACTTGCCATTGTTCAGGGAGATCTCAACCTTCTGGTTCGAGTAAATGCATGGTGGAAAGATCTCCTCACTGGCGAGTTTCAAGCAATTGCCGTTGATACGATCATCGAAGGGATGATACAATTCGCCAGAGAGATGTCATCCACTGAAGCGCTGATAAAAGCACATGAGATGATTATAACGGTACATGACGCCAAAAAAAGAAGAGACCATCTGGAGTCCTGTATCAGCACATATATTACCATCGGATGTAAACGCCTCGAACAACCGGTAATTCTGACATCGGTTGAGTCACTTGAATGGGCATTAGAGCCCTTTTCAACAGCTCTATCAATTCTTCGAGATGAAATTGCACCACATGATCGGGCACGGAGTATCACCATCGGCACGGATATTATTCTCGACTACAGTCAGAAGACAGATCCTCGTCCATATATCATCCCGATATCAATGTTAATTCTTAAGGTGGATGATCCCATCAGTCGACGGACGATTATTCTAAGGTGTTCGACCAGACTTCGTCCACTTTCTCATCAGATTGATATGAATATGAGCAATCCCTATGAGACGATTGCCAGTATCATACAATCATTCCCAATAACATCACAATCGATCACTGCTCTTGGACTGATCAGGCAGATAGTATCAGCCATTGAAGATCCATTCGTTCGAAACATCAGACTCTGCGATAACGCACAGGCCCACCTCGAAATAGGAGAGCTCACTACTGCAGGTGAAATACTCCTTCAGATTCGGTATGGCATCGATGAACTTGATCCAGAAGAAGCACATGAGATTCTGACGAGGACTGCAGTCCTCCTGACTGAGATGAAATCTCTCTCCTCCAGAGAGTGTATTGTTGAAGCATTACATCGCATACAAAAGATTTCACCAGAGACAAAGGACCATGCACGAAGACAACTCGCAACAGCCATCGTCGCATATACAGAGATGTTCGGCGAAGCAAGTGATCTCCCGGATCCCGAAAAATTGCTCCATGATATAACAGATCCGATTGAATATGTCTATGCAACAATTCCTGTGCTCAAGATAACCTCTGATTTTTCAAAGAAAAGGAAGCTTATTAAAAAAGCATATGAGAAGATGCATGCCATCCCCATCCATTATGATCGGGCCACGTTGCTTATTGATTTTGCCTTCTCTTCTGAGATCCAGATGCCGTGGGAGGATAAGGAGGCATGTATCCGCTCAGCCATTCTGGCAAGTGAGAGCATCAAAGTTCCTTTCATCATAGCAACGATAAAAAAACGGATTATCACGCATCTTGTCAATGAATATAGTTCAAGCCAGGAGAGCCACGTTGGTGAATTGATCATCGAGTTACTGGAGAGCATCTCTGAGGAAACTGTCAGAATCAGTATTGCAGAAGACCTCGGTCTAATGGTAATGCTCGGCTCAACAGATCTCCAGACTGACATACCTAGGATACTCCTTGAACAGCATCTGAATGAGGGGGGACGTGTTGCAGATAACGCCCTCATTGAACGAAAGATCCAAAAAATTCATGACAGGGGTGTTCGTGCACAATATTATCTCGGAATAGCTATGCTTATCCGTCGCCGGTCACAGAGCAGAAGAGTGGAACGACTTATACAACAGGCCATACGTGAAGCAAGTATCATTCGTCCCCTTCCCCGACGCGCATATATCCTCTGTGATCTTGCTCTCGTCTCATTTGTCAACGGGGAGTATGAACACGGAGGCACTCTCTTTGATATGGCAATGGCAACCGCAACAAATATTATAACCCCGGAAGTTCGTGATGAAGTAATCAGTGAGCTTTACGTGGCGATGCAGATGATCCAGGAGATGGATGGCGAGGGAATTTCCAATCCGGGATATAGAATAGAATAACACCATCTCAAAGCAGAGGTAAAACAAGATAGTGCTACCATACATCCTGTGGTATATTCATGAAGACGATTGAACTCATTATTTCAGGAAAAGTGCAGAGAGTTGGGTTTCGTGCCTGTGCCAGACATATCGCAACAAATCTTGGTGTGACCGGGGAGGTCGAAAACCTCACCGACGGAAAAGTCCGTATTCTTGCAACAGGCGATGATGTGATTCTTGAAAAGTTTGTATCAATGCTCTATGGATGCCCGCGTGCAATAATAAGGGATATTGAAGTACAACAATATATTGACACCATTTTTCCAGACTTTTCCATTAAAAGAGCTGCTTACGGGTAGGAGACGTTAAAATTTCCTCCATTAAGAGACTGGAGGTACGTATAGACAATCTCATCGATCACCTTCTGATTGATTGTTGTATAGAGCCTTTCGAGAAGGAGAGAGATGAGATCGTCACCAAGAACGCACCGAGTCTGGCTTAATTCGTATTTGCCTGATACCATCGAGTTTTGTGCTATATCAAAGACAATAGAGTCAACCATCGATCTCTTTAATGGATCGATGATATCATAGACAAAACCGCCACCCCCCTGATGAAGAAGACCATGATCGGGATCGAGATGTGCCCCAATAATAGCCACACAGGCGTTCCCAAAGAGGAGGGCATATCCAAACGAAAGCATGGCATTTATTGGATCAAAATGAGGACGGTGTGTTCTTCTTCGAAACTCTAATTCACCCGGGACGATCCGTGAAAGTATCTCATAATACATTGTCGTCGATAGTGAATGAATCCGGCGAATTTCTTCAATCCTGATAAGATATTCTACCTCATGCAATGCCTGATGAAGGACATCCTGTTCTCCACGATAAAAGAGACCAGATGGGTGTTTGGCATCCAGTTCTTCTAACCATAAAAGTCGTGAGCGCATCGAGGATGCTGCAAACTCAACTACATACCGGTGTGAAGGAGTAGAGGTTTGAAGACAGGAAATCTCCTCACTCCCAACGCCGCCAAATGGTCTGAGAGTTCCAAGAGGGGTTCCGTGTGCATCAAAAAATGATATCCATGAGCCCATTTCAAGGAGACGATTGATTGTTGCGGTCTGAATAGTATGCCCTCCGACAAGCAGGAGATGCCTGATATCCTGCAGAGGATAGCTCGACTGTATCGAGCGTTTCTGAACATATAACAGCCCTGGAGTTGACTTGATGTGCGCACCATACCCCCAGATAGCATGCCATGGAACCTTCTTCTGACCCAAAATCAACCCTCAATAACAGAATTACTGTATATATACCGTGTTCTGGAGATTAACCTTTGGAAAAGTATTCAGAGATCAGACGATCAGGTACCTGGAAGCTGAGATCGGCATGTCGGACAAAACCATTTCTGCTTGCGATCCAGCTCATCCCTGGTACCAGGCTGGAACATGATGCATTCAGGGGTGGTGCAATGTGTAAGACCGAGGAGATGGCCAATCTCATGCGAACCCTCTTTTGCGATCCTCTCGATGGTGAGGCTTGTATTGTCATCAAGACCGTAATATTCATTCTCAAGCCTAGCTGTCGATACGACAGCAGCGCCTATTGATGCGCGTGCAAGGCCGAAGACAAAATCTGAAGATTCGCTGTAGATGTCATCAGGTATCACCAGAAGAAACGGATTATTAATTGTATGCATACGTTTGAAGAGACCGATCCTGTTGAGAACCCGACTGGCATCATATTGCCGCCGAATCCGATGATATCCATCGAGAGGAAAGTGATCTCCGGGAATAAGGTCAACAGGGCAGCCGATCAGGCTTGAGATTATTCGGTGCACCGGAGTCTGAATACCATCCGGTGATCGATAATCCCAATAGATCAGGATCCCCATACCTGTAGATTGGAAATGAGTGGGTATAAACATATTGAACAATGTATCGGCCGCTATATTGGAAAAAATTACAATAAAGTCGTAGAAGTCGGATCGGGAGAAAATTTTACCGCCGCTTTCATTCTCAAAGAAATGGGGAGATCAGTCCTCTGTATTGATATTAAGCCGATCTCTGGTCCAGATGAAATAGATGTGGCCATCGATGATGTTGAGAAACCAAATCTTCATCTCTATCAGGATGCCGACTGTATCTATGCAATCAGGCCGGGAATCGAGATGATGCCCGATCTCATCAGGGTTGCTACAGTGGTTGGAGCCGATCTTCTCGTCTACCACCTTGGATGCGAGATCTATGCAGATGGTGGAGAGATCATCAACTGTGGTGTTATCCTCCGCCGTTATGTCAGATCTCAGAAGGAGAAGAGGGTGGACTGAGCAGGTGGCTTCTTTTCAGGAACTTTTCTCTCTGAAGACGGATTCTCCTCCAGGGTTTTTTTCTCCTCTTTTACCTTTATAGATCCCTTCTTTCTTTTCTCTTCGTCTTTCGCCTGTTTTTCCATCTCTTTAATGATCTTTCCTGCACGCACCTTATCATGTATCAGGAGACCGAGCTGGTCAACATCAAGATTGAGGAAACGAACAAACTGCGAGGGATCACCATCTGCGATTCTCGAGATGGGTGTCAGATACTCTTCAGAGATGGTCCTTTGAGGAATATGATATGCTTCTGCAAGACGGTTCTCAAGAGAGAGGCGGACCTGTTTCTGTCTGCGCGCCTGTCCCATCCTCTGCCATCGCCCGGGAGGGGCAAGCCTGGGACGAAGCCCACTCCCGGTTGAGACGGTTGCAGATCCGATGAGCATCATTGCAGACGCGTACCTCCATAGGGTATAGTACTGACGGCGGAAGGTCCTGCCAAGATAGAGATCGGCGCGGGAGAGGAGAGTGAGTCCGATTGCCCGGCGCCACCCTTCACGGTGCTGGGAAATTGCCGCCTCAATCCACTGGATAACAGCATCAGGCGTATCTTCAACTTCACGTGAGAGACGAATGAGCTGATCATCTGAGGAACCTGAGATGGTCTTTGCGATGAGATCAAATATGCTTGAACGGGAGTCTTTCTGATGGGCATGAAGATCAGAGGGGGCGATATGATCCTTGCCGATTGATATTCCAAAGAGCATATTCAGGGCTGAACGGATATCACCGTGAGCATCTTCGGCAATCATCCGAATCGCTTCCTCATCACACAGTAATCCTTCTGACGCGCAGATCCCCCTGAGATAAGGGGCGAGTGACCGGGCAGTCACCGCCCGAAACTGCACCTTTTCACAGAGTTTTCGCACTTCGGGTGAAACGCCATAGGCATCATTTGCGATAAGAATGATCGGCTGCTTCGAATGCCGGATGATGTCAGCTATCGCCTTTGCACCTCCGCGATCGGCATTCCCTTCAAGATTATCTGCTTCGTCAAGGAGAATCAGCCTTCGTTTGGCACCAGAGAGGCTGGCAGTTACACTTGAGCTCCCTGCTATCCTCTCAATTGAACCTTTTGTCCGCTGATCGCTAGCGTTCAGTTCAATAATCTCCCATTCGAGATCCCGGGCAAGAGCGTATGCGGTCGAGGTCTTCCCTATACCAGGTTTGCCATAGAGGAGAACAGGTTTCGTATCAGATGTCCAGCCCTTTGCCCATTCGAGGAGTTGATGAACTGCAGACGTGTTGCCGACAATATCTGCAAGCCGTTTTGGCCGGTACTTCTCTGCCCAGTCCATGGTCATGATCTATAGAGGGGCTGATAAAAAATAGCTTGTGAGATCACCACAATGATAGAACAAATACATTATCTCAGATGAGGCAGAAACCATAGTCACTAATCATATATTGGTGTTTATTGTGGCGAAGAACTGCTCCACTCAATCAGTAGCAACAGCGGTAAGGGAATACGAAGGCGTGACACGAAAACATGCTATCGGTGAGATTATTCGCTCTTTACGACTCGATAGACCCGATGTCGTTGCATCGTTTGGGGAGGATGCAGCTGTCATCCGCCAGGGAGAGAATGCCCTCCTTCTCGCAGCAGACGGGATATGGAATAAATTAATGGAGGCTGATCCTTATTGGGCGGGATTCTGCGCTGTACTTGTTAATATCCATGATATAGCCGCAATGGGGGGTGAGCCCCTGGCAATGGTCGATATCCTCTCCTTCACCGATGATCAGCTGATGGTTGAGGTTACACGCGGTATGGCCGATGCAGCCACACGATTCAATGTTCCAATCGTTGGAGGTCATCTGCATCCAAATACACCGTATAATGTCATCGATATCGCAATCCTTGGAACCGCCCGCTTAGATGAGATCATCTACAGTGACAGGGCGCGGGTCGGTGATGCCATCATCGCGGCGATCGACGTAAAAGGCCGCGTTCACCCATCATGTTCTATGAACTGGGACTCGGTAACAATGAAAGATGGTGAGAGCCTCAGATCACAAATTCATGTGATGAAGGGTCTTGGGGAGGATAATCTCGTCACCGCCGGCAAGGACATCTCAAATCCCGGTGTAATCGGAACACTCGGAATGCTCCTTGAGATGAGCAAAAAGGGCGCTCTGGTTGATCTCCATGCAATACCTATGCCGGACCTGGATGAGCACGGCATCACCTTCGAACACTGGGTCAGGATGTATCCTGGAATGGGATTTATTCTCACTGCTGATCAAAAGCATGTTGATGAAATTTGCAGAAGGTTCCGGGTTGCCGGAATGGCTTCGCAGGTTATCGGAACGGTAACGGATGGAAGGGAGCTGACCCTGACATATCAGGGAGAGGAGACGAGCGTCTTTGACTTCTCTGTTGATGGGATCATCGGCATCTTCGATGGATGTAATCAGAAATGATACAGATCGGTATCGGACTGGCCGAACCCAACGATAAGCTGATACACGCCGTCGAGGGTGCAGTGGCAGAGGGTATCAATGTCATCATTTTTGCACCCCAATCCATGCCACAGGTTCCAGGCATCACATACCGACTCTCAGGCAATCCTGAGAGCGACCTGATCGACGCTTTGATGCAGGGTCAGATAGATGGTGCAGTCCGGGGAACACTGCCAGCAAATACCACTCTTAGATACCTCAGGAATGCTACCGGAGTCGATAATCTCGAGCGAATCGCTCTTCTAGAGACGGAAGATGGCAGAAAGTTTCTTTTTGCACCTGTCGGGATCGATGAGGGATCTACCATCAAATCCAGGATCAACCTTATTCA
>SL_3KL_010_SEDDRAFT_10006679_pt1 | contig 10290 bp, 8 predicted proteins | sample SodLakKL_010_SED_2_FD_10381 | JGI IMG/M metagenome (IMG submission 10381)
GAAGGCACGGGGGTGTGGGACACGGCGGCTGGCGCGTGGGAAGTTTGAGGCTGCATTTCCGCCGACTTCTCGTCGAGGAGGGGCTGGAGGAGCTCCTCGGCCTGGTGGGTGAGGAGCTGGGCATGCTCCCGGTCTTCGGGACTCCAGGCCCGGGGACCCGAGAATTCTTCGAAGGTCAGGAATCCCCTCACCACGTTGCCCTGGCGCAGGGGGACGGCCAGGAGGGCGCGCACCCCCTCCTCCTGGAGGTAGCTCCGGAGGGGACGGGCCGCGGGAACCCCATTCTCCACGTCCTCCATGACCAGCACGGAGAGGGATTCCAGGAGTCCCGCGGTGTGTCGCCCGAGGTCGTCTTCGAAGGCCTGAACATCCTCGTGACGATCCCTCTCCCGCACGTACGCCGTGAGGCGGAGCGGCTGGGAGCCGTCCGGTGCCACGAGCCAGATCGAGGCGCGCTGGCTTCGCAGGAGTCGCGCTCCTTCCCGGGTGAGGTGCCGGAGGCTGATCAGGGATTCCGGCTCCCCGGGGAAGCTGGACATACCTCCCCCCGCTCGTTCGATGACCACGGGGGCCATCGCGCCCGGGAATGTGGTTGGATCTCTCATGCTGCCCGCGACCTGCCCGCGTCAAGAAAATGCGCGATGAAGGATGAATAAGAGGAAGCGAAGGTCGGAGAGCTCCGGTTCACATAACCTCCCAAGCTACGGAAACAAATGTTGTCTCCACAAGGACGATGTTTCCTGGAGGCGCTGGAGGCCGGTGCCCCGGTGGGATTTTGCGAGGGAGTCTCGGAGGATGAGCGGCGAATCCCGGGGGATCGGGCCCTGCGTTCCCATCCACCCACCCCCTCATCGACCCCAGCCCTCCCATCCGTCCATCCCTTCTCGGAGGAACCGGGCGTCTGCCGGAGCGAGCCGGAGCCCTCGAGCCTCGGTCGGTGTGACCCAGCGGAGCTGAGTGTGCTCCAGGGGCTGGGGTTCTCCCTCCACCCGGGATGCCCAGAAACGGATCTGGAAGGAGGTGCCGGGGTCCCCGGCGGTGAAGAGGCAGGGACCCATCTCCGCCAGGGTCACGCCCAATTCCTCCCGGAGTTCCCTGGCGAGAGCGACCTCTTCCGATTCGCCGTCCCCCACCTTCCCCCCGGGGAACTCCCATAAGCCCCCGTGCCGCTTGCCCGCCTGGCGCTGGGCGAGGAGGCAGCGCTCACCCCTCCGGATCACGGCGGCCACCACAGGAATCACCGAGGACGGGATCCGGGGCTCGCCCTCCCCGAGGCAGGATTCTGCCGGGTCCGGAGCTGCGGGAGGTTGGGGGTTGGTGAATGCCATGGGAGTGGACAATGGGGGGGAGCACGGGTCGGGGCAAGCCGCCTGGGAAGGGAACGGAGGCTCTCCGGGCCACCCCCCCGACTGGCGCTGGCACGTTTCCTTCAACACCTTCCCATTGGGTCGACGGGTGACCCGCGTGCGGCGGTCCCTCAGATCCCCGAGAGCGTTTCCTTCCAATCCGAATCAGGCGAAGAATCTCCATGTCCAACTATCAGGTGCCGGTCAAACTCTACATGTCGGCCCCGGTCCTTTCCGTTCGCCCAGACGCTTCCCTCGAGGAGGCCTACGACGTCATGGTGGAGGGGCGGATCTCCTCCCTGCCCGTCCTGGACCAGGAGCGACTCCTGGTTGGGCTCATCTCCCGGACCGACCTCCTACGAATCGGTCGCCAGGAGTCCGGAAGCCGACCGGAGTCTGACGTACTGACCCTTCCTGACCGCACGGTATCGGACGAAATGACCCGTGACGTGCTCACCGTGTCCCCTGAGATGACCCTGGAGGTAGCCGCCGGTCTGATGGTGAAGCATCGGGTACATCGGGTGGTGGTCACCGAGGACGGGAAGGCGCTGGGACTCCTGAGTACACGGGATCTGATGCGGGCCATCGACGAGAAGGGGACGAACCTCCCCCTGTCCGAATGCATGTCCTCGCCGGTGTTCACGATCCGGGCGGAAGAGCCCCTGGGGATGGCCGTCGAGCGCCTGGAAAAGGCCCGGGTGTCGGGATTGGTTGTGGTGGAGGACGAGTGGCCGGTAGGGGTTTTCACCCAGCCGGAGGCCTTGGAGGCTCGGTACCTTCCGCGGGCCACGGCGGTGGGAGATGTCATGAGCCCCCGGATCCTCACCCTGGCCTCCCGGACCCGACTGCATCGTGCTGCTGCCCAGGCGGCCACCACCGGCGTCCGTAGGGTCGTGGTGCAGGATGGGGAGCGCCTGGTGGGCATTCTGTCCGGGCTGGACTTCGCACAGGCCGTCAAATGAGATGGGCGTCGGGTCCCGGGAATGTCACCGGGGCCCGACGCCGGCTCGGTGCCCACTACCTTCCTGCTCCATGATTCCACCTCCTCCCTCGCGCCTTTCCCCATGGATCTGCTTCTTCATCTCCGGGGGAACCTGATCGGCTCCAACGAAGATCCAGGGCCGCCTCCCTTCTCCCTTCGGTGGCGCCCTGTACTTCTTCAACAGCCTTCTGATCTCTCCGAGGGCCCTGGAACATCCTTCAATGGGCCCCCGGTGGAAGCGGGGTGGCCACCAGAAGGGCCGTGAGCAGGATCACCACCGCAGCCCCGGCCACTTCCAACCACGCACTGCGGTGCACCCACCTTCTTCCCCCTGGCGTGTCCACCCGGGGGAGGCCCTTTCGCCAATTCACGAAGCCCATCCCCATGACGCCCAGGGCAGCCAGGATCTTCAGGGAAAGCGTTCTTCCATAGGCTTCCCGCCACAGAACAGACCACTCGTGAACATGGAGGCCGGAAAGGATGACTCCCAGGAACACCAGGACCCCCACCGCCCCCATGGCCAGGGGGGAAAAGGCCCGGAGTTGGATTCCCAGGAGTGGGACATCGCTGTTCTTTCCAGGGGTCACGGCCAGGATCAGGGCCAGGGTCCCCACCCAGGCACCTGCTGCCAGCAGATGCCCGGCATCCACCCCCACGGCCATGGCGGTGTTGACGGGAACCGACATGGCGTGACTGGAAAGGGAGAGGGTCAGGGCCAGGAACCCCACCATCCCAGCCACCACTCTCCACGGCCAGGGCCATTCCAGGAGCCTGGGGCCTTCCCGGGGGATGCCCTCCGGGGTCAGTCCAGGGGAGGGGGGCTGGGCTCCGTCCCAGGGGCCACGGAGGAGGAGGAATCCTCCCACCAGGAGGAGGAGCACTCCGCCCTGGGCCATCCAGACCTTTCCCCAGAAGGTTTGCTGCAGAAGGAACGCCACGTCCTCTGAAAGGGGAACGAACGGGTCCCTGAACTCCTGGAGCTGGCTCCAGAGCCGGAGCCCCCAAACGGGAAGCAGGAGGAGGGCCAGGATGGCGCCTGCGCCGGCCATCCGCCGCTCCAGGCGAAGGATCTCGGGGTACTCCCTTGGGGGGTAGGCCTGGCCCAGGTGGAGCCGGATACGGGGGACCACCGCACCCCTCCAGGAGACCACACCGATGAGGAGGACGACCCCGGAGAAGAGCGCCCACCGGAGGAGGGGTAGAGCCAGTAGCTCCATCATCCTTCAGGTCCCTGGGGTGAGGGAGCCCTTGCCGGGAGACATTGAGAGGGCGGGGGAAGGCTCACGTAGTTCCTGACAGGGGTTCGGGGGGTGTGGGGCGGCCCAGGGGAGGACGATGGAGCCCCTCGATTATCCCCTTTGGCCGCGGGGTGGACAAGGGTGGCCCGACGGTTCAGGGAAGGCCCGCTCCGCCCCCCCGACTCTCAGCCAGCCCCANCCTCGCCATGAGGAACCCCCCGACCACGGTGCCCACGCAGCTCCAGAGAAGGGGAAGGAGGCGNCCCGGGTCTTCCAGGGCCCACCCCACCACGAGGGGGGCCGCCGCCGTACTCACCACCATGAGGGTGCCTTCCATGCTCTTGATGGCTCCCAGGTGTCGAATCCCGTAGAGCTCTGCCCAGAGGGCGGTCTTGAGCGTTCCGGACAGCCCCACTGTAGCCCCCAGGAGAGCCAGGTAGGCGAAGGCCACCCACGGCCCGTCCGCCATGGCCAGAAGGGCGACGCCCAGCCCCATGGGCAGGACCGCGGCGGGAAAGAGACGTCGGGCCGAGTAACGATCGATGCCGCCGCCGATGGCGAGGGAGGTGATGATCCGGGCCAGGGCGAACCCCACGAAAGCCGAAGCCAGCATGGGAAGCGACCATCCCTTCGCGGAAGCCAGGGAGGTCTGGTAGAGGATCAGTCCGGTGGCCCAGAAGGGTGGGAGGAGCGCGGCGGGCACCAGGAGCCAGAACCGAGGGTCGCGCAGCACCCGGCCGGCCGACCATACTCCGGTGGTGGACGGCGGTCCCACCGGCGTTCTGGCTCCGGGCCCCGCCTGGCCCTGGTGTCGCCCAGGCGACGCCTCTCCCGTCCGGGCACGATCTGTGTGAGGGTGACCCCCCTCCGCCTTCCCCATTCCGGGGTCGGGATCCATGCCTCCGTCGACGTTCAGCCGGAGTGGATCCAGTTCCACAGCGGCGGAGCGAAGCAGTCGTAGAATCAGGGGGAGCGCCACTCCGAGGACCACGGCCGCCACCACCACCCATCCCAGGCGCCACCCGGCCACCGCCAGGAATCCGGCCAGCGCCAGCGGGAGCACAGCCTCCCCCAGGGGGAAGCCTAGGGTGGCGATGGAGAGTGCCTTCCCCCGCTCCTTGGAGAAATACCGGGCCATCACGGTGAGGCCGGCATGGCTGGAAAGCCCCTGCCCCGTAAGCCGGAGTCCGAGGAGTCCCAGGCCAAGCATCCAGACCGTCCCGGATCCCGCCACCAGTAGGGCGGAGAGGGCAAGGGTTCCGAGAACCGCGCCCGTGTACCCGGAAAGAGGAATTCGGTCGATCCACCGAGCGGTGAGGGGAAGGAGGAGGGCGCCGGTGAGGGTCGCCACGGCGTAGAGGATGCCGAAGGAGGCTGGGGTGAGGGGGAAGGCCTCGAGGAAGGAGGGGACGAAGAGGGAAATGAAGAAGGTCTGTCCGAAACTGGAGACCGCTGCGAGCCCGACCCCGTAGAGAAGGAGGGGGCGTCGACGCTGGAAGAACCGCCACAACTCAGTCATGTCCCACACCAGGAAGGGGGAGGCCGGCCGGAAGCTACCCGGAGAGGCCCCGGCGTCAACATGTACCCTCGCACACCTACCTGGACCCTCTCCCTCGCTGACCCCCCGGCGGCTCCAAACACGGGATGGCGGGTAGGAGGACCGTCATGCGGCGCCGTCTGATCCCCACCCTCCTCGCGCTCCTCCCCGGGATGCTTCTCGTCGCCACCCTTGGGGTGCTCCTGTTGCACCCGGGCTTCCGGGGCGAGTTGTCCACCGTCTGGGGACTCCTCCTGGATGGGGATCCGGAGCCCCTCCGGGTGTGGCTCCTTGGGTTCGGGGTGTGGGCCCCGGTGGTTTCCGGACTCCTGCAGGTGGCCACCTCCGTCTTTCCCCCGGGGCCCTCCTTCGTGGTGGCCATCGCCAACGCCATGCTCTTTGGAATGATCTGGGGAGGGCTCCTCACCTTCGTTACCGCCCTTCTGGCCGCGGCGATCTGCTTCGGTATCGCCCGGGTGGTGGGCCGGCCTGGCGTGGAACGCCTCATCTCCGAACGCAGCATGGCCCGGATGGACGCGTTCATGGCCCGGAGGGGCTTCCTGACCGTCCTGATCGGTCGGCTCATCCCCTTCATCAACCCCGACGTAGTGAGCTACGCAGCCGGGGTCACCGGGATTCGGTGGATCCCCTTCCTCATCGCCATTGCCGCCGGCTCCATCCCCGCCACCGCATTCTACTCCATCATCGGTGCCACGGCGGTGGAGGCGTCGGGGTGGGTGATGCTGGTGGTGTTCATGGTCAGCAGCGTTCCCCTCTTCGGACTCTTCTTCTTCCGGCGAAGGGTCCTGGCGTGGAGCTACCGGCGGGAACGTCGGCTCCGGGATCTGGCGAGGGAGAAGCTGCGGGTGGACGACTGAGGGCGGCCACGCCCAGACGGGTCAGTCCTCGTGGTCTTCCAGGGGTCGGGCCCGCCGTTGGGCCTCCTTGGCGATCCGCCGCCCCTCGTCCACGTCCACGAACCAGAGGATGGCTCCCCCCACCAGGAAGAAGAGGATGATGGAGAGGATCCCCAGCCGGGTCGAACCCGTGAGGGAGGCCACGAACCCCATGACGGAGGGGCCCACCATCCCGGCGAACTTGTCCATGACGCCGTAGAAGCCGAAGAGCTCCCCGGACTTGTAGGCGGGGATCATGCTGGAGTAAAGGGATCGGGAGAGGGCCTGCGTTCCCCCCTGCACCATCCCCACCAGGAAGGCCAGGATCCAGAAGTGGAGTGCGGAGGTCATGAAGTACCCCAGCACCGTGACCCCCGTGTAGACCAGGAGCCCCAGGAAGATGGCCCGCTTCGTTCCGATCCATCCGGCGACGGTCCCGAAGAGGAAGGAGAAGGGCACACCCACGAACTGGACCATGACGATGGCCCCGATCATGTGCCCCCTCTCGATCCCCAACTCCGCGCCGTAGATGGAGGCCATGCGGATGATGGTGCCGATCCCGTCCCCGTAGACCAGATAGGCGATGAGGAGAAGGAAGGCGTTCCGATAGGACTTGAGTTCCTGGAAGGTGGCGCGGATCCGGTTCAGGGCGAAGACGAAGGTGCTCTTCTCCACCACCTCCCCGGGGGTGATCTCCGCCTCGGGCTCCGGCACCCTCAGGAGGAGGGGGATGGTAAAGGCAGCCCACCAGACGGCCACCGCCACGAAGGAGAGGCGCACCGGCAGGGTGCCCTCTTCCGGGAGGCCGAAGAGCCCCGGCATCTGGATCATGAGAAGGCAGAAGGCCAGGAGGAGCCCCGCGCCCAGGTACCCCACGGCGAAGGCGCCGGTGGAGACCCGGTCTACCTCTCTGGGCCGGGCGATATGGGGGAGGAGGGCGTCGTAGAAGACCACGCTCCCGTTGGCCCCGATGTTCACCAGGACGAAGAAGCCGAGCCCCAGGAGCCAGTCCCCCTCGTGGACGAAGAAGAGGAGGCCTGTCCCCGCCACCCCCAGAGCGGCGAAGGCCACCAGGAGGGGCTTCTTGATGGCCGCACGGTCTGTGATGGCCCCCATGAGGGGCGCCACCACCGCCACGGAGACGATCCCCAGGGTGGTGGCCAGGGAGAAGTTCCGGACGGCTTCGGGCCCGGGGATGTCCGCCGCCAGCACCTCCCGGTAGTAGATGGGGAAGACGGCGGCCACGATGACGGCCCACATCCCCGTGGTGGCCCACTCGTACATGGCCCAGGCCCGGAGTTCCTTCCGATGAAGGCCCAGGCGCTCCAGGAGGGGCATGGACCCTTCGGACCCTCGGTCGTCGCGGTTCGAATCGCGCTTCTCGGAAGCTTCGGTCATGAATCGAAGGTGAAAGTATGGCAACAAAGCCGCCAGTGGGTGCCCGCGTCCCCCGGCGCGGCGGAATGGGCGGAAGAGCACCGAGGTGCAGCTCCTTTCCTCCCCTGTCTTCATCTGCCCGTGACTTCCCTGTTACATTGCGCCGGCCCTTCGGCAGAGGCGATCTCTCGGCAGAGGTGATATCTGCCAGGTGCTTCCCGAACCACGCCCCGCGAACCCGAGACGCACCGCGTGAACGAGACGCTGGACGCCATCCTCCCCATGGCCATGGCCGTCGTGGGAGGCCTCGGCATTTTCATGCTGGGGATGAAGTACATGTCCGAGGGAATGCAGGCAGTGGCCGGCAATTCCCTCCGCCGGATGATCAGCCTGGTCACGGACAACCGGCTCATGGCCACGGGCACGGGGACCGCCGTGACCCTCCTGGTCCAGTCCTCCACCATCACCACTGTCATCGTGGTGGGGCTGGTCAACGCCGGTCTCATGCAGCTCCACCAGTCGGTGGGGGTGATCATCGGCGCCAACATCGGGACCACCATCACCGGGTGGATCCTGGTCCTCAAGATCGGGAAGTACGGCCTCCCGATCCTGGGAGTTGCCGCTCTGGCCTACATCTTCTCCCGGAAGGACCGGCCGAAGTTCATCGCCATGGCCATCATGGGGCTGGGGATGGTCTTCTTCGGCCTGGAGCTGATGAAGGACGGCTTCGCCCCCATGAAGGACGTCCCCTTCTTCATGGAGGCCTTCGAGTGGTTCCGGGCCGATACCTACTGGGGGGTGATGAAGCTCGTCCTGGTGGGGTGTGTCCTGACCTTCCTGGTGCAGAGCTCCAGCGCCACGCTGGCCATCACCATCGGGCTGGCCGCCACCGGGGCCATCCCCTTCACCGCCGCCGCGGCCCTGGTGCTCGGGGAGAACATCGGGACCACCATCACCGTGCTCCTGGCGTCGGTGGGGGCGAATACCAACGCGAAACGGACGGCCTACGCCCACGTCCTCTTCAACGTCTTCGGAGTCTTCTGGATCACCCTGATCTTCCAGTGGTACGTGCGCCTGGTGGCGGGGATCGTCCAGGGCGTGCACGGAGCCGACCCCATGACCATGGCGTTGGCAGACTTCGCCAATCCCCTGGAGTTCGGTGCGGTGGTCACGGCCGGGATCGCCCTCACCCACACCGGATTCAACGTGACGAACACGTTGATGTTCCTCCCCTTCCTCAAGCCCTTCGCCCGGCTCCTGGAGCGCCTGGTCCCCGATCCCGAGGTGAAGGAGGTCCGGCATCTCAAGCACCTCGACCCCCGGGCGGTGTCCGCCCCCGTGCTGGGGGTGGAGCAGAGTCGGGGTGAGGTGGTACAGATGGGCCGTGGCGTGGTGAAGATGATGGATTGGATCGGGCAGGTGGCCTTCCACGGCCCCAGGGACGAGCGGCTGATCCAGAAGGCCTTTCACCGGGAGGAGGTCCTGGACAACATCCAGGCGGAGATCACCGCCTTCCTCACCGACATCCTGGACTCCAACGTTCCCCACGCCATTGCCGAGGAGGGGCGGCAACAGTTCCGGATCGCCCATGAGTACGAGTCCATGAGCGACCGGCTGGCCAGCATCCTGCGGGCCTACCTGAAGCTGCAGGACCGCCAACTCGTGCTCCCGGCCGACCAGCAGGAATCCCTCGAGGGCCTCCACAATCAGGTGGCGGAGTTCCTGCAGGAGGTGACCCATGCCTATTCGGCCCGCTCCGGGATGAGTGAGGCGGCGGCCCAGAGCGCCAGCGCGGCCATTACCCGGAAGGTGAAGCAGCTCCGGGACGAGCACCTCCAGAGCATGACCCACAGCTCCGTGGACCCCAACCTGAGCCTGATCTTCACCGGTCTCCTCACCGACTATCGCCGCGTTCGGGCCCACACCATGAACGTCCATGAGGCCATGACGGCTACGGTGGCGGCGGGCGCGGACTGACCCGGTTCCAGGCGGGCCCCCTTGGAAGGGTCTGGGTGGGGAGGCCCGCTCCGCCCCCGCTGGACCGGATCGAGCACTGGCGTGATGTTTCATCTCCACCTGGCTACCCATCTCCGGAGGCGCTGCTTGTCCGCTGATCTCGAAGGTTCGGAATCCCTCATCCTGGAACAGCTCACCTGGCCTGAAGTCGAGCTGGCCATCACCCGGGGGATGACTTCGGTGGTGATCCCCGTGGGAGCGGTGGAGCAGCATGGACCCCACCTCCCCCTCTTCGTGGACGCGGAGCGGGGGACGGCACTCGGCCTTCGCGTCGCCCGCCATCTCGGGGACGCCCTGCTGGCCCCCACCATCCGGGTAGGCTGGTCGGAACACCACATGGGGTTCGCCGGCACCATCTCCCTTCGAAAGGAGACCCTGGAAGCGGTGCTGAGGGACTACTGCGAAAGCCTCGCCCGCCACGGATTCCAGGATATCTACCTGGTTCCCTCCCATGGTGGAAACTTCCATCCCATCGAGGAGATGCTTTCCCGCCTCCGCTCTGCCGTGGCTGAGGTGAGCGACTCGTGCCGTGTGGCGGCGTACACCGATCTGCTGGGGTTCGTCTCGGTCTGGCGCTGGGTGGTGGAGGAGGAAGTGGGGCTGGGCCGGAATGTGGGAGGCCATGCCGACATCGCGGAATCTTCCGAGATGCTCTTCCTCCATCCCGGATTGGTGCGGATGGGACGGGTCGAGAAGGGACGAGCCGGCGAGTTGGATTCGAAACTGGTGGCGAGAGCCTTCGAGAAGGGGCTTCGGTCCATCACCCCCAACGGCGTGCTGGGGGATCCCCGGGGGATGGATGCCAACCTGGGGGAACGGCTCCTGGACGCCACGGCCCTCCTGGTGGCGGAGAGGTTCCGGGAGGAGCGGGAGGACGAAGGGGAGGTGTGAGTCCGGG
>SL_3KL_010_SEDDRAFT_10006681_pt1 | contig 10286 bp, 10 predicted proteins | sample SodLakKL_010_SED_2_FD_10381 | JGI IMG/M metagenome (IMG submission 10381)
GGTCGGGCCCCAGCCGGTGTACTGCACGGTCAGCGCGCTGTTGCCCATCAGCTGCAGAATCGGGCCGTTGTTGCGCCGCGGGACGACGAAAGTGATGCCGCCGGCGTCGAAGCCGACGTTGGCGCGCACCACGTCGTCGGCCACACCGTTGCCCGGGTTGTTCAGGAAGTAGGACTGGAACACGTACAGAATCGGCTCGGGCACGCCGCCGTGCACGGTGTGCGTCGGCAGGCCGAAGTTGTTGACCAGGATCGGATCCTGGAACACGTCGGTGACGTCAAGCCGGTTGACCGTCGAGCCCCAGCACAGGACCGGCGTGCAGGCCTGGGCGACCACCGGCGTGCCGGGGAAGACCACGCCGCTGACGGCCACGCCCTCGTCGCGGATGACCAGGTTCTCGTTCATGAAGATGGGCGGGATGCTCAGGCCCAGGTGCGGGTCGTTGGCGAAAAGGGGGTAGCCCGATTCGGTGTGCTCGCCGGAGACCGCCCACCAGTTGCTGCCCAGGTCCATGTTCTGGCCCAGGAACGGCAGTCCCTCGACGCGATCCAGGAAGCGCTGGCCCAACTCCACCAGCAGCGGGTCGATCCGACCCAGTGCGTCCACCGCGGCGTGATCATCATCCAGCGCCTGCAGGCGTTCCAGGCCCGCCTGAGGCTGCGACGCTGCGTCCTCGGCGCCGGGCACGATGATGCCGATGCGGTCGAACCAGTCCGGGATCGAGACGCGGCCGTCGACCGGGATGCTTAGGTTGAAATCCTGCAGGAACAGGGCGGTGCCGTCGAAGCCGACCACGTCGCCCACGGCCTGGTAGGTGCCGAGACGCACGGTGTTCTGAATGGCCGACAGGCTCTGGTCGAAGGACAGCTGGAAGGCCAGCAGCTTGCCGATCGCCAGCGAGTCGACCGGCGTCCACGCCTCCGCGGAACTCAGTTCCAGCGCGCCGTACTCCGGCGGCAGCGGGTTGGTCTGCAGGAAATGATTGACGCCGTCGGCGTAGGACTGCAGCCAGCCCAGTTCGGCGCCGTCCAGCGCGGCGTAAGTGGCCCAGGCCGCGCGGCGCAGGCCCAGCGTGCGGATCTGGATGTCATTGCCCAGCGCCGGCGTGCCGACCAGCTCGCCCAGCGTGCCCGAGGCCACGCGACGCAGGAAATCCATCTGGAAAAATCGGTCGCGAGCGTGCAGGAAACCCTGCACGAAGCTCACATCGGTTTCGGTCTCGCCGACGATGGTCGGAATCCCGTTGGCGTCGGTCAGTACCTTCACTTCGTTTTGCAGGCGCGGCACCTCAAGGTCCTGGGCGCCTGCCGAGACCGCGACAAGCAAACCCGCGGCCAGCATGGTCAATCGCTTCATTGGAACTACCCCGTTTGGTTTTTTGATTAGCCCCCGGATTATGGCACAGGGCGGGCCGGCGTCAACGGCATCTCCGGTGGGCTACAGCTCGGTGCGCACATCCATCAGTTCGGGGAAAAACGTCAGCTTGAGGGCCTGCTCGAGGAAATGCACCCCGCTGGAGCCGCCGGTGCCGCGCTTGAAGCCGATGATGCGCTCCACGGTCTTCAGGTGGCGGAAGCGCCAGAGCTGGAAGGACTCCTCGACGTCGACCAGGCGCTCGCACAGGGCATAGGCGGTCCAGTGGCGCTGCGGCTCGCGGTAGATGGCCACGAACACCGGCACCAGGTCGGGGTCGCGGCGGTGGGCGCGGCTCCAGTCGCGTTCGAGGTGCCGGGACGGCACGGGATGGCCGGAGCGGCCCAGGTAGCGCAGGAACTCGTCGTACAGCGAGGGCTGCTGCAGCGCGGCCTCGAGATTCCTGCGCGCGCCCGGATCGTGATCGAACAGCGGCAGCACGGCGGCGTTCTTGTTGCCGAGCAGGAATTCAACCAGGCGATACTGGAAGGACTGGAAACCCGAGGCGTCGCCCAGGCAGTCGCGGAACTGCACGTATTCGCTGGGGGTCAGCGTCTCCAGCACCGCCCACTGCGAAAACAGCTGCTGCTGGACCTGCTTGACCCGGGCCAGGATCTTCATGCACGGACCCGGATCGTCCGCCGCCAGGTGGCGCATCGCCGCCTTGAGCTCGTGGATGATCAGCTTGAACCACAGCTCCGAGGTCTGGTGCTGGATGATGAACAACAGCTCGTCGTGATGCTCGGGCCGGCTCAGTGGATGCTGGGCCGACAGGATGCGGTCCAGTCCGAGATAGCCGCGGTAGTCCAGGCGATCCTGCAGATCGACGCGGATTCCCGGCTCGAGCTCGCGCTCGTTGGTGTCCTCACTCATGGGGCTGGCCCTGCGACTCTGGCGACTTCCCAGTTTAACCGCCGGCCGGACGCCAGTTATAATCCCGGGGCTCGGCTGATTTCGGGGAGCCGGGTGGTCCAAACATAATCCACAACTCATGAGGTGAGGCATGGCGCGAACAATCGCCGCCTTCAAGGTCGACTACTTCCAATTCCTGGGGCCCGACGGCAAGCTGCTGAATGAGCAGCAGGTACCGCCGGTCGCCCGCGACTTCGAGCGCCTGGTCAAGCTGTACCGCCTGATGGTGCTGACCCGGGTGTTCGACAAGAAAGCCGTGGCCCTGCAGCGCACCGGCAAGCTCGGCACCTACGCTTCCTGCCTGGGCCACGAGGCGGCCCACGTCGCCATCGGCTCGGCCATGCAGCCGGAGGATTGCTTCGCGCCCATGTACCGCGAGTACGGCGTGCAGTTCTGCCGCGGCGTGGAATTGACCGACGTTTTGCTGTACTGGGGCGGCGACGAGCGCGGCAGCGACTACGCCAAGGCCCCGCACGATTTTGCCTGGTGCGTGCCGATCGCCACCCAGTGCCTGCATGCCGCCGGCGCCGCCCTGGCCTACAAGCTGCGCGGCGAGCAGCGCGTGGCGGTGTCCGTGGTCGGCGACGGTGGCTCGTCCAAGGGCGACTTCCTCGAGGCCATCAACGCCGGCAGCGCCTGGAAACTGCCCCTGGTGCTGGTCATCGTCAACAACCAGTGGGCCATCTCCGTGCCGCGTTCCAAGCAGAACACCGCCGCCACCCTGGCCCAGAAAGGCATCGCCGGCGGGCTGCCCAGCATCCAGGTCGACGGCAACGACCTGATCGCCTGCCTGTGGGCCATGGAAAAGGCGATCCAGGCGGCCCGCGACGGTCACGGCAGCTTCGTGATCGAAATGATGACCTACCGCCTGAGCGACCACACCACGGCCGACGACGCGCGCCGCTACCGGCCCAACGACGAAGTCGAGGAAGCCTGGCAGAACGAGCCGATCAGCCGCCTGCGCACCTACCTGATGGAACAAGGCGCATGGGACGAAGAGCGCGAACAAGCGCTTCAGGAAGAATGCAGCGCTGAAGTGCAGAAAGCCGCTGATGATTACCTCGACATGGTGAACAAGGATCCGCAGCCGGTGACCGCGATGTTCGACTACATGTTCGCCGAGCTGCCGCACGACCTGGTCGAGCAGCGCGCCTACGCCGAGCGCTTCCCCGAAGACGGAGGGCACCACTGATGGCCGAGATCACCCTGATCGAGGGCGTGACCCTCGCCCTGGCCCGCGCCATGGAAGAAGACCCGTCGGTGGTCGTGCTGGGCGAAGATGTCGGCGTCAACGGCGGCGTGTTCCGCGCCACCGCCGGCCTGCAGCAGCGCTTCGGCGACGAGCGCGTGCTCGATACACCGCTGGCCGAAGTCATGATCGCCGGCATGAGCGTCGGTATGGCCGCCCAGGGCATGAAGCCTGTGGCCGAAGCCCAGTTCTGCGGCTTTACCATGCCGATGATCGACCACATCATGTGCCACGCCGGGCGCATGCGCAACCGCACGCGCGGGCGCCTGTCCTGCCCCATGGTGCTGCGCTTCCCCACCGGCGGCGGCATCCACGCGCCCGAGCACCACTCCGAAAGCCCCGAAGCGCTGTTCGCCCATATGCCGGGCATCCGCGTGGTCGTGCCCTCCTCGCCCTCGCGCGCCTACGGCCTGCTGCTGGCGGCGATCCGCGACCCGGATCCGGTCATCTTCATGGAGCCCAAGCGCATCTACCGCTGGCAGAAGGAAGAAGTGATCGACGACGGCGAAGAGCTGCCGATGGACGTGTGCTTTACCCTCCGGGACGGCACCGACATCACCCTGGTGACCTGGGGCGCGATGGTCAAGGAGACGCTGCAGGCGGCCGACGAGCTGGCCAAGCGCGGCGTCTCTGCCGAGGTCATCGACGTGGCCACGATCAGCCCGCTGGACATGGACACCATCATCGAGTCGGTCTCGCGCACCGGCCGCTGCGTGATCGTGCAGGAAGCCCCGCGTCACTGCGGCGTGGCCGGCGAAATCGCGGCCGGCCTGGCCGATGCCGGCATCTGGCACCTGCTGGCGCCGGTCAAGCGGGTGTGCGGCTACGATACCGTGATGCCGCTGTATCGCAACGAAATGAAGTACATGCCCAGCGTCAAGCGCATCCTCGACGCCGTCGATCAGGTTCTGGAGGTCTCATGAGCATTTTCAAACTGCCCGATCTGGGCGAAGGTCTGCCGGACGCCGAGATCGTCGAGTGGCTGGTATCCGAAGGCGACGAGGTCAAGCTCGATCAGCCGCTGGTGTCGATGGAAACGGCCAAGGCCGTGGTCGAGGTGCCCAGCCCTTACACCGGCCGCGTGGTCAAATTCTACGGCCAGTCCGGAGACGTGATCCAGACCGGAGCGCCGCTGGCGGAGTTTGCCGTCGAGGGCGAAGAAGCCGCCGCTGAAGACGCGCAAGACATTGACGATCAACCGGCAGTGCCGCCCACCGAGCCGGACGATGCCGGTGCCGATCCTGCGACCAAAGCGTCTGAAGACCCGGATACGGAGCAAGCCGCGCCCGAGCCTTCCGCCGAGCGCGACGATAGCGGCACCGTGGTCGGCAACGTGCAGGCCGGCAACGAAGTGCTGCGCGAACAGGCTGCCGACATCGGCGGCATCAAGGTCACCCCGGCGGTGCGCGCGCTGGCCAGAAAGCTCAAGGTCGACATCCGCCGGGTCCGGCCCAGCGGCGCCGAGGGCGTGGTCACCGCCGGCGACGTGCGCCAGGCCGCCGCAGACGGCAGCGCGGCACTCGGTGCCGCCCCGGCCAGCCAGCCTGCCGCCGATCGCAGCAGCGCTAGCCCGACCCAGCCGTCCGCACCACGCCCGGCACCGGGACCCAGCCCGCGCGCCGAACCCAGCGGCGAGTGGGAGCCGATCCGCGGCACGCGCCGGACCATGGCGCGGGTGATGAGCGAGTCGCATCGCTCCATCGTCCCGACCACCCTGATGGACGACGCCGACATCCACGCCTGGCGTCCGGGCGAGGACATCACCGCGCGCCTGATTCGCGCGCTGTGGGCCGGAGCCCGCGCCGAACCGGGGCTCAACGCCTGGTATGACGGCGACAACGGCGTGCGCATGATCCACAAGAACATGCACGTGGGCATGGCGGTGGATACCGCCGACGGGCTGTTCGTGGCCGCGCTGCGCAACGTCAACCAGCTCGATCGCCAGCAACTCAGAGGCGAGATCAATCGCCTGCGCGAGAACGCGGCCAACCGCTCCATCCCGCCGGAAGACCTCAAGGACTACACCATCATCCTGTCCAACTTCGGCAAGTTTGCCGGGCGCTACGCCACGCCGGTGATCACCCCGCCCTGCGTCTCCATCGTCGCCGCCGGCGCGCTGCGCCACGAGGTGGTGCCGGTTTTGGGCGGGCTAGAAGTCCACCGCATGATCCCGCTGTCGCTGACCTTCGATCACCGCGCCTGCACCGGCGGCGAGGCCGCGCGCTTCCTCAAGGCCATGCTCGACGACCTGGCTCGTCCTGAATGAACCGGCACGTTGCGCCCAGCATGATCATCGGCGCCTGCGAGTGGATCGCGCTGCCCGAACTGGGCATCGAGCGCCTGCGCGCCCGGGTCGATACCGGGGCCAAGTCCTGCGCCCTGCATGCCAGCCATATCGAGCCGTTCGAAAAGGACGGCGCGGACTGGGTGAACTTTCGCGTCTACCTGGGGTTTCCCAAGGCCGAGGCCGAGCGCTTGTGCCAGTCGCGCCTGAAAGCGGTGCGCACTGTGCGCTCGACCTCGGGTGAGAGCGAACAACGCTACACCATCCGCACCCCCATCATCATTGGCCACTCGCGCTGGCTGGTCGACGTCACCCTGGCCGACCGCGGCAAGATGCGTTACCGCATGCTGCTGGGCCGCAAGGCCATGGAGAATCACGCCCTGGTTTACCCTGCGCGCACTTTTTTGCAGGGTCGACCGCGGCTGGACGCGGTTGCCTGAACCGCAAGGAGATCCGAATCATGCGCATCGTCATTCTGTCCCGCAACCGCAAGCTGTATTCCACCCGCCGGCTGGTCGAAGCGGCCGAGCAGCGCGGTCACGAGGCCCGGGTCGTGGACACTTTGGGTTGCTACATGAACATCGCCTCGCACCGACCGACCATCCACTACAAGGGCAAGCAACTTGAGGCCTTCGACGCGGTCATTCCGCGCATCGGCGCCTCAATCACCTTCTACGGCACCGCGGTGCTGCGTCAGTTCGAAATGATGGGCACCTTCCCGCTCAACGAGTCGGTGGCGGTGACCCGCTCGCGCGACAAGCTCAGGTCCCTGCAGCTGCTGTCGCGCCGAGGCATCGGCCTGCCGGTAACCGGATTTGCCCGTCAACTCGGCGATATCGGCGATTTGATCGATATGGTCGGCGGCGCGCCGCTGGTGGTCAAACTGCTTGAAGGCACCCAGGGCATCGGCGTGGTCCTGTGCGAGACACGCAAGGCGGCCGAGTCCGTGCTCGAGGCCTTCATGGGCCTGAATGTCTCGATCATGGTGCAGGAATACATCAAGGAAGCCGGCGGTGCCGACATCCGCTGCCTGGTGATCGGCGACAAGGTGGTGGCCGCCATGAAACGGCAGGCCAAGGCTGGCGAATTCCGCTCCAACCTGCACCGCGGCGGCACCGCCGAGCTGATCCGGATCACCCCGCAGGAGCGCTCAGTGGCCGTGCGCGCGGCCAAGATCATGGGCCTGAACGTGGCCGGCGTCGACCTGCTGCGCGCCAACCACGGGCCGGTGGTGATGGAAGTCAACTCCTCGCCCGGCCTGGAAGGGATCGAATCGGCCACCGGCAAGGATGTCGCCGGCATGATCATCGGCTTTTTGGAAAAGAATGCCCGCGAGGGCAAAACGCGCACCCGCGGCAGCGGCTAAACCTTCGCCGCTCCGCGCTTCGGCCGCCCGACTTCATAGCCGAACCAGACGGCAACCATCCATCCGACGACGGACAGGACGAGGTAGGCAAACAGCGCTGCCGGCCGCCCGGCCTCCAGCAGCATCATGCTCTCCAGGCTGAACAGGGAAAAGGTGGTGAATCCGGCGCAGAAACCCGCCGTAACGAACACGCGTCGCCCCAGCGGATCGTTCAGCCGACCGCCAGGCAGGTTGAGCGCGAAATACAGGCCGATCAGGAAGGAGCCGGCCAGGTTGGCAACCAGCGTCGGCCACGGGAACTCGTAACCCCACCAGGCATATCCGGCCACCGACAGCAGATAGCGGGCCAGTCCGCCCAGCGCACTGCCGGCAGCCACCGCTCCGTAGTGCGCGGGCAGGACATTCATGCGCTCAAGAAACCGGCGAGAACGAAGCCCAGCGCCGTCAAGGGCAAGCCGAGGCCGAGGCTGAGCAATAAGTAGGCCAGCGCCAGACGCGTTTTACGCTCTTGCAGCAGTTCCAGGGTCTGCAGGCTGAGTGCCGAGACCGTGGTGTAGCTGCCCAGCAGGCCGACCAGGAACAACGCGCCGGCCAGCCCGACCGCGCCGCCCAGGCCCTGGTACCAGAACCCGCCCAGCAGACCGGCAAGGCCGGCCCCGGACAGGTTGACCAGCAGCGTACCCCAGGGCAGGCCAGCGCCAAGACGGTGCATGGCCAGCCGGATGACGAAATGGCGCAAGACGCCACCCGCCGCGGCCCCGCACAGCACGGCCAGCAGGGTCAGCGGTTGCAGCAGGGATGCCGCCATCAATCTCTGGCGATCTTGAACTCGAGCCTGGGAAGCCCCTCGACTTCCGCCCGCACCCGGTCGCCCGGCTGCAGCGCACCGACGCCGGCCGGCGTGCCGGTGAACACCAGGTCACCGGGCTGCAGGGTGACGCGCGCCGACAGCAGGGTCAGCAGTTCGCCCACACTCCAGATCATGTCGCGCAAATGCGCGCTCTGGCGCTGTTCATCGCCGACCTGCAGGCTGATCAGCGCATCCGGCGACGGCGACCACCGCTCGGCCGGGACCAGCAGGCCCAGCGGCGCCGACTGGTCGAAGGCCTTGCTCATCTCCCACGGATGACCGGCGGCCTTGGCCCTGGCCTGCACGTCGCGCCGGGTCAGGTCCACGCCGACCGCGTAGAAAGCGACGCAATCCAGAGCGGCGTGGACATCCAGATTACGCCCGCCCTGCCCCAGGGCGACCACCAGCTCGACCTCATGGTGCAGCTCGGCGGTGGCAGCCGGATAAGCGACCTGTTCGGCCTGGATCAGCGCCGCGGCCGGCTTGGCAAAGAAGATCGGCTCGGCGGCCGCCGGGTCCGCCCCCATTTCGCGCGCGTGCTCGGCGTAATTGCGGCCCACGCACCAGACGTGCCGGGCCGGAAAGCTCGAACCGTCCTGCACCGCCAGCGCCGGCGGCGTCCACAAACTATTGCTCATGGAAGTGGCTCATGCCAGGGGTCGAATGCCAACCGCGTGGCGCAGCTGATCGATCAGCGGCCGGCTCACGGCGCGCGCTTTTTCGGCGCCGCGCGCAAGCTCGCGCTCGACCCGCTCCGGCTCGGCCATCAGGGCCTCGTATCGCTCGCGCGGCCCGGCCAGCTCGGCATTGACCAGCTCGAACAGCTGCTGCTTGACCTCGCCCCAGGCAATGCCCTCGGAAAAAGCCTGGCGCATCGTTTCGCGCTGGGCTGGCGTGGCGAAGGCGGCATAGACCGTGTACACCGCCGCGGTGTCCGGATCCTTGGGCTCACCCGGCTCCAGCGAGTTGGTCTTGATCTTCATGATCGCCTTGCGCAGCTGCTTCTCCGGCAGCCACAGCGGAATGGTGTTGTCGTAGCTCTTCGACATCTTGCGCCCGTCGGTGCCCGGCAAGGTGGCCACATGCTCGTCGACCACCGCTTCGGGCAGGACGAAATGCTCGCCATAACGATGGTTGAAGCGTTGAGCGATGTCGCGCGCCATTTCCAGGTGCTGGACCTGGTCCTTACCGACCGGCACCTTGTGGGCGTTGAACATAAGGATGTCGGCCGCCATCAGCACCGGGTAGGAGAACAGACCCATGGTGATGCCGAAATCCGGATCCGCACCGCCGAGCTGGTTGTCGTCGACTGCTGCCTTGTAGGCATGGGCCCGGTTCATCAGTCCCTTGGCGGTAACGCAGGACAGCAACCAGGTCAGCTCGGGGATTTCCGGCACGTCGGACTGGCGGTAGAACACGGCACGTTGGGTGTCCAGCCCCAGGGCCAGCCAGGTCGCGGCGATTTCCAGGGTCGAGCGCTGCACGCGCTCGGGCTCTTCGCACTTGACCAGGGCGTGGTAATCGGCCAGGAAGTAGTAGGAGTCTGTCGCCTCGTTGCGGCTGGAGGCGATGGCCGGTTTGATCGCGCCCACGTAGTTGCCCAGATGCGGGGTGCCGGTGGTGGTGATGCCGGTCAAAACGCGTTGCTTTTCGCTCATTTTGGCTGAATTGTTGGGGTTTGCTCGCTTCAACCCGCTATTTTAGTCGGATGGCACGGACACTCGGGCCCGCCAAGCCGCAACAGGTGTGGATCGTGCAGCCTGCGCAGCACAGACATGAAAATTTCGGATTGACCCAAGCACTGAGTCATCGGCCCCGGCAGCGCTCCCTTAAGGATTGCAAAAATGGATTTGATCAAGGCCAGCTATATCGCTTCGGCGCCGGATCGCGATCCGGCGGTACTGGCCGAAAACATTGCGCGAGAGCAGAGCCTGGAGCTGACCCGCAGCCTGATCCCCGACTTGATTGCCGAGCGCCTGTTGGGCCGGGTTCTGGCGATCGATCAACAAGACGATCAGCGCTGGCGGCTGGAGATCGGCTATCCGGCGGAGCTGGCCAGCTGCCAGGTCGGCCAACTGCTGCAGCTGGTCTACGGCAACGTCTCCTTCTATCCGCGCATCCGCCTGGTCGATCTGAGCGTGCCGGAATCATTGCTGGACCGGCTGCCCGGCCCCAGCGGCGGCCTGCCGGCGATCCGCAGCCGGATCGGCGT
>SL_3KL_010_SEDDRAFT_10006682_pt1 | contig 10286 bp, 9 predicted proteins | sample SodLakKL_010_SED_2_FD_10381 | JGI IMG/M metagenome (IMG submission 10381)
GGGGACAGGCTCAGTTATTAATTAATCACTTTTAAGTAGAAAAGCAGGACAGTTACATGTCCAGGTCTATTGTATAATCAGAAATAACCTCTCCGGCAATCTTCCACTGACCATCTTCTTTAATCATGGGCACATCTACTTCTGTTTCTACTTTTTCAACTTCAGGATAGACTTCCCTGAGGACCTCTACCATCAACTCCATACCTTCTTCTTCAGTGATATTTTCCATGTCAACTTCTCCACTGAACATTATTTCCAATATCCTATCCATAAGCATTTCAGAAAAAAGATCTGGATCAGGATGCGTGTTAATGGTGTGAACTATTGCCTCATCACCTTCAACAGTATGGCCGGTAACATTTATTTCAAAGTTATCAAAGATAACATCGAACATTTGCTGAAGCATTAGCGCTTCCGGAGTATCCTCGGCCAGAGCCTGCTTTATATCAGCAAATTCTTTTTCAAATTCATCCAGGTAATCACTGGATACCAGCTCTTCCGCCCTATCCAGATCAAGATCTCTGATAGCATCAACAAAATCATGCACGACTCTTTCCGGGTTATCATGATCGACACTTGCTTCCTCTTCTTCAGGGACAGGATCCTCTTCTGCGCCACCCAGCAGGTCACAACCTGAAACCAGCAGCAAACTCATAAGCATTATGATCACTGTAAACAGTAATATTTTTCTCACGGTCAAAACTCCTTCCTCTTTGGATAAAAAGGTTTGATATCTTGCTTTATAAACTTAACAGTAACTGCTACAAAATACAAGCTCTAATGCTAAGCTATAATTTTTATTTCCTCACTTTAAAAAGATCTTCAGCGAATTTTATGATTAAACCTTTATTTTCAACATTGTTAACCAGCTTGCCGGGAATGGCCCGTTCTCCATGCATTGTCCCAAGCACTGCCCCTGTTATCGAACCAGTGGAGTCACTGTCACCGGTAATATTAACAGCAGCAAGGACCGCTTTTAGCCAGTCAGCCGGAAAATTTAAGCAGCAATACAGGGCTATGGCCAGGGCTTCATGTCCTACCCACCCCTCACCAATCAGCGGTATTGCTCTATCTACAGGATTGTCCTTCGCTGCCAGTTCGCGGGCCAGGTTAATTTTATCAAGAGTTTCTTCATGGTCGGACTGTTTTTTTAGCAGATCTGAACATAGATCAACTGCATCTTCCAGGCCGCTACCCTCAAAAAGCCTGGCAATCAATTCTGCCAGGAATCCTGCCGGCAAAAACCCGGATGGATGGCCGTGGGTAATCGCTGCAGCTTCCACTCCGTACTGAAATGCTTCACCTGGCAAATAGGCTATGCCTATTGGAGCCGTACGCATTACCCCGCCGCAACCTTTGCTGTCATTTATTCTTTTATCAAAGGTTCCCATTTCCCCGCTGCCCAAAGCATCGAGGCAGGTGTTGCCGGGAGCTCTCCTGTTATCAGGGTTTTTCTGCAACTCGTACCACTCGAGGTATTCCTGGTAAACCACCGTATTAAAGTCACATTTTTTACCGTCTTTACAAGTCTGACGGTGCCTGATACAGCCAACTGCCGTAGCCAGGGTCATTTGAGTATCGTCTGTATAAGCTCCCGGCTTAAGCCCTTTCATGGCATCAAAATCTTCAATTCCTTTTTCTCCATATTTATCCCTGATTTGGTCAAGGGTTAAAAATTCTACCGGTGCGCCAAGAGCATCTCCGACAGCAGCACCCAAAAGGCATCCCCTGCTTTTCCCAGTATTCATAAACTCCTCCTCTGTCAAACGAGATCCTGAATGCAGATCAGATGCTTCTGACCACGCATTGCTGATAATATTTCTACATGGTTTTATTATTACCTGCCGGGCATCACTGGGCTGTTATTTATAAAAAGGATTTATCCCTGCAATCATGAATTAATACTTACACAATAATAAATACCGGGGAGATGAAAAATGAAACCACGGATCTGTGACTTCCTGCCTGTTCCTGACCTTTTATCCGCAGAAAATATTCTCTGCATCCAGCCTCATCCTGATGATATGGAAATTGGCGCAGGGGCAACTCTTGCCAGGTTATCCCGATCGGGCAAGCAGGTAACTGCCCTGACCATCACCGATGGTTCTGCCGGAACTTATCAACCATCAGACAAGCCGGATGAAATAGCCGGCATCAGAAAAGCGGAAACAGAAAAATCAGCGAACCTGCTGGGCGTAAAAAAGCTGATCTGGTTGGACTATGCCGATGGGGGCAACCTGCCCTATGAAAAAATCAGAGCAGATATAACCAGGACAATTCGCAGGCTTAAACCTGATGCTGTAATGACATGTGACCCATGGCTGCCTTATGAAGCCCATTCCGACCACAATCGCACCGGCCTGGCAGCTGCCGAAGCATGCCTGTTATCAGGTATGCCTCAATTCTGCCCGGATGACCTTAAGGACGGCATAATGCCCCACGGCGTAAAGATGATCGCCCTTTACTACACGGCCTATCCCAATACCTGGATTGACGCTTCAAATACCTGGGAAATCAAATTGGCCGCAATTGACTGCCATGTTAGTCAGTTTTCCGGAGAAAAAGGAGAAAAGCTAAAAGAATACCTTACTACGCGAGCGGAAGAACAGGCAGAAAAAGGAAAATACAGGTTAGTGGAAGCTTTGAAAATTCTCACCATCTCTCACCTGCACATATTTGAAGAAGCCTGGCAGTGCTAGTTCTACTCCTCAAGCAGTTCCATGCCGGAACCGAGTATACTGTCACTGGTAAGCTGGAGTTGGAAAATATAGTAATAAAGTGTTTCGCGATCTATATCTGACAGTTCTACGTAATCGAGAGCCAGGCCGGTTAGAGTTTCTTCATTTACTGCAGGGTGATCTACCCTGATTACCCTGGCTTTTACATTTAAGGCTGTACCTTCACCCGGCATGGCAATTATAATTTCCAGAACTGAACCGGCTTTAAGGCGGTCATCAGGCTTAACCAGGGCATAGCAACCACTTAAAGATAGATCGTTTATTCTACCGGTGAGGTTCAAATCATCCTTCTTAAACTTGTAGTTAAAGGGTAGATTTACTTCAAACCGCGTGAATCTTCTTAAAGAAGCCCTGTTAATTTTCCTTGGTTTGCTGCAAACCAGAAGAGGTATTTTATCCTGGCGAACATCAATTACAAAAACATTTGTCACGTATGATTCGTGCTTTTGTTGATCTAATTGGTGCAGGGTTAACTCCTGGCTTTCCTGAAAAGAGACCGGCTCACCGTTAGCAATGGGAGTCTGCAGGACAAGGTAAGCCCCTTCAAGATCCTCTACCAGGGTTTGATAACGATTAACATCCATACGTTTGTCCACATATTCAACTAAAACTTTTTTACCGGGTGCGAATAGTTTTATAATCATATCCTCATCATGCATAATTAGGCCTCCCCAAAGCAGTTATATTATCCTAAAGATGTTTCTCCATCAACATTACAATTCCTGCAATAATTTTACTAATGAAGGATATTGATAAAATTTTTTGTATAATGATCATAATACTTTACCTAACAGCACACAGGCTTAATTACAAGATGATTGCCATGAATATTGTTCTACTTCCTGCTGCCCTGCAGGGTTGTTCTTGACAGCCATAAAAGGTAAAATAACTGCTAAGAATAAACAATAATTATGAGGAGCAATTGTGAGCAATAAATATCACTATATTTTATTTGACCTCGATGGCACCTTAACCGACTCGGCATTGGGGGTTACTAAATCTGTTCAGCATGCTTTAAAGCAGTATGACATTGATACCTCCTTAGATGAACTTAAAGCCTTTATCGGGCCGCCGCTTCACCAGTCTTTCATTGAAATATACGGCTTTAGCAAACGGGAAGCCCACCGGGCCGTCGAATACTATCGTGATTACTACCGCGATGTGGGGATATTTGAAAATAAATTATACCCGGGAATCCCTGAATTACTTGACAAACTCTACAAGAACCGCAAGAAGATATACCTGGCCACTTCAAAACCCACCGTTTTTGCGGAAAAGATCCTCAACTACTTCAAGCTGGACCAGTACTTTGCGGCTATAACCGGCAGCAATCTTGACGGGACCAGGGTGGAAAAAAAAGAAGTAATAGCAAATCTATTTGAAGAAAATGGAGAACTTAAGGCAAAAGAAACCATCATGGTTGGAGACCGTAAACACGACATTATAGGCGCCAGGGCCTGGAATCTTGATTCAATCGGGGTTACCTACGGTTATGGCTCTCTGGAGGAATTGCAGGAAGCCGGCTCCACAATGATAGCCGAATCCGTCCCTGAACTGCAGAAACTGCTGCTGAACTAAAATAACCCTGTAAAATAAGTTGAAAAGGTGTCAGAGACATTTTCAACTTATTCAATCCTTAACTATCTAAGTGAAAATGGTGTCAGAGTTAATTTCACTTTTCCCCTCAAGAAAACCCCTTCATTTTGTTTATAACCAGCCTCAACATTAAATAGAAGCTGTACAAAGTAAGGGAATTTAATAATTCAAACAACCGCTCAGCCTGCTAAACAAAAGAAGCTAAGTCGCTGCAGTTCCAGTTTAGACGATAAGCAAGTGTAGCTTTGTTCAGCATGCTGTTTAATTACAAATTTGATATAATTGCAGGGATCAGGAAGTAGATCACGAAATATATTAATAACACAATTTAGGTATATGGTGTTACCATGGAGGTGCATATAGAAATGGAAATGGCAAGTTGGGATGAAGTAGTCAAATTTCACGGCCACAGCTGTATGGGTCTGGCCATGGGCTACCGGGTATCCGAAGCTGCTTTGCAGGAACTGGGCAGTACCCGTGATAAAGATGAAGAACTGATAGCCATAGTTGAAAACGATAGCTGTGCGGTTGACGCCGTACAGTACGTTACCGGCTGCACCATGGGTAAGGGTAACCTCATTTTCAGGGATCACGGTAAACCGGTTTACACTTTTTGCCGTCGCAGTGACGACAAAGCTGTGCGGCTGGTGGCAAAAGGTCTGGATGAAAAAAGATACCCCGAGCTCGCGGCGCTGCGGGAAAAATTATTGTCCGGCGAAGCAAACGAAGAAGACAGGGAAAAATATGATCAGGCAGCACAAGAGGCGCTAAAAACTTTCCTGACCGATCCCCCGGAAAGTGTGGTGGATATCCAGGAAGTAAATATTGAGCTGCCGGAGAAAGCCCGCATCTTTAACACCGTTACCTGCGCAGAGTGCGGCGAAAGAGTTATGGAACCCCGGGCCAGGGTTAAAAAAGGCCAGATGGTTTGCATGCCCTGCTCCGACCCATATGAGAGGCAGGCTTAAGTTACTCACCACCATAGCCATCACACAAAATAAGTTGAAAAGGTGTCTGACACCTTTTCAACTTATTTTGTGGGCTTACTTAAGCTTTTTGGATTTTCCCTGAGCTTGTTTTCACTTATTGATAGATTGTCTGGCGTGGACAAGTTTGATAAAGCCGAGAATGCAAAGGATATATTCTTCCATTTTTTCATAGCAGGTAACGTGTCCACTGTCAGGGATCATTAAAAACTTAGAGCCGGCCACGCGATCCCTCATTGCTTTCATCTCTTCAATCGGAGTAACCATATCAAGGTCAGCGGCTACGAATAAAGTCGGGGCCTTGATTTCCTGCAGCTGATCGAGCAGATTTAAATCGCTGTTACTGGACGAAAGACGCAAGTAAGCATCAAACCAGCCTTCATCGAGCATATCTTTTAGCATTTCTTCACGGCCTTTTAAAAATTCCCGGTTTGATTCAAAGAATAGATTCGAATAAATTGAAGGGGCAACCTGGCGGAAAAAACTACTGCCATCTTTTGATTTAGCTGCCTCATCCCAGGCTTCGCCGATTCCTTTCAAATAGTTTGTCATGCGAGGCACAGTATTGGCTATAATTAGCGATTGAACCCTGTCCGGATATTTCAGGGCAAGCAAAAGAGCAACCTGTCCGCCATAGGAAATGCCATGTATATGAGCCTTATCAATACCAATCTCTTCAAACAAGGCGGCTAAATCTGCAACATGCTGCTCAATAGTATATGGCTTCTCAGCACGTCCCGATTGTCCCTGATCTCTGAAGTCAACCCTGAGCACACGCAGATTATTTTCCGTAAAGTAAGGCACATGCTCTATCCAGCTTGCGGTGCTCATCATTATTCCGTTTAAAATCACCAGGACCTCTTCTCCGGAACCATCAAGTTCATAATTAATGTCAATACCATTGACCTCAACTTTCGGCATCTCAATCACCCCATAAATTTAATTATTTCTTCCAGCATTTGTTCAGGATTGTCAGTAAAAGGTGAATGGCCGCAGCCTTCAAGAATTACCAGGCGGGCATTATCACCGATTGCTTTTACTGTTCCTTCGGCCATATCCCTGGTTACCACCAGGTCCCGNTCNCCCCAAAAAGCAAGCACGGGACAATCTATCTGATCAACCAGGCCGTTTCCTTCGGACACTCCATTGTAACCGTGTCCAATATTAAAAGCAGCCAGGGCCCAGTCTAAATCTACCAGGTTACGCTGCTTCATGGTTGTTTCTATATTTTTTTCAAACTCCTCAGGATCCGGCTTTTTAGCTACATAAATCATTTGATCCCATAGGTATTTTAAAAAATCAGAATTACCCGTTTTATAGGCCTCAACAACCGGTACAACCTGAACGGGGTCTGCGGCAAGCTCTTCCTTGCTGCTGTAGAAACTGCCAATGATCGGTTCCCCTCTTTCATTTTTCCGGTATATTGGAAAACCATCGTAAGATACAGATTCCACGAGGATTAGTTTTTCGACCAGCTCCGGATAGAGGGCGGCCATAAGCATACCCACACCGCCGCCGGTAGACCAGCCAACCGGAGTAATTCTGTCCAGGTTCACTTCCCTGGTAAACATAACCAGGTCTTCAGTTAAATCTTCCAGGGACTCAAGTGGCTGATTATAGCTCGATTCCCCAAACCCGCGCATGTCAACAGCATACAAAGTAAAATCAGATGGAAATTTAGACATAAAGTTTATCCAGTATCGCGATGAAGACATATTGCCATGAATTAAAAGCAGCTTTTTTTCCCCGCTGCCACTTTTCCGGTAAAAGATTTTCTCGCCATTTTCAATTGTTACGCTGCTTTCCGAAATTTGCATAGCAAACCCTCCCCATATTATTTGGAAAACGTAAACCGACTAAATTATATTAAGATTCGGCACTTCGTGTCAACTCAGCCTCAAACAAATATTCTGAATTCCCTTTAAAATTTCTTANATTAACAGCAGGAATATTGAGCACAATATAGAATATTGAATAAACATCATACCTGAGTCACTTCTCAGGTTTACATTAAAAAAGGCAGGGATGTTTCAATGAAATTTAACTGGAACCAAATCCTCGACATCCTGGAAAGAAGAGCTGCATTCTCCCCGGACTGGCCGGTCCTTTTTGATTCGGGAAAAAACAGTGATTACACTTATGCAGACTTAAATTACAGGGCAACAGCGATGGCTGCTTATTTCAAAATAACCGGCCTGAATAAAGGGGACCGCGTAGCAGTCCTTTCAAGAAATTGCGTCGAGTATATTGACTTATTCTTTGCCGCAGTCAAAACCGGCATCATTTTGGTCCCTCTCAATGTCAGGCTTTCAGCAGCCGAACTTTCAGGGATGCTCAAGCAGACCACCCCCAGATTGCTGTTCTATGAAAAGGCTTTTGAAGAAACCGTTTCCAGGCTTGAGCAGAATATGCTTGAAAAAAAGATTGTGCTAAAACAACCAGCCGATAAAACGGAGTTAAATGCAGATGATTATCAAATTCTCCTGGAATCATTTACCGGGGGCTATGAAAATGAAACAGTCATTGATCCAGAGGACCCCCTGCTGCTGCTGTTCACAGGAGGAACAACCGGTCCACCCAAAGCAGCCGTTATTTCTCATCGTGCGGTTTTCTTTAACATGCTCAGTGAAGCAATGAGCTGGCAGCTGGGGCCTCACACTGTCGTTCCAAGCCTGCTGCCATTTTTCCACACCGGAGGCTGGAATTTGGTTACCCTGCCGACAATTTTTGCCGGCGGCAGGGTTTTAATTAGCCCGGGTTTCGATCCAGAGCTGACCCTGAAGCAGGTGGAAAAAGAAAAATGTTCATTTTTGTTTGCAGCGGCAACCATGTATCAAATGATTTCATCACTTGACTACTTTAAAAAAGCCGACCTATCATCTTTGCAATTTGTAATGTCGGGGGCAGCCCCCTGCCCGGTTTCGGTAATGGAACCTTACTGGAACAAAGATATCATTTTCGTCCAGGGTTATGGAATTACAGAAGGCGGACCCAATAACCTTTACATGCCATGGTCCGAACTTACCTGGCAGCAAATCAAGGAAAAGAGCCAGTCAGTTGGCAAGCCTTTTCTGTACTGCCAGGCAAAAATCGTTGACGATGATGGAAACGCAGTTAATAAAGGAGAAATGGGTGAACTGCTTCTTAGCGGACCTGTTACCTTTTCTGGTTACTGGAACAACCCGGCGGAATCTGAAAAAACTCTGCGGCAGGGCTGGGTCCATACCGGTGATATTGCCCGCCAGGATGGTGAAGGCTTTTACTATATCGCCGATCGCAAAAAGGATATGTATATAAGCGGAGGGGAAAATGTTTTTCCCGTCGAGGTCGAGCTGGCCATAGAATCTCACGACCAGATCAGTGAAGCAGCTGTTGTCGGCATCCCGGATGAAAAATGGGGAGAAACCGGTAAAGCCTTTATTGTTTTAAAACCAGGAGCCAATCTCAACCCTGAAGAGGTCCAAAACTACCTGCAGGACAAGCTGGCCCGTTACAAAATTCCCAGGGAAATATCATTTGTAGAAGAAATTCCGAAAAGCAGTGTTGGCAAAGTACTAAAAAGGCTTCTTGCTGAAAACAATACATAAAACTTATGGGCGCCACCACGATTAAAGCGAAAAGGTAACAGGATTACTTTTGTTTGATAATTCCCATAAGGCAGATTAGTGGAAATGGTGCTTGACTTTTGCAATATTCTTATGATACTATTTCTTTGCAAAAACTGATAACCGATTCAGGTTTTATATTTTCTAATATCTGGAGGGTTCCAATGTTTAACGATTGGCTGGTAAAGCGCTCAGAAATAAGCCCAAATAAAACAGCCCTCATAGATGCTGATAACAATGAGGAACTTACTTACCATGAATTGAATTGCAGGGCTGATCAGCTTGCCGAATACCTTCGCAGCTTAGGCCTTTCCAGGGGCGACCGCCTGGCAATACTTGATTATAACAGCCCTTTGCATTTAGTATTAATGTTCGCATTATCACGCCTTGAAGCAATATTTTTACCCCTGAACTTCCGACTATCCCCGGCAGAGCTGTCCGGCATCCTGAAAGACTCTACTCCGAAATTGCTTTTATTCGGCTCTGAATGGGCTGATACGGCAGAAATCCTGGATTATGAAAAGTCAGGAACAAGGCTTATACCTCTCGCTGACGCATTAAATGCCTCGCAGGAATCGCCGGAAAGTCTAACATCGAAGTCAGCGCCTGACCTGCAATACAACCCTGACCCGGAAAGCACCTGGCTGTTGATGTACACAGGCGGAACAACAGGCAGTCCAAAAGGAGCGATGCTTTCACACCGTATGGTGACCTGGAATGCGTTAAACACAATTATCAGCTGGGGGGTCAGGCCGGATGACAGGATCGTAATGGCCATGCCTTTCTTTCATACCGGTGGCATCAATGTTTTTACTTTACCTCTCTTGAAAATGGGCGGTACAGTTATCCTGATGAAATCTTTCGATCCTGACCGCTACCTGGAATTAACAGAGCAATACAATGCAACTATTACATTTATGGTTCCAACCATGTATCAACTAATGGCTAACTCGGAGCATTTCTCCGACACTGATTTATCCTCTGTGCGAATATGTATAACCGGCGGCAGCCCTTGTCCTGAAAGCATCTACCATCGCTACTGGGAACGCGGCCTGCCCTTTAAGCAGGGTTACGGTTTAACAGAAGCGGGGCCAAACTGCTTCGCCCTTGATGATGAAGTGATCAAAGAAAAAATCGGTTCCGTTGGCAAAGCTGTGTTTTATGCCCGGGCTAAGGCAGTAAATGATGAAGGCCATGAAGTGCAGCCAGGCAAAATCGGCGAGCTGCTCATATCGGGACCGCATCTTTTTTCCGGCTACTGGCAAAACCGCAAAGCAACCGCAGATACACTTATAGATGGCTGGCTCCATACAGGTGACCTGGTTCGCCGTGATCATGAAGGATTTTTCTATATCGTTGAC
>SL_3KL_010_SEDDRAFT_10006683_pt1 | contig 10286 bp, 9 predicted proteins | sample SodLakKL_010_SED_2_FD_10381 | JGI IMG/M metagenome (IMG submission 10381)
GGAGGTCCCGGATGTGGGATGACGCCCTTTTTTTAGGACAGTGTTACTTTTTTAAAGCATTTCATAATTAAAAAATGAAACCCGTTACAATGCTCAACAGATCAAAACTACTCTTAATAATTGCTGTTCTTATTTTCGCAGGCTGTTCAACAAAAGAATTGACGGAAAGAACAGATGTTGCCGAAGAGGANANTGANCTTGAATTACGNGAGGAGATCAGGACAGNGGTATTTTCACTTGCCGATCATGAGATNGTACAAAAAGCATTTCAGTTTATTGAAGATTTTGATGATGAAACCGTAAAAAATCAGATTCATCTGAATGAAATTCCTGCACCACCCTTCGGTGAAGAAAAACGGGCTGAACGATATATTGAAATGATGCGCGAGTATGGGCTGACCGATTTAAAGATTGATGAAGAAGGTAACGCAATCGGCAAACGGGCCGGCACCAAAGGCGATCGAACCATTGTATTATCGGCTCACCTGGACACGGTTTTCCCCATAGAAACCGATGTTACCGTTGAAGTGCGTAACGACACGCTTTTTGCCCCCGGAATTGTGGATGATGCCCGCGGCCTTACAGCGGTTCTTACCATACTTAAGACAATGGAAGAGCTAAACATCCAAACTGAAGATAATATCTGGTTTGTCGGAACTGTGGGCGAAGAAGGAATTGGTGACCTGCGCGGTGTAAAGCACCTTTTTCGCGAAGGCGGTCCACAGATAGATGCATTTATCTCGATTGATGGCAGCGACGATACAAGAATTGTAAATCAGGCACTTGGCTCTCACCGTTACCGGGTTACTTTTAAAGGTCCGGGCGGTCATTCGTGGGGAGCATTCGGAGCGGCAAACCCGGCACATGCTCTCGGTCGTATGATTTATCACTTCGAAGAAAGTGCAGCACCGTTTGTTTCAGAAGGGTCAAGAACAAGTTACAACATCGGAAGAATTGGGGGCGGCACATCGGTAAACTCTATTCCGTTTGAAAATTGGGCTGAGATCGATATGAGATCCATAGATCAGGACAGGTTGCAGCAAATTGATGAACTTCTTCAAACGGCAATTCAGACTGCGCTCAGCGAAGCCAATGAAGTAAGAACCAGGGGGCGTGAACTTACTGTTTATGTGGATATGATTGGTAACCGGCCATCCGGAGAAATTGATCCGGACCAGATATTTATTCAGCGGGCTATAGCAGCTACCCGGTACTTTGATGAAGAGCCCGGCCTGCATCGCTCTTCAACAGATTCAAATGTACCTATATCACTTGGAGTTCCGTCTATGACACTGGGCGGTGGCGGTAGCGGCGGCGGAGCTCACTCTCTGGATGAGTGGTGGTATAATGAAAATGGTCACCGGGGAATTCAGCGTGCATTTTTGATTTTGCTGTCTGAGGCAAAACTTGCTGAATAAATAACGTCGGTTTCCCCAGGTAATCCCTCACGGGGCGAGATAAGAATTCGTAAAAATAGCTTATGACTTTTCCAAAAAAGGCGATCGGTTGCAGCAATTCGTCATGCCGGACCCCGATCCGGCATCTCCTGCCTATATCAACGGCAGGGGATCCCGGATCTTCGCTAACGCTGCGTCCGGGATGACGCTTCTACTGAAAACGTTATTGTTATTTCAACAATTTTATGTTGAACTCAGAATAAATAAACTGATTACAATTTTGAGAGCTCAACCAGCAGGTCTCTGAACTCCGGCGTGTCATACTTAGCCAACCCTCGCTTTTCCAGGATGAGCTTTCCATCTTTGGAAATCACATAAGTTGTTGGAATCACACCGCTGTTGTATTCACTTGGAGCCCGGTTTCTGAAATGATAAATCGGCAAATCATAATTACGCTGATCCATAAAATCTACAGCTTTATCAAACTCTTCATCCATCGAAACTAAAAGGAACTTGATGTTTTCGACGTCGCGAAGTTCATTATACAGCGATTGAATGGAAGGCATTTCGGCAATGCAGGGAGGGCACCAGGTTGCCCAGATGTTGAGAAAGATCACATTGTCTTCATATTCTGCCAGTGACCTGACGGTGTTTTCATGATCGGCAAAAAATAACTGGGTGCTTGCCACCGGAAATTCCTGATCAAGAGAAGGTACGGGAGGCTTTATGATACCTGTAGCTAAAACACCGCGCTGAAATGTACCCAAAACCTGAGTATGCAAACCCGTTGCAAAAAGAAATAAAACAACACCAAATATTACTCCCCACTCTATAAGAGACCGCTTCAGGCTTTTTTTCTTCTCAGATTTATCTTTCTTATTCATCTCAAAATTCGTCAGGGACGTATATTAATCTCGATTTTTTCGGTTGCCTCTTTTTCTTTGTTTCGCGTATCAAGTGCCTGAATAACAAGCTCCGAAATACCAGAAAAAGATTCTGCTGCTGCTGTTTCAGGAGCTGCTTCAACTACTGGTGTTCCTGTATCACTGGTTTCCCTGATATTCTCGTGAATCGGCACTTCGCCCAGAAACGGAACCTCAAGTTTTTGCGATAACTTTCTCGCTCCATGCTTTCCAAAAATATAGTATTTCTTTTCAGGCATATCTGTGGGAGTGAAATAAGCCATGTTTTCAATAATTCCCAACACCGGAACATTTACTTTGTTGAACATGGCTACACCTTTACGTGCATCATCCAAAGCAACAGTTTGTGGTGTGGAAACAATTACAGCTCCGGTAAGCGGAACGGTTTGCACAATTGTTAATTGTATATCTCCGGTACCGGGCGGAAGGTCCAGCACCATATAATCAAGTTCAGGCCATCTAACTTCCTGCATAAATTGTTTTACGGCGCTTGTTACCATTGGGCCACGCCATATCATCGCCTGGTCGGTATCAACCAAAAAACCCATGGATACAAGGTGAACTCCATGCTTATGTATAGGAACCAGCTTTTTGTCAGTGGTAATACCCGGCCGTTCCGTTACTCCGAACATGGTTGGAACACTGGGTCCATAAATATCTGTATCCATCAGGCCAACAGATGCGCCGGTTTTTGCAAGCGAAACTGCAAGATTTGCGGCAACGGTTGATTTTCCTACACCGCCCTTACCGGAGGCAACGGCTATGATGTTCTTTACATTTTGCAGAACCGGTTGTGGCTGGGGCGGATGCTGATGCTGATGTTGCTGCTCCCCGGGTGCGCCATCTTTACCCTCCAATTCTCTCTTTTTCGAAATATTAATGCCTACCGTGATATCCAGAACAGCTTCTTTATCCACGAACTTGTGAATAGCCTCAGAAGACATTTTTTTTAACTCGTTTGCAAGAGCATCGTTTTTTTCAGGTAATTCAAGTGTAAACGATACATATTTCTCCTGTACAATCAGGTCCTGGATGAGCCCGAGTGTGATGAGGTCTTTATTGTATTGCGGATGTAGTACGTGAGTAAGTGCGGATGTAATCTGTTCTTTTTTAATAGACATAAGTAAAAAATTCAGCTTCTGTATTATTTTGCCTGAAAATAAGGATAATGTGAAGCATAAAAAACGTGCAGAAGGCTGTTTTCATTCATATCATTTCCCATTTTTAGTAACCGGCAACGGTATGTCGTTTATTCTGTTATCTCCTTCTTAATTAATCAAAGAATTGGTTAACTTTTACGGGTTAACCCAATTTTCTGAATTTGGACAGATCATACACATTTGCAGAACACCCGGAGCAAATTCCGATACCGGGAAATAAAACTATAGCCGAGTATATCGGCAGATTAAATACCGGCACAGAGAACGTATCGGTTGCCCGAATGGAGGCACCGGCAGGATGGAGTGAGCCGGAACAAAAACCTGAATTTGATGAAGTTACAATTTTACTTGAAGGAAGGATGTCCGTTGTTATTGAGGGTGAAGAGGTTATAATGAATCCCGGAAGCGTGATTGTTACTCATAAAGGAAAAACGGTCCGCTACAGCAACCCGTTTGATGAAAAAGCAGTTTATTGGGCGATTTGTATTCCGGCATTTTCTCCGGAAACTGTAAACAGAAAAGAATCATAATTAATGTCGAAACGAACGATTTTTTATAATAAACATCAGAATTTAAACGCAAAGCTTATCGACTTTGGCGGCTTTGAAATGCCGGTTCAGTACCAGGGAATAAAACAGGAACATCTGGCGGTGCGGAATAAAGCGGGACTATTTGATGTATCCCATATGGGAGAGTTTTTTGTAACCGGCCCCAAAGCTCTTGATCTGATACAGAAAGTGACCATCAATGATGCGTCAAAACTTGTACCCGGAAAAGCACAATATACCGCAATGTGTTACGAGGATGGTGGAATTGTAGATGATCTTATTGTTTACATGCTGGAAGATGAAAAGTATTTACTGGTGGTAAATGCATCGAACATCGAAAAAGATTTCAGGTGGATCGAAAAACAAAACTCGATGGGTGCAGGACTCGAAGATCGGTCAGATACATATTCACTTTTAGCACTGCAAGGCCCAAAAGCACCTGAAATATTGCAAAAGCTGACTGATACGAACGTGTCGGAAATACCATTTTATAACTTCAAAACCGGATCTGTAGCAGGAGAGCCCGGCATAATAATTTCTGCCACCGGTTATACCGGTGAAAAAGGATTTGAGTTGTATCTGGATAATGAAAAGTGTGATCCGCTAAAAGTTTGGGATGAGATTTTGAATGCCGGAGAACAGTTTGGGCTGGAGCCCGCCGGGCTGGGTGCCCGCGATACACTACGGCTTGAAATGGGTTATGCCCTCTACGGTAATGATATCACAAAAGATACTCACCCCCTCGAAGCGCGGATGGGATGGCTTACAAAGTTCGATAAAGGTGATTTTATCGGAAAAGGAGCTTTACTGCGAATTAAAGAAAACGGCCTCTCAAGAAAGCTTGCAGGCTTTGTTATTGATGAACCCCGCAATGTGCCAAGAGCCGGTTATGATATTGTTGATGAAAATGGTAATCAAATCGGATTTGTAACAAGCGGAACCCAATCTATCTCGCTTAGTAAAGGTATCGGAATGGGATATATTGATCTGAAACATGCAACCGAAGGTGAAACAGTATTTATAAAAATCAGGAAAAAAGCTGTTCCGGCTGAAGTTGTAAAACCACCATTTTTGAAGAAATAAGAAATAATTTAGTAGCATGGCAAACTTGAAAACATTGGACGTATTTTTTTCAGCAGGTTCATTTAATGATAATGAAGTGCGTAAAAAAACAGTTGTGGTGATAGATGTACTGCGGGCATCCTCCACAATTGTTACTGCTTTAATGAACGGGGCCAAAGGCGTTATACCTGTAATGGACATGGCTGAGGCGAGCAGGATTTCACTTAGTGTAGATTCAGATAATGTTCTGCTTTGTGGCGAAAAAGACGGAATTAAGATTGAGGGCTACGACCTTGGAAATTCACCATTTGAGTATGACCGTAAAGCGGTAGAGGGCAAAACACTTATTTTTAATACCACCAATGGAACCAAGGCGATGAGAAAAGGTGTAGGTTCTGCAAATTTGTATGTAGCATCTTTTTTAAATCTCTCTGCTGTAGTGGAAAAATTAAGACATGAAACAAATGACATTGTTCTTGTTTGTGCCGGGTGGAGAGGCCGGCTGGGGCTCGAAGATTTACTGCTTGCCGGTAATATCATTCATAAACTGAATGATGGACATAATATCCCTGATATGCGCGACGGGTCAAAAGTTGCACTTGGTATTTATGAAAAGTATCAGCACAATATTACAGAGGTAATTCTAAATTCAAATCATGCAGACCGCTTGAAAAGCCTTAATGCAGTAGAAGATATAAATTATTGTACTCAGGTCGATACAAGCACGCTGTTGCCTGTTTTAAAAGAAGGAATCATCACAGCTCATGGCTAAGAAAAAGAAAAGCAGTGCATTTCTTAAAAATTTTGATACTACCAGGAAGCTCGAAATAGCGGGTATTCTGGTAATGGCAGTTGCTGCGCTGCTTCTGTTAAGTATCGCCTCGTACCATCCGAACGATTACGGTATAGTAAAGTCTATGGATACCGGATCCATTTTTACTGTAGATCAGGGGCTTGCACTTAGTGTAAACAACTGGCTTGGTGTTATAGGGGCATACATCTCTTATTTGTTTGTACATACACTTTTTGGGTATACAAGTATTTTTATCCCTGTAATCATTGCTTCTCTGGGCTGGTATCTGTTCAGGCAAAAAGATCTGTATGAATTGGTTTGGCCTGCCGCTTATGGGGTTTGGGTGATGTTATTATTTTCCACAACTTTAGGATGGCTGCATAACGAATACGAACTTTTTGGTACAGTTTGGAGCGGGAATTTTGGAGCTGGTGCTGCCGCAATACTTCATAATATTCTTGGAATCGGTTCTATTATCCTGCTTTTTGTGCTTTTGCTGGTTTCTGCACTTGTAATTTTGAGCAGAGACTTACAGCGAACAATTGATGCATTTAAAGGATGGACTACAGGCCTGGGTGATAAACTCGAAGAAAGAAAAGAGAAAAAGGAAGCCCGTAAACGCGAAAAGGCTGAAAAGAAAGCGATCAAACAACAGCAAAAAGCTGAAGCTGAACTGAAGAGAAGAGCAACCAATAAATCGGAAAATGCAGAGGAAGCCGAAAGACCATCCATTGATGAAATTGTAGAAAGATCGCAGGAAGAAGATCAAAAACGTGCAGAAGCACAACGCGAAGAGCAATTAGAGCTGGAGAAAAAACCATCCCGCGCAGTTCTTGAAAAGAAAAAGGAGATTGAGCCCGATGATGATATGGAAGATGTAGAGATCTCCGTATATGTGGGTGAAGGAGATGAAGAGGCGAGCGATAAAGAGCTAGACCGCCAGAATAAAGAGAAGGCAAAAGAAGTACCGGTAATTAAGTACAAGTTTCCGGGAATTGATCTGTTAGATTCGCCGCCCAACGAAGGCAATGAGGTGGATTTAGAAGAGATCAAAGAAAACAAGCGCATCATTCTGGATAAGCTTAAGCGGCATAAAATTGAAATCCTGAGTATCAACGCAATTGTTGGTCCCACGGTTACTTTATATGAGCTCGAACCGGCTCCGGATGTTAAAATCAGTAAGATCGAAAGCTATGCCAATGACCTGAAAATGGCGACTGCTGCGCACGGTTTGCGGATCATTGCCCCGATTCCTGGCAGATCTGCAGTTGGTATCGAAGTGCCCAACAGTACCCGTGAAACCGTCTATATTAAGTCGGTAATCAACACAAAGAAATTTGTGGAAACTGATTATGAACTTCCGGTAGCTTTTGGAAAAACGATAGAGAATGAGGTTTTCATGATAGACCTCACGCGTATGCCGCATTTGCTGATAGCAGGTGCAACCGGATCCGGTAAATCGGTAGGTATTAATACGATTATTACTTGCCTGCTATACAAATGCCATCCGGATGATTTGAAATTTGTGTTGATTGATCCGAAGAAAATCGAATTATCACTATACAGAAACATTCAGAATCATTTTCTTGCAGTATTACCCGGAGCCGAAGAGCCGATCGTAACCGATACAAGCCTGGCACTTGAAACCCTTGAAAGTGTTACCTCTGAGATGGACGAGCGTTATGATTTGCTGAAAATGGCCATGGTGCGCGATATCAAATCTTATAATGAGAAATTTAAGACCGGTGAACTTGATGAAGAACTCGGCCACAGGCACCTGCCATACATCGTAGTAATAATCGATGAATTGGCTGACCTGATGATGACGGCCGGCAAGCAAATTGAAGAGCCTATAGCCCGGCTTGCACAACTTGCGCGTGCAATTGGTATACATCTGGTTGTGGCAACACAGCGCCCGTCGGTAAATGTGATTACAGGTACCATTAAGGCGAATTTCCCGGCGCGAATTGCATACCAGGTTGCTTCAAAAGTAGACTCACGAACAATACTTGATGTGGGCGGTGCCGACCAGCTTGTTGGCCGCGGTGACATGCTTTTTACAAATGGCGCGGGAATGACACGTATACAGAATGCATACGTTTCAACTGAAGAAGTGGAAGAAATTACAGGATTTATAGGATCACAAAGAGGTTATAAGCAACCTTTTAAGCTTCCTGCAGTTGAAGAAGAAGAATCAGGTATTCCTGATCCGCTTGATGACATCGATGACCTGTTCAAAGATGCGGCAAAAATCGTCGTTTTACATCAACAAGGCTCGGTTTCACTTTTACAGCGCAAGCTGAAAATTGGATACAACAGGGCGGGACGGATTATCGATCAACTGCATGTTGCCGGTGTTGTGGGGCCCTATCAGGGAAGCACAGCGCGCGACGTAAACATAAAGGAAGAAGATGAACTGGAAGAAATTTTTGATGAGCTGGGCGTTTAAAATCATATTGGTACTTTTTGCAACCGCAAACATTGCTGTACAGGAACCCCCCGAATTTGATCGGTTAAAAGCTCAGTTTGAAAATAACAAAGTGTTTATTGCTGAATTTTCTCATTTCTATGAAGATTCATTTACCGGTGAGCAACAAACTGCATCAGGAATGATCTGGATAGGAAAAGACTACTACAAAATTGAGGGCGGTACACAGGTAATGGTAGTTGACGGTGAGATTTCACGTGTATTTGATGCAGAAAAAAATCGGGTGATTATCAGTGATTATATTGAAGAAGAAGATGATTTTGCCCCGTCGAGAATGCTGCAGGGTGTAGATGATACTTACAACGTAACCGAGAGTGAAGGTGAAAACGGTGACACAATTATTGAGCTGAATTCTGACGATCCGTTTTCAATTTTTTTAAGTGTTACAATTACATTAAGCGAGGATGGATTGCCGGTTGAAATTGAAGCAATAGATCAGGCAGAAAATCTCCTGGTAACCAGCTTTACGGATGGATACTTTACTGAAAGCGATCCTTCGCTGTTTGAACTGGATATTCCTGAATCTGCTGAAACTGTTGACCTGCGTCATAACACAAGATGAATAAGCGCGCTCTTAACATCGTGGTTTCACTGATTGTTGCGGGGTTATTTATATGGCTGGCTATTCGTAATGTTGATCTTTCCGAACTCGGTAAACAGATCACTTCGGTATCTCTGCACTGGGTACCTTTTTTTGTAGCCGTTTTATTGACAAGCCACTTTATGAGAGCTGAAAGATGGCGATTGTTGCTGAAAGAAGAACAGAGATATGTGCCAAGATCCTCGTTGTTTGCAGGCGTGATGCTTGGTTATTTTGTTAACACTTTTATTCCAAGGCTTGGCGAAGTTTCCCGTCCATTATATGTGGCAAAAAAGCATGATTTAAGTTCCGGGAACCTGATAGGGACAATTGTTATGGAGAGGCTTGTAGATGTGTTTTCAATGTTTTTGATTGTGGGATTTGTAGCTGTGTACCTTAGCAGTGAGTTTGGGTTGCTCGAACAGATGTTTGGTATTGATCAGTGGAGCCGTCTGGTTTACCTTGTTATTCCGGCAGCATTAATTTTGTGCATTCTTTTGATTTGGCTCTTTTACAGCCTTTTGGAAAGTCTGGAAAAAAAGGATGCCATTCGCAGCCCGCTTATATTTAAAATTCTTGAAATATTGAGATCATTCACAGATGGCATGAACTCATTACGAAATGTAAATAACTGGCCGGTATTCTTATTATTTACTGCCGGAATTTGGTTCGGGTATATTTTAATGGCATGGCTGCCATTTTCAATGCTCGATCTTGGAAGTATATATTCACTGGGTTTAAATGATGCAATGGTACTTACCATTGTTTCATCAATCGGGGTCACTATTCCTACTCCGGCCGGAATTGGCTCATATCACCTGCTTATTCAGCAAAGTATGTGGCTTCTTTACAGTATTCCTCTTGGAACTGCGTTGACATATGCAACGGTTACACACGCAATAACAGTTCTATCGGTTCTGGTTTTTGCGCCTATAGCACTTTGGTGGGATAAATTCTATACACTCAACCAGCCTGAGAACCGTTGATCAAAACCGGGAACATAAATTTTTGGCAGAGTTAATGTTTAACAGATCATGACACACTGAATCCCAAAAAATTCCTTACTTTCCAATACACAAATTTTGACAACAAGCATGCCCAGCATTTATAAACGTATCTTCTTACTGGCAACTCTGATTTGCGCGGTATCATTAACTGTTAATGCACAACAAGCAACAGACGAAACTCAGCGATCCCTTTTGCCGGATATTGATCCGCAAGACATCGAAATTCGCAGCCAGTTTCAGGCCCGCTTTCCCGGGCTTAGACGGCAGCCCATTTTAGGTTTCAATCCGCAGCCAAGAATTTTTCAGGTTGATTCAGACCGGATGCCAT
>SL_3KL_010_SEDDRAFT_10006684_pt1 | contig 10284 bp, 6 predicted proteins | sample SodLakKL_010_SED_2_FD_10381 | JGI IMG/M metagenome (IMG submission 10381)
TATATCGGGCCGCAGATCGAAGACGTGCTGGGCTGGCCGCCGGAGAGCTGGGTCAGCATCCAGGATTGGGCTGATCGCATCGCCGAAGTCGATCGTCAGCGCGTCGTCGATTACTGCGTGGCCCAGAGCCAGGCCGGCATCGATCATGAAGCCGATTACCGTGCGCTGACCGCCGACGGCCGCCAGGTCTGGATACGCGACGTCGTCCACGTCCTGCGCGATGCCAACGGCGAGGTCGAGGCCCTGGTCGGTTTCATGTTCGACATCAGCGAACGCCGCCGTAACGAGGAAAAACTGGTCGCCCTGCAAAAGGAACTGGAAAAACTTTCCTACCAGGACGCCCTGACCGGGGTGGCCAACCGCCGACGCTTCGATGAAGTCCTCGAAACCGAATGGCGCAGCGCCCGCCGCAACGCCACCCCCTTGGCCCTGGTCATGCTCGATATCGATCACTTCAAGCAATACAACGATCACTACGGTCATATCAAGGGCGATGAAGCCCTCCAGCAAGTCGCCGAAATCCTCACCTCCATTGCCAATCGACCCCGCGACCTGGTGTGCCGCTTCGGCGGCGAAGAATTCGTCCTCATCCTGCCAGAAACCGACGCCGAAGCCGCCTGTCAGCTCGCCGTCAAGTGCCGCGATGCCGTTCTTGAAGCGTCCATCGAGCACCGACAGGGCGGGCCGAGTCAATTGCTCACCGTCAGCATGGGCGTAGTCGCCGGCATTCCCCAACGCGACGAGGAAAATCCAAATGCGCTGATCCGCGAAGTCGACCGGCACCTTTACCTGGCAAAGGAGCGCGGAAGAAACAGTATCGTGGGGGATGCAGAGGCCAGTTAAGAGATCAGGAGTATGTGCACTCTGGTGCAACATCCTCGCCAATTCCACACCATCCTCAACCCCCTCGATCTTCGCCCGTTTTGCCACCACCACAAGGTGTACTGACCGACATTACGGCGGCGCCAGCGAGATCTGCCAATCGTTCAATGATTTCACGTCGATGTCGGCACGGTCCAGCAGGTTGAGCAATTCTTCCTGGCGTGGTTGGCCGAAGACGACGCGGTAGGCGGCGAGTTGGCGTTTGAGGCGGGCGAAGGCTTCGACTTCTCGGGTGTAGGGCAGCAGCGGCACATGGCGTTCGACCTTGTGCTCGCCCGGCGCGATCCAGTGGGGGATCAGGTCGTTCAGGCCGCGGTTGCGGGCATCCTCGTTGGCCAAGTCGAAGGTGATGTCCCAGACGTTCATGCCCGGCTGCCAGCGCTCCATTGCTTCTTTACTGAAACTTGCCGCAACATTGCGACGGACCGCATGGCCCTTGTAGCGGTGTACACGGCCCTCGCGCTGCTCCATATCCACCGGGTTGCCCGGCAGGTTCCAATGGACCAGGCGATGGCACCAGGGGTGAAAGTCCAGGCCTTCCTGGCCGATGGAGGTACTGGCCAGCACGAAGGGGCGGAACGGGCTGTTGAAGGAGGCGCGCATGGCATCCTGGCTGAGTACGCCTTCGTCGGAACGTGCATAGCCGAAGCGCAGGGCAACAACTGTGCGCAGGCGAATTTCGGATTGCTCGATGCCCCGGCCATTAGATTGGTAGAAATTAGCGTGCACTCGGGAAGGACGCGGCTCGATGCTGTGGCCCAATTGTTCGATACAGGTTCGGCAGATCTCTTCGCGCGCGCTGGAATCCGACCAGGCGTGTTGCTCCCAGGTCAGATGCCAGGCTTCATCCAGCACGGCTTGCAAGTTGCCATCAAAGCAATAACGCAACACCTGGTGCCAGTAGGCTTCATCTTCCCTGCTCTCTTGGCCTTTTTCCTTGCCAAGTTGGAGCAACAGTCGAACCACGGCAGGCCGGTTGAACAGTTTCCAGAACGAACCGGCCAATTCCACGGCATTCAATCGGCGCTGCGCATCGTCAATGCCCGAAGACTGCATCATGCGTGCAGCCAGCACCGCCGGTGAACCCAGCGCCACTTCGGTCAGCAACTCGGCCAGGTGGTCGGGACGACGGCCCAGGGTTTCGGGGTCCAGGTTGAGCAGGTCATCGATATATCCTCCAAGCACCTCGGGGTTGGGCTTGAAGACCAACTCTGGATCGGCCGCTTTCCAGGTTTCCAGGAACTCGCGCAGGCCCGGATCGATCAGCAGTGGAGCGATCCACTCCCAACGATCATCGACCGGGCCTTCGCGGGGATTGGGTACGGACGGGTCGGCCAGCAGTTTCGCGATCTGGTAGCGCACCCAGGTGCGACGATCCACGTCCGCAGGTGCCGAAAGGGGGTGTGCAACATCGGCCAGCGACAGACAAGGCAGAAGCAGTAGTAGCAAGCGATGACGCGAGCGTGTGCCCTGCCCGCTTTGACTGAATCGAAGCAACTGGCTCTGTTGCCGGTCCGGATCGTGGTAGGAGTCCATGGACCCGCCCATCATGCGCCGTTCGGCCTCGTAGCTGATCAGCCCGCTGATCACATCCGGCACCACGTTCCAGGCCGAGAACAGCAAGGTCTTGGTCAGGCCTTCCTGTCCGCGAAACGGGCCATCGAGCGGCCAGTAGGCAATGGTCGGCGGAATCCACAGAAGCTTCCAGATGCCGGCATCCAGGAGTTCATGGACCAATGTGCGCAGCCTGGCATTGCCCGGGTCGATTTCCCGCCAGGTCTCGATATCCTCGGCTTGCAGGAAGGCATCGGAATAGCGATTGAGCACCTTGGCCACCTTGTCCGGGGAGCGCAGCAAGGTTTCATCCAGGCGCTGGTTGAACCGGTAGCCGTGCATGAAGTGCGCCAGGTACGAGCCCGATTTCCAGAACACCATCGGATCCTGATCGCCCACTGCACGAAACAGTGATTCAGTGGCCAGGTACTGGCGAACATCGGAAGGCGCCAAGTGCAGATCATTGGGCGGCTCGGAAACCATGGCATCGCCGCCTTCGCTGGCCACCACGCGTTCGGTGCGCGCCATGACCGATTGCAGCGATCCTTCAACAGCAGCCTTGGCCTGCGGCACCTGGTGCGCCAGACCCTGAGCGGCACGTTTCAACTCCTTGCCGAAGTAAGCAAGCTGATGCTTGAGGGCACTCACCCGCGCTTCATCCTCGCCGAACAGGAAACGGGTGGTGTCGATGAAATCCTGGTAGTGATCCTCGTGTTCGATCTCGGCATCGGCGGTGTAGAGCTTGTAAGGCGTGGCCGAGAGCAGCAGTGTACGAACCGGATGGCCTTCCGGCGTGGGTGCGTTGAACAGGGCCTGGGCGATTTCAGCGGCTGGATCACGATAATCTTCCCGAACCTCCAGCAGCGACTTGAAGCGCTGAAACTCATCGAGAATGACCAGGTCTGGTTCCAGCGCTTCCACGCAAATCCGGGCCAGCATTCTGCGCAGTTCGCCGACGATCCGATTACGACGCCGGTTGATCTCAGGCGATATCTTGCGTCGGCGGTCGTAAAACCAGCCCTCAATCAACTCGGTCAACTCATTCCTGAGTTCATCATTTTCCCGGAACTGCTGGCGAAACCTCCTTCGAATACTGGGCTCAAGATCAAACGGATTGTGCTCAAGCTGGTGCCGAAAACGCCGGGTCTTCTTGACCGCACCCTGAAGCACGTTCATCAAGCCGGTACGACGCCAGCCCCGATAGACAGGCCGGAGCAACTGATAAATCAGCCGCCTCTCCTTCGCCATACCGCCCGAATTGCCCATGTTAAAAGACGTTCCAGGTGTGAAACTGACGAAGTTGACCTTGCTGCCGGCCAGGCCCGGATCATCACCAGCCGGGGCCAGTTCAGTGGCCAACATGGTCAGGCGCGTGGCAAGCGCATACGAGCGCTCCTGCTGACCAATAACCTGCAACTTTGGCAGGTTGGATCGCGCGATCGACTGGTTGGAACAGATATAGACGATATCAATGCGACCGACATCGTCCCAGTAATGATCAATGGCCTTGGCGATGATGCCGCGCGCAACCAGCGTCTTGCCCAGGCCCACCTCGTCGGCGACCAGGAATCGCGAAGTGCTGCCGGGGGCCAGGAAAAGTCGCTCGAAAGCGTGATCCACCGTTCGCCGCTGGAAGGGTTTGAGGGGCTTCAGGATCTGTTCAGTATTCGGCCGCTCCACTATGTCCCCCAATGGTTATCCAATTCAGGCCGCCTCAGTGTCTAACGACTGAAGTCGATGGAATGTATCAGGAAATTTTCGAACCATCAGAATCAACGCGGCCGCCTGGGCGTTGGGCCGCGCACGCCCCTGCTCCCAGTTTTCCAGTGTTCGCACTGATACACGCAGGCGACGCGCAAAAACGCCGCGGGAGACAGCGAGCTGTTCACGAGTGCTTCGGATGGTTTCTGCGTCAATCGAAAGGGGCGGCAATTCATCGACTTCATGAGTACGAAGGGTGACTTTCCCTTCTCGCTGCCGCTGCATGGCATCAACGCCTTCCATCAACTCATCGAACAGATTGCGTTTCCTCTTGCTCATTTCGTTCTCCTGGCCTTCAGTTCGGCCTGAATTGCCCTTTTGAGGGCCCGTCTTTCGTCGGCGGTCAGATCAACGGCTTCATCCTTGTCATGCAACGTGAACATCCAGATTTGACTGTCGTCTGTCAAATAGTAATAGATCACACGCAAGCCACCGCGCTTGCCTTTACCACGTCGATGATCTTTCCAACGCAGCTTGCGAAATCCGCCAGTCCCGGGCATAAGGTCACCGGCTTGCGGATTAGCAATTAGTGCTTGTTGCAGTTGGTTGTAGCCCTTGTCATCCAAATAATCCGGCAACAAGCGAGAAAACAGGGGCGTTTCAAAGAATACGACCTTCATGACATTCTATACGTTATCTGCGTACACTTCAAGATTCCTCAATTTGGCCACCACGCGACATGGCGCCATCGACGACTTGCCATAGTTCATACAAATCATCCCTCACAATCTCTCTTCCCTCCGGCGTCGAACGCAAATCCGCAATCAGCCTCCGTACCGGCTCCAGCCGCTCCGGATCACGAGCGGCCACGCGCAACAGATCCTCCAGCAGCGTCTCGCCACCCAGCCCGGCGATAAACTCCCCTTCCCAGCCCTTGCCATCACCCTGTCCCAGCCAGTCGGCCATGCCTTCCAGCCCGCCCAGCAGCGCGCGCAGAAACTGCATGAAGCGCTCCGGGCTGTCGATCAGCGTACGCAGTACCTGGGCAACCCGGCCTTCGGGCAGGCCGGTGGCCGGCAGTTTGAGCACCAAGCGCAGATCATCAACATCCGCCTCCACGCTCAATCGAAAAGCGACGAAAGCGGTCAGGCGCGCCATGGGCAAAGACCAGGTGATCGGCAGCGGTAGTGTGGCCGCCTGGTCTTCGTTAATGGAGACCGGCCAGGCAACCGCCGTCACACCCTCGGGTAAGCTGATCGACCCATCCAGGCTCCACTGCCAATCCGATTCTCCGGATTGGCAGGTAATGGCCAGTTTGCCGGCCAATAAGGCATCACGGGCACGCTCCAGCTTTCCACGGGCGCGCTCCAGCGTATCGTCAATCGGCCGCTCGCATCGCTGATAGGGCTGGCACAGCTTGAGAAACCCGCTCTCGGCAAAGCGCTCAATGCCCACACCGCGCCCGCTGCCCTGGTTGCCGCGTTTACCTTCCAGGCAGGCCATCACTTCCACGTTCCTGCCATGCAGCGCAGCCGCGGTCAGATTGGCCGACCCCACATACCAGCGCACCAGGCGACCATATTCAATCGCGAACAGCTTGGCATGCAGCGTGGAGGGACGATCGGTTTCCTCGGCAGCTTCCTCATCAATGGCCGCATCCGCCAGCACCTGCACGGTTTCCCACTCATCCAGCGCATTGGCGGCCAGATCGTCCAGCGCCTCCTGACGACTGATCAGCGTGCGCTCTCCCGTACTGGCCGAGGTGAGCACCTCCAGCCCACCCCGATTGACAAACGGCGCCATGGCCAGCAAGCGATTACCACCGCCCTCCGGCCGCCAGGGACCGGACTGCCCGGATTCCATCCCGAGCACTTCGAAACGAACCGAACCGGAAAAACCTTCCGGCGCGGGAAATTCCGTGCGGCCGACTTCCCCGGCCAGGTCGGCCATGGCCTGAACTGTGTCCGTATCCAGCGATTCCAAAGCCAGCCCTGGCAGTTGCTCCAAAAGACCAGCCAGCGGCGCGGATGCTCTCTCAGTACCAGCAACGTCCGGCGCAGCCTCACTGACCAAAGCCACATCCCAGGACCGATCATGAGTCAAATTACGCGAAGCCACCGCCACCCGAATCAGCGGCCAGCCCTCCTCATCGACAAAGCGCATTACCCACAGCTTGGGATGAAACGCCCCACCGTTGAGACTCCTGACCGGATGCACGCTGGTTTCCAGCATGGCATAAAGCGCACGATTGGTATGCGGCACGGCAATGCCGGTCTGGTCGACAAACAAATCGATACGCTGCCCGGCCTCGCGCAGCGCTTCCAGCAGCAGCAGCGGATCATCCATCAGTTCCCGAACCGGACGATCGGTTTGCGCCATCACCGCCAGCGGCAGGGCCAGCAACACATCAAGATCCAGCGAATAAGTCGTCAGCACCGCCCGGTCCAGTCGGTAGCCGGCCGGCGGGCGCATCATGTCCATGGCAACTGTGCGCGCATCCGGTGACAACATCAGCTTTCCAGCCCGTGGTGCAAGTCGATCAGCAACTGGCGAACGTTTGGCCAGCGAAAGCGCATGCGCCCGACACCGACCCGCCCGCTCCAGTCCAGTAACCGGCCGCGGTTGACAGTACGCGCCCGCGGCCCCTTGAGCCGCTGTTCGCGGGCACGGATCAACTGGCGAAGATCATCACTGTCGACCACCGCATCAGCCCCATGCATATTGATAAACCCGCTCCAGCGCTCGACAAAGCGTTGCTGCGGCGGCAACAAGCGACCGCCCTGAATCGCCACCAGTTGCCACAACTCGGCGGGATCAAACGGCGCCTCGGCCGATTCAAGCGCTGCCCATTCGGCCAACTCCCAACGGTACTGCTCAATCCGTTCCTCGTCGGCCTCGTGCCCTTCAGACGAAAACCGCAATTCGGCCAGCAACAGGTTATAGAGCAGTGGCGCACCTTCAACATGCAGCGAAAACCGCCGCCCCAGTTCAGCCACCCGAGTGATGGCTTCCGGTGCACGCCAGGTCAACGGCTCGTCCCAGAACTCCGTGGCCAGTTCGCTGGAAGCCTCCTGGGCCAGCCAGGCCAGCAGCGAACCGGGGCAACGCTCCACAAACCGACCCAGCACGAACTGCGCTTCTTCACTGGTCAGAGAAAAATCCGCACCCTTGGGGAATCCATCCGGCGCCGCCGGCAAGCGCGGATGCCAGGTCGGCTCTCGCGTCCACACCACCCCGGGATCATCAGCCCGCGGCAAATCACCATGCTTTTTCAGCAGACTGTCGAAATGGGTGTGATACCAGCCCTGGTTGCGCCCGGCCGCGAAAATCCCGAGATGAACCAGAAACGCCCAGTAAGCCGTACTGGCCATCTGCGTAACACTTTCCCGCGCATACTTGCCAATCACCCCGGCATTGTCATCGGATTCGTTGAGCGCATCAATCAGCTCCACCTCCAACCGCCGCGCCTCATAGGCCACGTCGTACCCCCCACCCCAGGACTCGATCTCCCGATAAATCCAGGGAATGAACAGCACGTAACGCAAGCGCGTATGCAGCACTGAAGTCCCAGGAAACAGCGCATTGGACAGCACATCCCGCAAACCACCCAATCCCAGCTCATCGACCGTGCCCTGCTCATCGAACAAGCGCAGCACCTGCCGCACGCGGTCGCGGTCGGTGGCGGTGAGGTCGACCCAAGTGAGTTGTGGCTGCATCCCTAGTTGAAGCCCAAACCGTGAACTAGTTGTTTCCGTCGACCAAATCTTTGGTCTTCTTGGCTTCTCTCAGATTCTCCATCGATATGTAACGCTGATTCTGGGTAAAGGCAACGACTCGGCCTGAGTCCTTTGTTGTTCTGATGTTGTTAGGTATTGGCTGGTTCAGTTCTACTGTACCTTCGCCATTCGGAGGCGATAACAGCAATATTTTGCTGGTGGTTCCGAATTCACGGGCATTGTCGGCCAATAGCTTCTCGACAACGAGTCGGAATTTTTCAGGCGCACGTTCGGGGTCGATGACGACCTCATCTTCGACTTCAAGAATCCTCGGCACCTTAGGCTTGATCTCTCCATCAGCGTAAAAGGCCAGGTAATCGACATCCTGGAATGTCCTTTTTGGCTGACAAATATAGGCGTGATATATCCTGTATTCATCCCAAGCGTTTCGCGCCGGCACCACGAGCACATTGTTGGCTGGCTTCAATAGCTTCTCGGCGTGAAACATCTGCTGCAGTTCACGAAGCAAAAAAGCCTCGCGTTCGGATACAACTTCGGTTGCATCCTCCAGTAGCTCGTCAATTGCATTGTCCAAATCAGAGAATCGACACCATAGAAGCCGATCATCTTCAATCCCGTCAAAGCACCCTGGTTTCGTACTATCGGGAGTCAATACAACTAGCAGCCTTCTTGACTCTTTCGCATTGCGCAAATCGTCCAGATGCTTGAGTACTTGACCCTCATTTACTGAATTCACCTTTACTTTCGTCTCTATGTCGATTCGAAAATTTGCACTGATGCGCGCATCTGGCACGCTTCCAGAATCTCCCCGCGGTTGATTAGAAAATTGGATCAGGTCTTTAGAAGAATCACCGATCAAGCCCTGCAGGAGTCTTTCGGTGCGGGGAATGGCGAGCGACTTGAGCACAGCCAGAATCGACGCTGTGACCCGGTTTTCGCCCTGAGAGTATTGAGAAAAAATGCTTTGTCCCACTTGACTTTTCTCCTACCTTTGGAATTTCAATACAGTTTGAAGTATTGCTGCGACACCTACTGTCGTTGGGTAATCCCCCCGGAAACTAGCGGCACTCAGAAGTGGAACTTACTCGTAACCTAGCACGAAGAAGATCTGCATGAAGAAATCACGTTCTTCGGACAACCAGATCCTGGCGATTCAATGGGTACATGATGGGTCAGCCGTTGCCAGGAAGGACTTCGATCAGCTCTGCAATAACCTGGACTTCCTCCTCGTTGACGTCGGTAAGTTCTATTGGCTCGAATTCTCTGTTGATCGGGTGAAGAAGAATGGTGCCGGTTCGGCTTTCGCCTGCCTTTCCCTTGATTCTGGAGCTATCGAACTCCTTGACCGTGTACGAGCCACCAGTTTCCGGATCCTGGATATCTCGATGCTGAACAAGTAGAGTCTTCCCCGTTCGGCTCCCTGCCACGGGCGTGCGAAAGATACAAAAGGCGCCATCGGGGATTTTTGGCACCATCGAGCGGCCCACAACCTGAGCCACGAACATACCCTTGTCCAGCCGCTTGGTGGTGTTCGGGCGCACCCAGGCTTCGGGTTCCACATCCATGCTTTCTCCGAAGCTCCCTGCCGCGGCCTTCAAACTGTATAGCGGTACGCAGGTTGTGTACTTTTCCTCCTCGCTCGGAACAACCCGCAGAAACGGCGCTCCCTGCCGTTCCTGTTCAATCTGCTCGGCTTCTTCTCGGGAGGACGGCGTTTCAGACCAGTCCCTGCACAGTACCTCCGCCTGTTCAAGCACCAGCTCTGTGGCCCGCTGCTGCATATCCGGCGGATAGCCGAACTTTCGCAGCATACGCTTTACCAATACCCGAATCTGTGCGCGGGCGTTCTCGCGAACCTGCCAATCGATGGTCACGCTCTGCTTCACACGTTCCACCAACTCTTGGGCGAGAAAGCGAAGCTGTTCATCTCCCATGACCTCTCTGGCGCTCTCGTTGTCGGCGAGTGCGTCATAGAACGCGATCTCATCGTCGCTTAGGCCCAGCTCCTGCCCGCGGGACTGGGCCTCTTGCATCTCTCTGGCCAGGCGAATCAGCTCGTCGATGACCTGGGCCGCCTCGATGGCCCGATTCTGGTACTTGCGCACCGACTGCTCGAGCATCTCCGCAAACGAACGCGCCTGCACCACGTTCTTTTTCATGCGGGTCTTGATCTCGTCGTTGATCAGCTTCTTCAGCAGCTCAAAGGCCAAATTACGGTGCGGAAGTTTTTGCACGTCAGCAAGGAAATCGTCCGACAGGATCGAGATGTCGGGCTTTTCCAGGCCGGCGGCTGCGAAGATGTCCACGACCTCGGTCGAGTACACGGCCCGCGAGACAAGTTGCCGAATGGCCGACTCCATCTCGTCCGGCGTCCGCTCGCCCTCGGACATCGTCGCCTTCACGAGCGCGG
>SL_3KL_010_SEDDRAFT_10006685_pt1 | contig 10284 bp, 7 predicted proteins | sample SodLakKL_010_SED_2_FD_10381 | JGI IMG/M metagenome (IMG submission 10381)
GGAGTTCCCGGCGCAGAGATACTTAAAGCGTTCCTTATCGTAATCATTGCCTTTTTTGTTTCATTGACGGGGTCATTTTATCTGGGTCAGAAACTTTTTTCAACAACGCGGTTTGGGGAACTGGCTCTAGATACCATTCAACAAACGGATGCAGGTTATACTTCAGCAGATGCCACAATGAAGAGTTTAGTAGGACAAACAGGAGTTGCATTTACTATGCTACGGCCCAGTGGCAAAGTGGATATTGACGATGAGATTTATGATGCAACGGCTTTGACCGGATTTGTCGACAAAGGGGAAAAGATAAAAGTGGTAAAATATGAAACTTCTCAGGTATTTGTAATCAAAACAAGCTGAAAACAGGGAATCGGTTGAGTTATGACCCATAAATATCATGATCAGATAAATATCACAAGGTTTTCCCCACTGTATACCGACATGTATCAGTTAACCATGGGACAAGCCTATTTCTTGAGCAACAAACATCAAACTCAGGCCGGTTTTGATTATTTTTTCCGAAAACTGCCTTTTAACGGGGGATATGTCCTATTTGCAGGGTTATCTGACCTCATTGACTCCATTGGAGACCTTAAGTTTGGTTCATCTGACATCGATTACTTGCACAAACAGGAGTTTAACACCGATTTCCTTGAATATCTGAAGTTGTTTAGTTTCCGGGGTACGATTTATGGCATGCAAGAGGGTGAAATTGTTTTTCCCGTTGAGCCCATTCTTCACGTTGAAGGAAACATCATTGAAACACAGCTTGTTGAAACCTTGTTGCTAAATCTGCTGAATTTTCAATCGCTAATTGCTACAAAAGCCAGCAGGGTACGTTTTTCAGCCGGCAACAGGTTATTAACCGATTTTGGTTTGCGACGCGCACAAAGTACTGGTGGCATTCATGCCAGCAAAGCGGCTGTGATTGGAGGTTTCGACAGTACGTCCAACGTTTTTGCTGCTAAAATTCATGACATCCCGCCAAGTGGGACCATGGCCCACTCTTTTATAGAAAGTTTCGACAGTGAGCTGGATGCATTCAGGGCTTATGCCAAGGTGTTTCCTGATCAGTGTGTGCTTCTGGTTGACACTTACAACACCCTGAAAAGTGGCATGCCAAATGCAATTACAGTTGGTAAAGAGCTGGCAAAGCATGGAAAAACACTAAGCGGGATCAGGCTCGACAGTGGCGACCTCGCCTATCTTTCAAAAAGAGCAAGAACCATGCTTGATGAAGCAGGACTTACTGAAACAAAGATCATTGTCTCCAACCAGCTGGATGAAAGAGTGATTAAAAGTCTGCTCGACCAGAATGCAGCAATTGATATTTTCGGCGTAGGAACCAGCATGATTACCGGCCGACCCGATGGTGCTATCGATGGGGTATTTAAACTGGCACATTCAGACGGGAAACCAAGATTAAAAATTTCCGAAAATCTGCAAAAGACAACATTGCCGGGAAAGAAGAAAGTACTGAGGTACCTTAATGGAGATGGCCGTTATTATGCAGACTGCGTCGCACTCGAAACTGAATCCAGCCCCGATATTATGGTGCATCCGTTTGAAAAAGAAAAATCACTGTCATTGAAAGGATTAACATTTGAAAACCTTTTTATTGAGCATATAAAGGATGGAACGGTTATCAATAAAACCAAAACGGCCGCTGAGATACGTGATCTGGCAAAAGAGCGCCTGAGCCTTTTGCCAGATGAGCACAAACGTTTTGATTTCCCACATATTTACAAAGTGGGTGTTTCTCAAAACCTGCTAAACCTTCAGACAAAATTAATGACGGATATGCAAAAAAGACAAACCCAATGAAAGTACTGATTCTAACCGACATTCAATACGATTTTCTTCCGGGCGGTGCACTTGCAGTTCCTGACGGTGATACTATCATTCCAACCATCAACGAATTGCAAAAGCACTTTCCGATGGTTGTTGCCACACAAGACTGGCATCCGGCTAACCATCTGAGTTTTGCTTCCGCCCATCCCGGTAAAAAAATGTTTGAAACCATCCACCTTGGCGACACCGAGCAGATCCTTTGGCCTGATCACTGTGTTCAAGGAACAAAAGGGGCTGAATTGGCCGAAAGTTTGTCACTGAAGCGCGTGGCTGCCATCTTTAGAAAAGGGATGCATCCTGAAATTGACAGCTATAGTACATTCCATGACAATGAATACAAAAACAGCACAGGCCTTTCAGATTTCCTCAAAGGGAAAGGGGTGAAAGAGGTGTATATAGTGGGTCTCGCAGGCGACTTTTGTGTAGGCTTCTCAGCCCTGGACGCCATAAAGGAAGGTTTTACCACCTATGTTATTGAAGATGGGACCAAACCGATAGACAATGAGGGCTTTAAAAAAATGAAAGCAAAGATCACAGAGCAAGGTGGAAAATTCATCAAATCATCATCCATTATTTCTGAATAACCTGAGATGGATATCCATTATGTGCATATACCCAATGCCAGACTGAAAGAGGGTGCTGTTTATCCGTTCCGCGTCAGGAAAACGGTTTCATTGGGGCCGGACGATGAATATTACGTTTTGGAAGATCCAAACGGCTATAAAATTCTTTTAACCAAATCATACTATGTCGGATATGGATTTGAGCCGGGACAAATAATCAATTGTCGTGTGGATAAGGTAAACTGTAACGGAAAGGTTTTTCTGGAACCGGAACATCCCTTTTACCGTGAAGGGGAAGTCTATTCCTTTGACTTTGTTTGTAAAGACAAAGTTAAAAACATCCTGAAAGAGGAGGAGCATCTATTCATGGTGCGAGACCGTTTGGATAAACAGTGGAAAGTACGCATCCACGACAAAAATCTTTGGGATAACCCACCCAGCCAGATCAAATGCCTTCTGGTCAGGATAAAAAAAGGAAAGATTTATCTTCAGGCTTCCACCCTGAAACAGCCGGTCTCAATGCTTGAGATTGGGACGCATCACTCTTTCCGGGTTGCCGACGAAAGGTATGACCCGACCCGTAAGGCATCATATTTTGTGTTGCGCGATGTGAACGGAAATGATCACATGCTGAAAAAGAAACACTATGTTCGTTATCCCATTACGATTGGAGGATCGATTAGCTGTCAGGTGATCGGAGTTTCAGCAGATGGGTACGTGATTCTCGAACCACAGCACCCCTGTTATGAATCAGGGAAAATCTATCAGTTTCCGGTTGACCGGCTGGAGGAGATGGTTTTTACAGATGGTTACAGGCAAAAAGTGCTGGTACTTCAGGATTGTTTCGGAGAAGAGGTAAAACTTCATCTCGATGATCGTGTGGCTCAGTTGCTGGCCCCTAAAAGGTTTGTACAGGCAAAGGTGAAAGCGGTAGTAAAGGGAAAACCGGAGCTGGAGCTCAGCGATGAACAACCTATCTGAAAACAATATCGCGAACAGCAGGCTTTCCCAATTCATCATTGATCATCCTGATGATCTTTGTCTTGGCATAGGATAATTCATTCCGCAAAACGGAAGAGCGCAGGTATACAATCAAATTCCCCTGCTTCAAAGATAACCTTTCCGTATATTTCGCAATTGGTGCTCCCATGATCTTTCCCCACGATGCAAAGATCTCGGTTTCAGTCAATTTTTCTTCCAGGCCGTGTTTTTTCAACACAGTTTTAATGATATCCCCCAATGGTCTTTCGTTTGTTCCCGGCATAACTTGATTAATTAGACCCGTTAAGGGTTTTGGTATAAGATATCTGCCCCTCATCCATAATAAAAATCTTACATTCCGAATCAATTTCGGTAAAAAGCTCCTCCAGCCTTTCCGGATGTGTATCGCTGACGAACACCTGGCCAAAGTCCTCTTTGCTGACCAGGTGCATCAACTGCCTTACCCTTAAAGCATCCAGCTTATCGAAAATATCATCAAAAAGCAAAATAGGATTATAACCTTTAATCTTTTTGGTAAAAGAAAATTGTGCCAGTTTCAGGGCAATGATAAACGATTTTTGCTGCCCCTGGCTCCCAAATTTCTTAACAGCTTCGTTGTGAATCCTGAAAACAAGGTCATCCTTATGTATTCCGACACTGGTATATTGAAGGACCCGGTCCTTATTGCGGGCCTCAATCAGTTGCTTTTCGTATTCACCCTGATGCAGGCTGCTGTCATAAACAATGTCTGTTTGTTCTTTCTCCTGGGACAAAAACGCGTAATAATCCATGAATACCGGCATGAAATCGTCAAAAAAAGCCTTTCGTTCATTGTATATGTAATGACCGTTAAATACCAGGTGCTCATCCCAGATATCCAGAGATGCAGAATCAAACCGTTTTTGTTCGGCAAATATCTTCAGCAGGGCATTTCTTTGTTGCAGGGCCTTGTTGTAATTAATCAGCTTGTGAAGGTATTCATTGTTGTATTGAGCGATTACGCCGTCAATGAATTTCCGGCGTTCATCACTGCCGCCAAGGATCAGTTGGGTGTCTGCAGGACTCAGAAGAACAAGCGGAAACTTCCCGATATGGTCTGAAAGCCGCTCATACTCTTTTTTATTGCGTTTAAAACTTTTCCGTTGCCCTTTCTTTACGCCGCAGTGGATGGTGTCTTCCTGGCCATTGAGTTTGTATTGACCCTGTATCAGGAAGAAGTCTTTACCAAATTGGATGTTTTGCGTATCAGACGGGTTGGTGAAGCTTTTGCAGAAGGAAAGGTAATATATTGCGTCCATCAAATTGGTTTTGCCGGCCCCGTTATGGCCGGCAAAACAATTGAACTTCGGTGAAAGATGCAAGGTGAGCTCTTCCAGGTTTTTAAACTGTATCGCATTGATCTGACGACAATACATTTGTGGAAATTTACTTATTCATTCCGCCACACACAGTGAACACCTGTCCTGTAACGTAGGAGGCCATGTCTGAAGCAAGAAAGATTGCCATGTTGGCCACATCATCAGGTGTGCCTGCACGTTTCAGCGGTATTTTTTCCGCCCACTCTTTTTTCACATCCTCCGGCAGCTTGGCTGTCATTTCCGTTTCAATAAAGCCAGGTGCTATTGCGTTGACGCGTATATTCCTGGCCCCGATTTCCTGCGCCACCGATTTTGTAAAAGCAATCATCCCCGCTTTTGATGCTGCATAATTTGCCTGCCCGGCATTACCACCCAATCCAACAATGGAACTCATGTTGATGATGCTGCCACTACGCTGCTTGAGCATGTATTTTTGGACAGCCTTGGTCAGGTTGAAAGCAGATTTCAAATTTACCTGGATTACAGCATCCCACATCTCTTCGGTCATGCGCATCAACAAAGTATCTTTGGTAATGCCGGCATTGTTGACAAGAATGTCAATTTTCCCAAAATCTTCAATCACATCACCAACCAGTTTGTCACTGTCAGCAAAGCTACCGGCATCTGATGCATAAGCTTTTGCCTTTACACCAAGTGCCTGCAGTTCCTTTTCGAGTGCTGCTGCATTTTCATCGTATTTAAGGTCTGAAAATGCTACATTAGCTCCGGTTTGTGCAAAACCCAGGGCTATGGCACGGCCAATACCACGCGAACCACCGGTAATCAGTGCTGTTTTTCCTTCCAGTATTTTCATGATTTTAAATGGTTTATAGTTTTAAGTTGATTTGTTTAATTTGTGTCTCATAATCCTGATTTGTGTTTACAAAAAGTGTAAACCTATTTCAGGACAAGACAGAATCAAATTTACAAAGTAATTGCGAAAACTGCAATTATATCCACTTGATCAGGTGGAAATCCTGACGATGTGCCAGGTCGTTGCTCCGGGGAAACATCCGGAAAGCATAATTGAAGTCACCGGTACGCTTTGCCGGCACTTCACAACGGTATCTTAACAATTTATTTTCATGGCCAACCAGTTCCATCTCGTAAACCGATACAATTTCACGATCTCCACCTACCGTTTTCTGAACAAATACCACCTCCAGACCAAAATCTGAGTCCTTGATTCCGTTCGCTTTTAAAAGAATTTCAGCAACAAAAGGTTCTCCAAGCATAATGGTTTTTCCCGAGTTGGTTAGCACCTTACGGTCAACCACTTCAATCTTATCCCAGGCTTGGATGATTCTATTCTTCCAGAATACCAGCGATCTGGCATTTTTGTATTTCTCACGCATCATCCGCTCCGAAGTATCAAAGAGTTTATTGTAGAAGATGTCGAAGTAATCATCCATCATCCTTTTGTTGGTGTAATGGGGTGCAATTTTGGCAATACAATTCTTCACCCAGCGAATCCACTCTTTTGGAAGTCCGTTTTTATCCCTGTCATAAAACATGGGTGCCACCTCTGTCTCGAGGATGGTATAAACAGTTTCGGCGTCCAGTTCATTCTGGAAGTCCTGATTTTCAAATGTTTTCTCCTCCTTAAGCTTCCATCCGGCCTCTTCAACATAACCTTCAGCCCACCAGCCGTCCAAGACGCTCAAATTCATTACACCGTTCAAAACAGCTTTTTCGCCGCTGGTTCCAGATGCTTCCAGCGGTCGGGTAGGGGTATTCAGCCAAACATCCACTCCTTTAACCAGCTCCCTTCCCAGCTCCATGTCGTAATCCTCCAGGAAAAGGATTTTCCCGCGGAATTCTTTCCGCTTGCTGATGTCCATGATGTGCCTGATGAGTTCCTGTCCTGCTTTATCCGCCGGATGGGCTTTNCCGGCATAGATAAACTGAACCGGCATCTNNGGGTTGTTCACTATGCGTGAAAGTCTATCGAGGTCATTAAACAGCAAATGTGCCCTTTTGTAGGTGGCAAAACGTCTGGCAAAGCCAATCGTCAGCGTGTTTTCACTAACGGCCTCCATCATCTGGTATATCTTTCTGGGTGTTTCCTGCCGTCTCGACAAGTTCGCCAGTAAGCGCTCCCTGATGTAATCGAGTAATTGCTTCCGCTTTTTATTGCGTATTTCCCAGATTTTCTCGTCCGGTACATCGTAAATTTTTTCCCATGCCGCCGGATCGGAAACATTATTCATAAAGTCCTCACCAAAGGTGTTCAAATACAATTCCTGCCACTCTTTTGCGGTCCATGTGCCGTAATGCACGCCATTTGTTACATGTCCGATGTGCAATTCTTCAGGAAAATAGCCGGGATAAAGCTCCTTGAACATGCTTCTGGACACTTTCCCGTGGATCAGGCTCACGCCGTTAATTTCCTGGGCAAGTTTCGCAGCGAGCACACTCATGGAATAGTCCTCTTTAGGATTTTCCGGATTCATTTTACCCAATCCCATGAATGTTTCCCAGTTAATTCCCAACCTATCAGCATAATGAGGCATGTATGTTCGTAGCATGTCCTCACTGAAAAAGCAGCATGTCCTCACTGAAAAAATCGTGACCGGCGGGAACAGGTGTGTGGGTTGTAAACAAACTGCTGGCCCTCACAACCTCCATGGCTTCGTGAAAGCTGAGCTTATCATCCTGAACATATTTTCTTAGCCTCTCCAATCCTGTAAATGCTGCATGTCCTTCATTGCAATGAAAAACATCAGGCTGAACTCCCAATGCCTCCAAAACCCTGATGCCGCCAATGCCGAGCAAAAATTCCTGTTTGAAGCGGTTTTCCCAATCGCCACCATAGAGCTGGTGGGTGATGAAGCGGTCAACGGCGGCATTATCAGAAATGTCGGTATCAAGGAGATAAAGCGGTATCCGGCCTACATCAATTCGCCATACCCTTGCGTGAAGTGTCCTTCCAGGGAAGGCTATGCTGATTCGCAGCCTTTCCCCATTCTCCTTGCGAACCGGAACCGCAGACATCTTTGCAAAATCGTGCGGATGGTAAGTGTCGAGCTGTTCTCCGCCTACAGAAAGACTTTGAGTAAAATACCCATAACGATAAAGCAATCCGACACCAATCATATCGACATTGTCGTCACTGGCCTGTTTCAGAAAATCACCGGCAAGTACACCCAAACCACCACTGTAGATCTTAATGGTTTCGTGTAAACCATATTCCATTGAAAAGTATGCGATGGTTTTGGTGGCTTTTTGTTTTCCGGCATCCATGTATTTGTTGAACTTGTCAACCACTTTTTTGTATTCCTGCATGAAAGCTTTGTCCTTAGCGAGCCTCTCGTAATGCTCCATGCTCAGGTTTTCCATCAACGTTATGGGGTTCTTTTCACACTTTGTCCACAATGCCGGATCAATCCTTTCAAACAGATCACGGGCCTCATAATTCCAGGTCCACCATAAGTTTCTGGCCATTACGGGAAGCCGGTTTAAAGTTTCCGGGACCTTGACTTCAATAGATATCTTTTTCCATTTTGGCCGCATGCTTTCGACCGGAGGCAAGGCAATTGATCTTGCCGGTGGTTTCTTATCCCTATACTGATCATGGCGCTTCATTGCTTTCTCAATCACCGATGTGTATGCATGATGATAATGCTTGATCTGGATGTCCCACAAGACTCCTTTTGCAAGATCGGCCGCTTTGTGCCTTGCATCAGCAAAAGCATTGTGGCTCAAAGGATCAGAAGGATGATCCTTTCCATGAAAACCCGATTTCTGAATTGCTTTTAAACGTTCGGAAAGGATATCGGTGATCTGTTTGGTAACCCCTTCGTGGTTATTGTCATCCCTTTCAACAATGTAAACAGCCTCTTCAAAATCTTTTTCGCTTTGGCCAACCCATTGCCCGAAACCTGACAATGATGATGTAACGGTTGGTATGTGCATGGCGATGCTTTCCATCGGTGTATATCCCCAGGGCTCATAATAGGATGGGAACAGGGTTAAGTCAAAGCCCGTAAGCAGGTCAAAGTAATCAAGGTTGTAAATGCCGTCTTCACCATTTAGGTATGCAGGGGTGAAAACCACCTTAACGGCATCTCCTGGTTTGTTATTCAGTCCTGCTTTCTGAATCCGGTTAAGAATCTGATCGTGCTCCGGGTCAACCAGTTTATGCGTCAGGTAATCTTGTTCTGCGGGATGATCAAAGTCGGGAGATTTTATTCGGTCTTGCAGTTCTTTTCGCATGCCTGCCTGGTTTGCCGGCACCAAAATAAAGGCAATTAAAGGCTTATCCTGTTTTGCTTTGTTGATGGCTCCCAGTGCATCAATGAAAAGGTCTATCCCTTTATTCCTGAATTCATACCTGCCGCTGTGGGCAATGAGCAGGCTGTCTTCCGGGAGGTTTTGGTTAAGAAGGCCACGTGCTACATCAAGCAATCGGGTGCGGGCTTCAACCCGTTTCTCCATAATACTGGAATCTTTCATGATATGGTCACTGCCAAACCCATTTGGCGTAAGCAGCTCCGGCTTTTTGCCCAAAAGCAACTCACATTCCCTGGCTGTAACGGATGAAACCGTCGTAAAGATGTCTGCCATTTGAGCTGCCTTTTGTTCGAGGCTATGCTTCGAAGAGACCCCGAGCTCCAGGGCCATTGCTTCAGCATCCGTTTGGTCAAGCTGTTTGTACAATTCCCTTCCGTGGCTGGCCAGGGAACGTCCAAGAACAGTTGCATGCGTAGTAAAAACTGTGCCTGCCTGGGCCACCTTATCGCGCAGATAAAGAACACCGGCACCTGTCATCCATTCATGAAAATGGGCAATCAGCCGGTCATGAGCAGAAAGGTAAAAGTCATAATAGCTTTCGATCACCTGCCCGGCAGCATACCCGAACATGGCCGGTTCCGTGTAATCCCACTGGCCGCTCAGCGAATTTAGACCAAATTTCAGCCAATAATCGGAGAATATCTTGTCTTTTTGTCCGAAAAGGGGAGTAAAATCCACAAGTATGGCAATGGGTTCTCCTGGAATTTGCCATCTGCCAATGCGAAAATGCAAACCGTTTTGTTCGGCATACTCCCGCCAGGCCTGCATCAGGTTCGGATCCTCCACAAACTCCGGATTGCGGTGTGTTTCCTTCCAGACATCCGGACCAATGGTGATGTAATTGTCTTTGTATTTTCCGGTCAGAAGTGGCGCCTTACTGCTTATTACTGTATGGATTCCTCCAATCTTGTTGCACACTTCCCAGCTTATTTCGAATATATGTTCCTGAATGATTTTTTCCTTATTCATAGTCTGATTTTATTTATAATATTGATTCAAAAAGTTCGTGAAATTACAAAAAAAATGCCAATTGAGGTTGAGGTTGAGGTTAAGATAATCAGAATCCTCTTGTCATCCTGAGCGGGAAGCTTCCGCGCAAAAGCGATTGCCACAATGCGGGAATGACATAAATGTTCTTTGTTTATTGTTCGTTGTTTGTTGTTTTTTGTTGGTAAGGTCTGTTTTTTGTGCGTGGTTTTTGTTTAAGAAGCTTTTCCAAATGCCACGACCGAGACGCGCTG
>SL_3KL_010_SEDDRAFT_10006686_pt1 | contig 10283 bp, 7 predicted proteins | sample SodLakKL_010_SED_2_FD_10381 | JGI IMG/M metagenome (IMG submission 10381)
GCATCACCGCGGTATGGATGGTGGTGGCATCCACGGCGAGGTTGATCGCCTCGCGCACGCGACGGTCGGCGAAGGGGTTGTCATCGGTATCGACCGTGCGCAACTCGGCGGAGGCCAGGTCCATGCCCAGGAAGATGGTGCGGTTCTCCGCCCCCTGCTCGTTCTTGAGGTTCGGGGCATTGGCCAGGCGCTCGATATCCTGGACCGGGGTCTCCTGGAGCAGGTCCACCTCGCCGGAGAGCAGCGCCGCCACGCGGGTGGCCGCCGACTCGATGGGGGTGAAGATCAGCGCGGTGATCTCCATGGGGTAGTGGTCGATGCCCCAGTAGTCATCATTGCGCTCGAAGACGGTGCGTACGTCCGGCTCACGGCTCACGACCCGGAAGGGGCCGGTCCCGTTGGCGTTGCGCACCGCATGGGTCTCCTCGCCGGCGGCATAGTTCTGGGGCTCCTCGACGCCATGCTCCTCGGCCCACTCGCGGCTCATGATGAAGAGGTTGGTGAGGTTGTTGGGCAGCAAGGGGTTGGGCTCGTGGGTCTCCACGTGCACTGTGAAGTCGTCCTCGGCGCGCACCTCCTTGATGGCGGTGAGCAGGCCGCGCATGTCGGCGTGCTCGTGCCGCGCCCGGTTCAGCGAGAAGACCACATCGTCGGCGGTCAGCGCCTGGCCCTCGTGGAAGGTCACCCCCTCGCGGATCTCGAAGACCCAGATGTGCGGGTCGTCTTCATGCACGTGCCAGTCGGTGGCCAGGCCCGGCTGGTACGCCACGTCCATGTCCTGGTAGATGAGGGTATCGAAGACCTGGTGATTGACCGAGTGGGTCGGCCCCTCGTTCTGGGAGTGGGGATCCAGGGTCAGGCTGTCCGCGGAGCGCGTCCAGCGCAGCGTCTCGGCATGGGCGGCGGAAGCGGTCATGGCCGCGGCCACGGCGGAAACGAGCAGTGTCTTCCTGAGCATCTTGTTATTCCTCGTTCAAGCGTTTGATGGGCGCATACCCTTGTTCAGGTTTCTCCCATAACGTAGACGAGAAATGAAGGGACTGGCGGTCAACGCTTTCAGCGCTACCCTCTCTCAACACTCGATGGCGTTGACGGCGAGCCCACCCATGGAGGTCTCCTTGTACTTCGCCTGCATGTCGGCCCCAGTATCGCGCATGGTGCGAATCACCTTGTCCAGGGAGATGAAGTGTTCGCCGTCGCCGCGCAGCGCCATCTGGGCGGCGTTGATCGCCTTCACCGAGGCGATGGCGTTGCGCTCGATGCAGGGCACCTGCACCAGCCCCCCCACCGGATCGCAGGTCAGCCCCAGGTTGTGCTCCAGGCCGATCTCGGCGGCGTTCTCTACCTGGCCCACGCTGCCGCCCATCACCTCGGTGAGCCCGGCCGCAGCCATGGCGCAGGCGGAGCCTACCTCGCCCTGGCAGCCCACCTCGGCACCGGAAATGGAGGCGTTCTTCTTGCACAGGATGCCCACGGCCCCGGCGGTGAGCAGGAAGTTCACCACGTCATGCTCGTCGGCGCCCTTGCGGAATTGCATGTAATAGTGAAGCACCGCCGGGATAATGCCCGCCGCCCCGTTGGTGGGCGCGGTGACCATGCGTCCGCCGGCGGCGTTCTCCTCGTTGACCGCGAGCGCGTAGAGGTTGACCCAGTCCATGGCCGACATGGTCGAGGCGATCAGCGAGTGGTCGTCCTCGCTGGCCAGCATGCGCTGGTACAGCGTCTTGGCGCGGCGCTTGACCTTGAGCCCGCCGGGCAGAATGCCCTCGGCGTCCATGCCCTTCCTGACGCAGGCCTGCATCGCCGCCCAGGTCGTCAGCAGGCCGTCGCGAATCTCGGCCTCGCTGCGCCACGCCTTCTCGTTCTCCAGCATCAACTCGCTGATACGCAGGCCGCGTTCCCGGCACATGCGCATCAGCTCGTCGCCGGTCTGGAAGTTGTAGGGCAGCTCGGTAGTATCGCTATCGAGCTCGCCCCGCTCGGCCTGGGCCGCGTCGATGACGAAGCCGCCGCCCACCGAGTAGTAGGTATTGCGATGGAGCTCGCCGCCATGGCCATGGGCGATCAGCCGCATGGCGTTGGGGTGGTGAGGCAGGCAATCGGCGAGAAGCTGCATGTCACGCTCCCACAGGAAGGGCACGCGGTGATGGCCGTCGAGGCACAGGTCGCCACGCGCCAGCAGCTCCTCGATGGCCGGTCCGATGATGACGGGGTCGATGCGGTCCGGCCGCTCACCCATCAGCCCCATGATCACCGCCCGGTCGGTGCCGTGGCCGATGCCGGTGGCGGAGAGCGAACCGAACAGCTGAACCTCGATGCGCGCCACGCGCTCGAGCCGTTCTCGCTCCTTGAGCTCGCCGACGAAGTCGAAGGCGGCCCGCATGGGGCCCACCGTGTGGGAGCTCGACGGCCCGATACCGACCTTGAACAGATCGAAGATGCTGATTGGCATGCTGGTTACCCCTACCAGAATTATTGTCGTTATCTTGGCTAGCGCTCGAAGATCACGGTGCGCCTGGCGTGCAGGAAGACGCGGCGTTCCACGTGCAGGGCCACGGCCTTCGCCAGGGCCAGACACTCGATATCTCGTCCCTTGGCCACCAGGTCCTCCGGGTAGTCGGCATGGCTGACCGCCTCGACCGCCTGAGTGATGATCGGCCCCTCGTCCAGATCGTCGTTGATATAGTGGGCTGTCGCACCAACCAGCTTCACGCCCTTCTCGTAGGCCTGGTGGTAGGGTTTCGCCCCCTTGAAGCCCGGCAGCAGCGAGTGGTGGATATTGATGGCACGGCCGCTGAGCCTCTCGCACATGTCGCTGGAGAGCACCTGCATGTAGCGGGCCAGGATCACCAGCTCGGCACCGGTCTCCTCGATCACCCGGGCCACCTGCGCCTCCTGCTCGGGCTTGGTCTCGGGCGTGATCGGGAAGTGGTGATAGGGCAGCCCGTGCCAGGTCGCCAACGCTTCCAGGTCGGGATGATTCGATACCACGGCGCGAATCTCGATCGACAGCTGGCCGGTACGGTAACGGTACAGCAGGTCATTCAGGCAGTGATCCGCCTTGGAGACCATGATCACCACCGGAATGCGCGCGCCCGGCGCGGTGAGTTCGAAGACCATCTCGAAATCGTCTGCCCGGGCCACGAAGGTGGCCTGGAACGTCTCGGCATCAAAGGCGGCGTTCTGGGGTATGAATTCGGTGCGGATGAAAAACCGGTCGGCGAGGCGGTCGTCGAAGGACTGCTGTTCCGTGATGTAGCAACCGCTCTCCTTGAGGAAGCGGGTGACCACGTCCACCGTGCCCAGCCGGCTGGGGCACTGGGCCGTGAGAATCCAGGTGTCGGTGCTGATATCGGCACGACGATTCGTAGTACTCATGGGTTGTCTCCTGACGCAGCAGGCCGGGGATCAGCGTGCGACGCCGATGCCGAACTCTTCGCCGGCATCCAGCAGCCATCGATAGGTGTAATCGGCGAAGCTGCGGCGTACCACCAGCTCCCAGCGTGACTCGCTGGGCCGGCGCAGAATCACCGCGGTCTTGGCAAAGACCGTGGTGACGCCCTTGCCGACCGGAAAGTGGCCGGGATGCACATCGTAGATCACCGACTTCATCAGCAGCTCGCGGGCGGCCTCGCCCTCCAGCTCGATCAGGGTCTGGCCGCCGCTGACGTTGCTGATGGCGAAGTGGGCGCCGGCCAGTGCCTCACGCAGCCGATTCTCCAGCGCGAACTCCTCGCCCCCGGGCACGATCACCAGCCACTCGTCGGGAGACAGCCACTGAAGGGAACGCTCGCCCTCGGCGTCATGGACCAGGCCCTGGGGCTCACCGGGCAACGAGACGCCGAGCACCTCGCGGACCGCCTCGTCGAGAACGATGGCGCCACCCCGCAGGATCAGGTGTCCGAGAAAAGGCCGCTCGCGCAGCGTCGCTCGACTCCGGGTGGTGGGAGCCGGCGCTCCCGAACGGCGGTAGGCGTAGGCCAGCGGCGACTCCACCGGGATCTTGGCCTCGGAGCGGGTATCGAAGATGGCGACGTTAGACATTCTGGCGCTCCCCCTTGGGGTCGATGAAGATCGGGCTGACGATGTCGGCCTCGTGGGTCTGGCCGTCGGCCATGGGCAGGTAGACGGTCTCGCCCATCTTCTGCTGTCCGCCCTTGACCACCGCCAGGGCAAAGCCCGAGTCCAGGGTCGGGCTGTAGTAGCTCGAGGTCACGTGCCCCACCATCGGCATGGGAATCGCGTGGTTCGGATCCAGGATGATCTGCGCGCCCTCCTCCAGCACCACCTTGGGGTCTCTGGGTTTGAGGCCCACCAGCTGCTTGCGGTCGGTGCGCGATGTGTCTGGACGCGTCAGCGCTCGCTGGCCGATCCAGGAGAACGGCTTGTCGTACCCCACGCACCACTGCATGCCGAGATCCTCTGGGGTCACCGAACCGTCGGTCTCCTGGCCGGCAATGATGAAGCCCTTTTCCGCCCTCAGCACATGCATGGTCTCGGTGCCATAGGGGGTCAGACCGTATTTCTCGCCGTGGGCGAACAGCGCCTCCCAGACGTGCCGGGCATAGTTGGCCTGGACGTTGATCTCGTAGGCGAGCTCGCCGGTGAAGGAGATGCGGAACACGCGGGCGGGGACGTTGGCCACGCACCCCTCGCGCCAGTCCATGAACGTGAACGCCTCGCGGTCCAGGTCGATATCGCTCAGCTCGGCCAGCAGCTTGCGCGCCTCGGGCCCGGTGATGGTCATGGTCGCCCAGTGGTCGGTCACCGAGGTGAAATAGACCTGCAGTTCCGGCCACTCGGTCTGATGCCACAGCTCCAGCCACTCCAGCACGCCGGCCGCGCCGCCGGTGGTGGTGGTCATCAGGAAGTGGTTCTCGCCCAGGCAGCTGGTGGTGCCGTCATCGAACACCATGCCGTCGTCCTTGCACATCAACCCGTAGCGCACGCGGCCGGGCGCCAGCTTGGCCCACTTGTTGGTATAGACCCGCCCCAGGAATTCACGGGCGTCAGGACCCTGGATATCGATCTTGCCCAGCGTCGAGGCATCGAGAATCCCCACTGCCTCTCGCACGGCGAGGCATTCCCGCGCCACCGCCTCCGCCATGCTCTCACGTTCACTGTTGGCGGCGCCGGGGCGGACTTGTGGAAAGTACCAGGGGCGCTTCCACTGGCCCACCTCCTCGAACTCGGCACCCTGCTCCAGGTGCCACTGGTGCAGGGCGGTGTGGCGCTCGGGATCGAACAGCTCCCCACAGTGGCGACCGACGATGGCACCGAAGGTCACCGGGGTGTAGTTGGGGCGGAACACCGTGGTGCCAACCTCGGGAATCGACTTCCCCAGGCAGCGGGCGGCGACGGCCATGCCGTTGATGTTGCCAAGCTTGCCCTGGTCGGTGCCGAAGCCCATGGCCGTATAGCGCTTGACGTGCTCGATGGACTCGAAGCCCTCCCGGGTTGCCAGCTCGATGCCCGCGGCGGTGACGTCGTTCTGCAGGTCGACGAACTGCTTGGGCGCCCGCAGCGTCGCCTTCTCGTGGGGCACTTGATAGAGGGCGCAGGCGACACCGTCGCGACGCGCGGCGACCTGCGGCAGGCACACCGACGCCGCCTCGAAGCCGGCATCGCTGGCCGCCTGACGGCCCGCTGCCACGCCGTCTGCCAGGACCTCGACGGTGGCGGTGATGCCCTGGGCACCCCCGGCAGCACTGACGCCCTTCACCAGGGTGGGAACGAAGGCCAGCAGGTCGTCACGCCAGGTCGGCCGCCCTCCCGTGTGGGAGGCCAGGTGGATGACCGGGCTGTAGCCGCCGGAGCTGGCGATGGTGTCGCAGGCCAGGGTCTCGATCTCGCCGACGACGCGAAAGCCTTCCAGGTCGACCTTCGCCACCCGGGCGCCACTGACACGCGTGTCGCCCCTGGCCTCGATCACCGCGCTGCCGGTGATGATGCGGATCCCCAGGGCACGGGCCTGCTCGACCAGCTCGCCGTCGGGATTGGCACGGGCGTCGGCGATGGCCACCACCTCACGGCCGGACGCTTTTCCAAGTTCATGCCAGTCCAGGGCAGCACGGTAGGCGTGATCATTGCTGGTGGAGAGCACCAGCCGCCGACCGGGAATCACGCCGTAGCGACGAATGTAGGTCGACACGGCGCCGGCCACCAGGTTGCCCGGCACATCGTTGTTGGCGTAGACCAGCGGCCGCTCATGGGTTCCGGTGGCCAGCACCACTCGGCCAGCCCGCACGCGATGCATGCGCGAGCGCACCTGTCGACGACCGTCGAGCAGGGGCGCCGTCTCACCGAGATGCTCGGTGCGACGCTCATGAAGCGTCACGAAATTGTGATCGTGATAGCCGTTGGCGGTGGTACGCGGCAGCAGCACCACGTTATCCATACCGGCCAGTTCTTGCTGGGCCTCGGCAACCCACTGGTGTGCCGGCTTGCCATCGAGAGTCTCACGGGTGTCCAGCAGCGAGCCACCCACCTCTTCCTGCTCGTCGACGAGGATCACCCGGGCGCCGCCGCTCGCCGCGGCCAGCGCGGCGGCGAGTCCCGCGGGGCCGGCCCCGACCACCAGCACGTCGCAGTGCTGATGCAGGTGGTCGTAGATGTCCGGATCGTTCTCGGCTGGGCTGCGCCCCATGCCCGCCCCCTTGCGGATGAACTTCTCGTAGGTCATCCACAGGGAGGCCGGCGCCATAAAGGTCTTGTAGTAGAACCCGGGCGGCATGAACTTGCCGCCCAGCTTGCCGACCAGACTCATCATGTCGCGCTGCACGTTCGGCCAGCCGTTGGTGCTGCGCGCCTCCAGGCCATCGAACAGCACCTGCTGAGTCGCCCGCACGTTGGGCACCTGCCCCGCCTCGGTGCTGCCGAGCTGAACCACGGCATTGGGTTCCTCGGCACCCGCCGCCACGATGCCCCGCGGCCGGGAATACTTGAAGCTGCGATTGACGATATCCACGCCGTTGGCCAGCAGCGCAGAGGCCAGGGTATCGCCGGCATGCCCCTGGAAGCGCTTGCCGTTGAAGGTGAAGGTAAGCGTGTGGGCGCGGTCGATGCGCCCGCCCTGGCCGAGGCGATTGGGTTGGCTCATACGTGGACTCCTGCCTGTTGCGCGACCTGTGCCTGGCGCGACGCCGCCTCGGTGCTGTTGCCCCGGGAGTGTTCCGCGGTGAACGACGGCAGCTCACCCATCTTGTAGGTCTCGAGGATCTCGTAACTCACGGTATGCCGCGTGATGTTGAAGAACTTGCGGCACCCCACGGAGTGCACCCACAGCTCGTGGTGGATACCGCGGGGATTGTCACGGAAGAACAGGTAGTCGCCCCACTCCTCGTCGGTACAGGCCTCAGGATCCGCAGGTCGAGCGAGATGGGCCTGACCCCTGGGATGAAATTCCTCCTCTTCCCGGAGCTCGCCGCAATAGGGACAGTAGATATGGAACATGGCGAAATCTCCTTAGTGAGCCACGCCGGCGGCGCCGTGTTCATCCACCAGCGCCCCGCTATGAAAGCGGTCGATGGAGAACGGTGCGGCAATCGAGTGCATCTCGCCTTTGGCGAGGCTGGCAGCGAAGACATGCCCCGACCCCGGAGTGGCCTTGAAGCCGCCGGTCCCCCAGCCGCAGTTGAAATAGAGTCCCTTGACCCGGGTCTTGGAAAGAATCGGGCAGGCGTCCGGGCAGGTGTCGACGATGCCGCCCCACTGGCGGTTCATGCGCACCCGGGAGAAGATCGGGAACATCTCGACGATCGCCTGCAGGGTGTGTTCCACGGTGGGGTAGCTACCGCGCTGACCATAGCCGTTGTAGCCGTCGATGCCGGCGCCGATGACCAGGTCGCCCTTGTCCGACTGGCTGATATAGCCGTGCACGTGGTTGGACATCACCACGGTGTCGAGCACCGGCTTGAGCGGCTCCGACACCAGCGCCTGCAGCGGGTGGGACTCCAGCGGCAGCTTGATGCCGGCCATCCCGGCCAGCACGCCGGAGTTGCCTGCGGTCACGCAGCCCACGGTCTTCGCCTCGATGTCGCCCCGATTGGTGTGCACTCCATAGATCTGGCCGTCGCGGATCTTGAAGCCGGTCACCTCGGTCTGCTGGAGGATGTCCACACCCTGGGCATCGGCCGCTCGGGCGAATCCCCAGGCCACGGCGTCGTGACGCGCCACTCCCGCTCGCGGCTGCCAGGAAGCCCCCAGCACCGGGTAGCGAGCGTTCTTCGAGCAGTCCATGATCGGCACCAGGGCCTGAACCCCTCTGGCATCCAGGACCTCCCCATCGATGCCGTTGAGGCGGTTGGCGTTGACCCGGCGCTGGATATCCCGCATGTCCTGAAGGGTATGCCCCAGATTCAACACGCCGCGCTGGGAGAACATGACGTTGTAGTTGAGGTCCTGGGAGAGGCCCTCCCACAGCTTCATGGAGTGCTCGTAAAGAGCCGCTGACTCGTCCCACAGGTAGTTCGAACGCACGATGGTGGTATTCCGGGCGGTGTTGCCGCCGCCCAGCCAGCCCTTCTCGATCACCGCCACGTTCTTGACGCCGAACTCCTTGGCCAGATAGTAGGCGGTGGCAAGGCCGTGGCCACCGCCGCCGACGATGATCACGTCGTACTGTTTCTTGGGCGCAGGGTTGCGCCACTGGCGCTGCCAGTTTTCATGGTGGCTCAGCGCGTGCTTGACCAGCCCGAAGCCTGAATAACGTTGCATAGGGGTCTCCTTAGCTCGGCCTCGCCGGGTCAGGCCCGGCGGCCGGTTCAAGCGGTGGTTTCGACGTCGGCGATGGCCGACCCATAGACCGGATGGCGAGCACACACCTCGGCGACCCTGGCCTTGACGTCGGCTTCCACGCTGGCGCTATCGCGACCGGTTGCCAGAGCGTCAAGGATGTCGCAGATCCAGCCCGCCAGGGCTTCGCAGTCCGCTTCATCGAAGCCACGGGTGGTGGCCGCCGGGGTTCCGATGCGCAGCCCCGAGGTCACGAAGGGGCTCTGGGGATCATTGGGCACGGCATTCTTGTTCACGGTGATGTGGGCCCGGCCCAGCGCCGCGTCAGCGTCCTTGCCGGTCACCCCCTGGCGGATCAGCGACACCAGAAAGAGATGGTCATCGGTGCCGCCGGAGACCACGTCGTAGCCGCGCTCCATGAACACTCCGGCCATGGCTCGAGCGTTGTCGATCACCCGCTGCTGATAGCGCACGAACTCCTGGCCCATGGCCTCGCGAAACGCCACGGCCTTGGCGGCGATGACATGCATCAGCGGGCCGCCCTGCTGGCCCGGGAAGACCGCGCCGTTGAGCTTCTTGTAGAGGCTCGCATCGCCGTGGGCGGAGAGGATCAGGCCGCCGCGGGGACCGCGCAGGGTCTTGTGGGTGGTGGTGGTGACCACATGGGCATGGGGAATCGGGCTGGGATAGTGACCGGCGGCGACCAGACCGGCGACATGGGCCATGTCCACCAACAGCCAGGCGCCAACGGCATCGGCGATATCGCGGAAGCGACGCCAGTTGATGATGCGGGAGTAGGCCGAGAAACCGGCGATGATAAGTTTGGGCCGGTGCTCGTGAGCCAGCCGCTCGACTTCAGCGTAGTCGATTTCACCGGTGTCCGGGTTCAGACCGTACTGAACCGCGTTGTAGTACTTGCCGGAGAAGTTGGGCGCCGCCCCGTGGGTCAGGTGACCACCGTGGGCCAGGCTCATGCCGAGGATGGTGTCTCCCGGCTTGACCAGTGCCATGAAGGCCGCGGCATTGGCCTGGGCACCGGAGTGGGGCTGGACGTTGGCGTAGTCGGCGCCGAACAGATCACAGGCGCGGTCCATGGCCAGCTGTTCGACCACATCGACGTGTTCGCAGCCCCCATAATAGCGCTTGCCGGGGTAGCCCTCGGCGTACTTGTTGGTCAGCTGAGTGCCCTGGGCCTCCATGACCTGGGGGCTGGCGTAGTTCTCCGAAGCGATCAGCTCGATATGGGCTTCCTGGCGGGCCACCTCGTCGGCGATGGCGGCGGCGATCTGCGGGTCGGTCGTTGTGAGGTTGCTGGTGTTCATGACATCACCCTGGTGGTTGTCTTCGATACGTTAAAAGAAAGCGAGGCGCGAGGTATTCTGGAAACGACACTGCCGTCATTGCGCGAGACAGGATCCCGAGGGGAAGACGGAGCACCGCCGCCGAAGCGAGCCGGCGGGGCGAGATCCGATCAATATTCCACCACCACGTCGCCAAGGGGTCTGCTGCAGCAGGAGAGGATATAGCCGTCTGCCACGTCCTCATCGGTG
>SL_3KL_010_SEDDRAFT_10006687_pt1 | contig 10283 bp, 6 predicted proteins | sample SodLakKL_010_SED_2_FD_10381 | JGI IMG/M metagenome (IMG submission 10381)
ATAAAGGCCAGCTGTGGCAAGCATCAGCAATAGTACAATGTAGGTTTTTTTCATGATCCTGGTTTTTGATTGATATTTGTGACTGAATAAATGGATATCCGATGGGTTGAAGGGATCCGGTTATAATTGCTCTTTGGTTTCAAACTTTGGTGCTGTTGTTTGGCTGAGGTTACTGGATCAGGAACTCCTCATAATACATTACGGGCTTTTCAACTATTTTTGTTTTTATGGATGGAATGCCTGCATGGATGCGTTCAAAATACCTGACGAGCTTGTCCAGTTTTTCTTCTTCCCCCTCAGCTTCAATGATCAGTTTTTCCCGGTCTTCGCTTACCATCCCCGATATTCCAAGTTGTTTTGCAGTGACAAATGTCCGGAAACGGTTTCCGGACTTCGCATGCAATCCACGGATAGTGATCTGGATATGCTTTGTCATAAAAAAATGGGGTTGGCTGTTTACAAATTTAGTGCAGGGGGGTATGCAATGCAATTTTTTGCTATAGACAAAAAATAGACACTGCGTTTTTTTGCCAGACGAAAAAGCCAGTCAAACAGGCGTTACAGCATGTCTATTGGTTGTCTATAACCCGAACCGGATATCGGCCAAAGAAACAGGGTAAGAAAAGCTATTGTGCCAGCTAAAACTGCATCAAAAAGTCAACCAGATTGTCTTCGCGTTGTAGATTAAGTTTTTTGCGCAGCCGATACCGTTTGGTAATGGCAGATTCGACACTGATATTCAATAATTGTGCGATTTCCTTGCTGGAAAGGTTAATGCGCAGGTAGGCACAAAATTTCAGTTCGTTGTTGGTCAGATCCGGGAATTCCCGGCTAAGGCGCACAAAGAATCCTGTATGCACGGCTTCAAAATGACGCTTGAACAGCTCCCACTGTTCATCCAGGTCAACATTTCGGTCAGCTTCCTCAATCAAACCCTCCAAACAGTTTTTTGCTTTCCCAGGATCGCCTTGCAACGCTTTTGTTGCTTTTTGGCGAATAGAAGTCAACAATTCATTTTTTTTGATGATCAGCAAAGCAGCAGTGGCAAGCTCCCGGCTTTTTTCCTGAAGCTTTGAATTTTGCATCCGGTTGATCTCCTCTTCCGCAACAAGAACTTCTTTAAGATGTTGCTGCTCCTGCTGGTATCTCTCTTGTTCAACACGGCCAAGCTCTGTTTGTGAGGCCAATAATGCCTGGTTTTGGAGGAGTGATCTCCGTTTCAGGTTGAACAACACAAAAAAGGCTGTGGCAAGGAATGCTATGGCAACTGCCGAAATGCTTACAATTACGAAGCGCAACCTTAATACACTCGACTGTTCTTTAAGCAACAAATTTTCCTGTTCCCTTATTTCTGTATCATACATGGTCTGCAGTTCGGCAATACGGGCGGCGATTTCCAAATTGTTCAATGAGTCGTTAAGCAGCTGGAAAGTGGTAAAATACTCATACGCTTGCCTGTAATTCCCTTTACTGGCATGGTATTGGTGCAGATTGTCGTAATTAATGGCCATCAGTTTCCTAAGCTGCAACCGGTTGGATATTTCGAGACTTTGTGTCAGTAACGGGAGCGCTTCATCGTTTCCCTCCATCATCATAATAGTGCCGAGGCTATTAAGGATGGTTGCCTGGGTTTGGACATCGTTTATCTGGCGCGCCATTTCGAGGGCTTTGTTATAATGAATGATGGCCCTGTTGTTGTCCCCCTGTTCTCTGGCAATAAGTCCCAGGTTATGCGTGAGTTTAACTATACCTTCAATGTCGGTGCCCATTTCCTCTTTTATCTGCATCGATTCGGAATAATACGTACCGGCTCTTTCCAGCAACCCCTGCTCATATGAAACAATACCGAGGTTCATGAGCACTTCCGACTCCCCCTGCCTGTCTCCCATCCTGCGACGAAGCGCCAGGGCATCTTCCAGAAGCCGCGTGGCGGCATCGTAGTTGAATCGTTTTACATGGATATTGCTAGCATTCATCATTATTTGCGCCTTCAGGGGCAGATTGTNNAAACGATCTGCAATTCGTAATGCACGGTAATAATGATCTGTTGCAGTATCCAGTCTGCCGGCAAAATAGGCGGATCCGCCCAGATTGACAAGGTTATTTGCCATACCCAGGGAATCCGGTTCTTTTTCCCTCAATGCCAGCGACCTTGAAAAATACTGATAGGCGGGTTGATACAACTGCATGCCCAGTTTGATCTGGCCTATGGCCGTATATGCCCGTGCGGCCGAAGCCGGATCACCTGCATTTTCATACATTGTACCGGCTGCCCTGTAATGTTCCAGGGATGCATCGATATTGTTCCTTGCCCTTTCTATCAGGCCATAGTTTGCCTCGCAGTCAGCAAGTTTATGGGTCATTCCGGCTTCAAGGGCAATTGACCTGATGGAATCTACCAGGACCAGGGCACTGTCAAGCTGCCGTAAACGGAATTGTTCCCTGAGAGTTTCTGTCAGATCTTCTATCAGCAAGGAATCACGGGCAGTGCTGGCTGAAGTTTCCTGTAAACCAAATACACCGGAAATAAGAAAAAAAACTGCAACCACGCAGTGGGCGATTCGTTCCTTACCAGTTGCTTGTTTTTTCAAACCTTTGTTTCTTAGTATAATATACAATTGCCCCATTTGCGTTTTTTGCCCCAACCATTACGGATAAAGAGCGAATTATTTTCGTTTCATTTGAAGACGGATTATTGGTGGCTGTATGGCTTTTTGACAGCAATATATTAACTTTTTATTTATAAACCAATAAAAACTGATTTTGGTCCTATTTGTCAGCAAAAAAACTGGTGCATTTTTATTCAGGCGGTGAGGAATGCCCTCTGAATCTGTTTCCGAACATTCGGTGAAAGCGCAATACAGGTTCTTAGCAGCAAGCCATTATCTATATCTTTAATTACGTTTCACCATATTTTTCTTTACCTGCTAAAACCCTAATAAACAGCACAATATGATCTGTTTCCTATTACAAGTGTATTGCATAATTATACTACATGTGTAGTGTTATTTGTGAAATTGCTGGTGTCAGGGTTCAAAAAGTAGTCGTAAACATGAGAGCCGTTTTTTTTTGTCATGTTTTTCCTGCTGATTTCCCTTACATGCTGGTCGAATGCAGCACCCGAAATGGTTGTATCGCTTGACCCATCCATTACAAGAAGCATATATTACCTGGGTGGCCAGGATCTCAGTCCCGCAGACCATCTCGGAGCATAAGCATCAGGTCGTCATAGTCCAATAGGCAGGATGCATGCTTGTACTTACTGGCTGCTTAAACTGTCGCACCTGCTAAAACCCTTGCCAGTAACGGCTTTAAGGTGCGACAAGGGTACGACATCACTTTGTCCATCGCTGGATCTGTTTGCGATCCACGTTAAGGATCTCTGCAACCCTGTTTTTTTCAAACCTTCTTCGGCCACCAGATACTTTGCGACAAGCTTTTTGTCCGGAAGTTGCTCAGGATTGCTGCCAAAAATTTGACCAAACACCTTTTCTGCCGTGGAGCGAATATATTCAGTGATCTCAATCGCAGTGTTTTTATTCCGCTCTCTGTGGTTATCTGCAGAAAATACATACCATCCTGAAGACCAGAAAGGCTGAGTTCGTGATACACATCCTGCGTTGTTTCTGACAGAACCACTTGTCCGAGCATATCGATCAGTTGAAGTTCCAGCATGTTCATATTGGCTTCTACATACAGGGTGCTTTGTGCCGGATTCGGGAAAGCTGTAACCTCAAGGCGCTCAATTTCTTCAACAAACGTATCATCCTCCTGGAGTTCAATCACTATGTCGACATCTTCATTTTCTATCTCCAACTCCCCTGTGGCTTCCTTATATAAGTCATGATTAACGATATACGCATACATATCCGGTGGAAGCTCTTTAAATACATATATTTCTGCATCATACTGGTCGCCGTTTAATGTGATTATGGCATCATCAATCTCCTCGTCCGAGATGGAATCTACCACCTGGAAGCTGAGGGTGTAGGTATTGATGGCAAAGTGTGCTGTAAGGTCTCGATGTTGTTTGGCAATGAACATATATATATCACCTACTGGTTCTCCTTTTCCAATAATAACCTCTCTGTTTTCCGTCCAGTGCACAAAATGATAACCTGGATCAGCTAAAGCAGTAAGCGTCACCTGATCTCCATCATTAAATGTGCCGGTACCGCTTACACTGCCATAGTCTTCAGGATAGGTCGCGGAAGTAATTTTCCAGATGCCTCCTGTGATTAATATGGAATAATCTTCAATCTCCCCCAAATAAGTATCATCATGACCGCAAGGTAGAACAATCTGGTCAGGTTGATAATTAGCTCTGATTCGTAGGCGGGTGACCCCATTAACAGCTTCTGTAGGAATTGTGATTGTTGCATCAGTCAACTGACCGAGTTGGGGTGGATGCGCAATCAATAACTCATCTCCCTCATTCATAAAGGAAGCATTTTGCTGGTGGTCAAGCCATACACCGATATTTATGTTTGGGATGTTTGTATAATTAAGTTCTACAGAAAGATCATACTCGGATCCGGCCTCCAGTTCTGTGATGTGAGTTGGTGCAAAATCTGAATAACCATTATCCGGCCAACCTGCAGTTTGGTTGTCAATGTCATTTAAAACAACCCTTGAAACCCATAAATAATCATCCACATGAGTTGCATCGCAATAATCATCAGCAGATGTAGGCTCATATACCATGATGTAGTCATCCATTACTTTAACATCTGTTAACGACCCATCGACACCTCCTGTTATAGTAAGGCTTACAGAATAAGTCCCAACCCCCTCATATATAACTTCAGGATTTTCTTCATAAGATGATGATGGGTTGCCTCCCGGGAATGACCATTCAAAATCAGCCACACCCCCAATAACCCTCAATAAAGTAGCGTCCCTGGAGATAGTGCGTGAATTCATGGCGAAACAGTTCCTCGAGGGTTAAAGAGTACGTATCGGGCCTGTCCCAGGTGTAGAATNCCCCCCTTTGTTCCAAATACATCCCACCAATATTTGTTGGCAAACCATAAAGAAAGCCGGCATAATTTGCAAATGTTTCATAATCTTCAAAAATGATGGCAGTAAGTGTGTCATTTGTGTCACCGGGCATTGGCGAATCTGTCTGCGCCAGTCGGAAAAAGTGCGCTTCAGTTTGTCTTGAAGGCTCCCCGATAGTACACCATGCTTTTCGCTGGATATTGGTGGTAGTGTTTCCCTGCTTCGTTCCATCAATGCAATGGCTTCAGCTCGATTGTAATGTCTCTCATCTGCTGATGAAATTGTTGCTGGTGACCTTGGATGAATGTTCAAATGATTATCTTTGGGTAATACCAGAAGGGGGGAAAACAGGAAAAGAAATAATAGTAAAAGTATTATTTGTTTCATAAGGATGGTATTTATTATTGATAGCGTATGATTAAGTCCATAAACATATAGCTCTTTGTTGTGATACGCAAGAAACCTGTAATTGCTCTCCAGCAGGACATTTCGGTGATGAATGATAACATATCTGGAAAATGGAAGAATTGGTGTATAAAAAAATCACCCCAAATAGTGTACTAAACTGTACACCAGTTGTCCGTTTTGATACACCTTCCGGCTTATGATGAAAACTTTCCAGGCCTGGTAAACAGAGAGTTGTTTGTGCTGGCATTAAATGTGTATTAAAGAGGGCAGTGTGCATTAAACATTGCTTCATGGTTCTTTATTACATTCGCATTGCGTGGCGAAGCATGTCCAGACAGGTGCCTTTCTACGCCCTGAATATCGGTGGGCTGGCGGTGGGCCTGGCGGCCTGTCTTATCATTAGCCACTATGTATATTTNCACAGCAGCTTTGACACCTGGCAACCGGACAGTGCCCGTACTTACAGGTTAAACTATTCCAGAACCACCGAAAACGGGGAGCATATTAAGTTTGCCTCTGCTACACCTACCATAGGCCGCATCCTGACAGACCGTCTGCCGGAGATTGAGTGTCTGGGCCTGGCCTACAAAGCCAATAGCGTGTTTCTTTATAACGACCATTACAGTCATGACCGGGGGTTTTTCTGGGGCGAATCGGCCATGATCGAACTGCTTGGTCTGGAAGTTATTCACGGGCACGGATCAAATGCGCTGGACAGGGCGGATCAGATCGTAATATCCGAGAGCTTGGCCAGAAACTATTTCAGGGACACAGACCCCATCGGCCAGCGGCTCTACCTGAACAGTGAAACCAGCTATGAGGTTTCTGCCGTGTTTCGGGATGTTCCTGCTAATTCTCATTTCCCGGTCGACGCATTTATATCTTTTGAGGTTATGCGGGAGGCAGTGCCCCATGTGTTTGCCAATGGCCATTTTATGAGCCAGTTTTACAACTACCTAAAGCTGCATAAAGATGCTGATCCGGATGCGGTGGGTGTGATGATTCAGGATATCGTTGAGGAGGTATATGAACAGGATCTGCGCGAGCGTGGGTTTCATATGCAGATTGAACTGCAACCCGTTGAAGATGTCCACCTGCACTCTGATTTTCATCATGAGATTAAAACCAATGGCAGCCATACGGCAGTAAGCATGTTAAGCATCATTGCCTGGTTTATCCTGATCATCGCCTGGGCCAATTATTTTAACCTTTCTTCGATCAATGTCCTCAAACGCTCAAAGGAAACTGCCATCAGGCAGGTAAACGGGGCTGGTTCTTCGCAGATCAGGGCTCTGTTTTTATCCGAGTCAGCCCTGGTAAACCTGATAGCCATCCTGTTGGCATTGGCGATTGTGGAAATAAGCAGCCCATTCTTTGCGCAGTTTGCCAACGTCCCATACATCTCACCTGTGTGGAAAAATAGCTGGATATTCTATATCACTGGCATAGCATTTATTACTGGCACCCTCATGGCCCTGGCATATACCAGCACCATATTAAAGGGAAACAACCTGAGCCAGGCGATGAAGGGCATTACGTATAGCGCCAAAGGCAAGGGGTTTTTAAGAAAGATCATGCTCACCGTTCAGTTTTGCCTGGCTTTGGGTTTGATCCTTTCAAGTACGATCATTTTCAGGCAGTACCACCACATTATGAACCAGGAGAAGGGGTTGCGGACAGAAGATGTCCTGGTGCTGAAGGTTCCGGTATTGTCCGATTCGTTGAGCATGATCTCTTATCAGTCATTAAGAAGTGAGCTGTCGTCCCGGGCATCGGTTGAGCAGTTGGCTTTTTCTACCGTGGTTCCGGGCTCTCCCGTAGATCATAATATTGGCGGCCTGAGGCTCGAGGGAAAAGAAGAGCATGACACAAAGAATTTCAGGTTGCTGTATGCCGAATCCGATTATTTCGACCTTTATGACATCCCGCTGGTAGCCGGGGAAATGTTCACGGGCATTTTTAGCATCGACTCTGCAAAGGTTCTGCTGAATGAGACCGCTGTCAGGAACTTCGGGCTGACATCCCCCGAAGAAGCCATTGGGAAGCGTATCTTCAGGGGCCCGTCGACCTTTCATATCATTGGCGTGGTGGGGGATATGCACCAGGTGTCTCCCAAAGAGGCCATGGAACCCCTGACATTTATGGCGCCCACGCACTACAGCGGATACCTGAGCATGAGGTTAAACGGCATGGATAATGCAGGGGTCCTGAAACAGTCACAAGCCATATTCACCAGTTTTTTTCCGCATACCCCTTTTAATTACTTTTGGATGGGACCACATTATGATGCCCAGAATGAGGATGAAAGAAGGTTTGGGATGGTGTTTGGTATGTTTTCGGGGCTGGCCTTGATCATCACATTGCTGGGTGTCATGGGTGTGGCCGCTTATACCGCCCGGCAGCGACAAAAAGAAATTGCCATCAGGAAAACACTGGGTGCTTCCGTTTTGGGGATTTTCTTCCTTCTGTTCAAAAATTACCTGAGCCAGCTGCTGCTGGCCTCCCTCATCATTTTCCCGGTCAGCTACCTCTGGCTGGATCGTTGGCTGAACCAGTTTGCCATGCGGATAGCTATTCCCTGGACGGCCTTCCTGATACCCCTCGTACTGATCATTATGACCACTTTGCTTACGGTATGGCTGCAATCATTGCAGATCCTGCGGATCAATCCTGCAGTTACCTTGAAAGAATAAAAACGTGGTGACGGCCCACCTGCAAAATTAACCGGATGCTGTCTGTTTGCGATCTTGTTTAGTTATGATGCGTTTAAAAGCATCCATGTAATTTTTCCCGACCTCATCAAAAGTGAAATTTGCAGCTAACGCTTTTTGTTCGTTATGCATCTTGTCGCGATCTTCCGGCGTGCTGTTGAATATTTCCCTGAGAGCACGGATAATGTCTTCAGCTGAATGGGTTGCCGCCACCCCACCGCCATAGATGTTCAGATACTCCCTTACCGCACTTTTAGCTGGAGTAACCGCCAGTATTGGCGTGCCTGAAAATGCTGCTTCGGCAAACTTACTTGGCAGGGCATGGCTGTAAGTCATGTCTGCCTCCAGGATGAGCACCGCTCCTGCTTCGCTGACAATATCCAGAGCCTGGTTATGCGACACCTGTGGCTTTGTCTCTGATATCTGACCCAGGCCTGCTTTGTTCATGAGGTGTGCGGTTTTTTTTTGATGTTTCCCCACAAACATAACCTCCTCAAAATTTTCCGGATTTTCCTTTGAAAATGCTTCTATGGCAGATAAAAATGCCGTGGAAAGTCTTTTTGTGATGCTGCCAAGATGTACGAGGTATCCATTTCCCGCTTGCTGTTTTACCTGGTGAGAAGTTTCACCGATGGGCGGAATAACAACCGACTTTTCAGAAAGGGAGACGCGATAATACTTTTCAGTAGCCTCAATGCAGAGGCTGGTGGGCATATGCACGGCATCACAATGATGCAGAACTTTTCTGAGGCCGTATGTATATGTTTTTGGGATCAGTCTTTTGAGCCTGCTACCATAAGGTGGCGGGAGCATGGTGGATGGTTTGGGATCACTGAATGACGCCAGCCAGGGCAACCCCGTTTTTCTGACAATTTCCAGCCCCGCGAAATGGGACGCTACGGGGTTAGAGCTGCTGAAAATACAGTCAGGCCTTTCCCTTTCAACCACCTCCATGGCTTTTGCCACCGCCAGGCGCGTGCTGTTCTCCCTTGTTGGGAACATTTTGCCGGCTATCCTGCTAAAAAGTGACCCGCTTTTGTTTTTGGAATCAGTATTCCGCCCCGGATCTGCATAAATGATGCGGGTGCCAGGACTTTTCAGATCAGCAAGCTTGTCGTTTTGACGAGTAATGACCGTTATCGTGGCTCCTTGTTTATGAAGGGCACTGACTACCTTGGCGAACTGGATGGCTCTAGCTCCCTGGTTTTGCTTTTCTGTTAACGAGATACAGAGGATATGCATATAAGAAAAATGAAACAAAACAGTGTGTTATTGCCCGCCAACGGCTTTGCCTTTTCGGCCCTTTGCCGCATGCCGGATGCGGTAAAAGCCGGGGACATCAATGGCTGTCCCCTGGGTGCCCAGCAGCCATCGGAAAGTCCTGTCTTCATAACACTTTCTCCAGCGCCTGACCGGACGATGATAATAGGAAATGTCTCCGCAATACCCTCCGAGTCGTGCTGCGTCGCCGCGGGTGATCTGGAATCCTCCCACAGCCCTGTTTCTTTCTTCCCGGTGAAAGCGCCGGGGATCAATATCCCGGATCATGCCCGCACGGGAGTAGTCTGTGAAGAGTGCGTCCTCGTTGGGAAGGAGCTCCGACACCATGTGTGACTCAGGGTACACCAGCAAGCTTTGCTTCTCCTTTAGCTGTCGGCTTAGCAGATCCAGGGACTGATCACGAAACAATACATCACAATCCGTGAAAAATATCCAGTCAGCCGTCGTTTTCCTCGCTGCCAGGTTGCGTCCGATGGCCCTCCTGAGCAAATACTTCTTCTCCAGGGGGCAGAAGTTCCAGTGCACATTTTCTGCCTCCCGGCCCTGAAAGTACTTCAGCACCTCCACGGTTCGCAGATCGCCGGGTTCATAATATACCGTCATGCAAACTTTTGTCTCTTTTGGAGGGAACAGCAACAGGGAGCTGAGCTGATAGGTTAAAATATTGGCATAGCTCCAGCAATGACTTACAATTTCAAGGGATAATGGCTTGTTTGTTTCTTTTTGCTCCGGTAGCACAGCGTAATCGGGCCCAAACCAGGATGCCGGAACGCCCCCGGAAGCGGCAAACCGGTAAAACCATTCTAATGTTTGATCAACCAGGGGGTTAAGAGGCTTCATTTGTTTTTGTTTCGGTTTGACAGGCCAAACCCTGTAATTGAT
>SL_3KL_010_SEDDRAFT_10006688_pt1 | contig 10282 bp, 5 predicted proteins | sample SodLakKL_010_SED_2_FD_10381 | JGI IMG/M metagenome (IMG submission 10381)
CGAACCAGGGAACCACCGCCTTCGTGGACGTCACCGTGATTCCCATGGACGAGGAGCGGGCCCTCCCCGACCAGACCGTGCTGGTGCGGGACGGAATCATCCAATCGGTAGGCCCGTCGGAATCAATCCGGATCCCTGGCAACGCGGTGACCATCGACGGCTCCGGTCGATATCTCCTCCCCGGACTCGCGGAGATGCACGCCCATGTGCCTCCGGGAGAAGCCCCACCGCGGGAGTTGGTGGAAGAGACCCTCTTCCTCTACCTGGCCGGCGGAATCACCACCATTCGAGGGATGCTCGGCGCCCCCTATCAGTTGACCCTCCGGGAGGAGATCCGGCGCGGCGAGGTGCTGGGCCCCAATTTCTACGTGGGTGCTCCCTCCCTCAACGCCAACACCGCTCCCACACCTGCCGACGCCGAGCGCCTGGTTCGCGCCCACGCCGCGGCCGGCTACGACCTCCTCAAGATCCACCCCGGCGTCCCCCTGGATTCCTGGAACCGGATGGTGGAAGTGGCCCGGGAGGTGGGAATCAGCTTCGGAGGCCACGTCCCCCAAGACGTGGGGATCTACCACGCCATGGAAACGGGGATGAGCACCGTCGACCACCTGGACGGATTTCTCCAGGTCACCCGCCGGGATGGGGTGGATACGGACGACCTGGCCGAGCTCTACCGGGCCACCGACCCGACGAAGCTCGAGGAACTGGTCCGCCGGATCTCGGAAACGGGCACCTGGCTCGTCCCCACCCAGTACCTCTGGGACAACCTCAACGGGATCGTGGACCCGGACACCATGCTGGCCCTCCCCGAGTTCCGGTACATCTCGCCGGAACAACGCGAGGCCTACCGGAACACCGCAATCTCCCGGGCGGAGAACCCAGCCATCACCCAGGCCTCCACCGAGGCCCACCGGGCCATGCGTCACGAATTCCTCTCCGCCGCCCATCGGGGTGGTGCCCCCATCCTCATGGGGACGGATTCCCCCCAGCTCTTCAACGTCCCCGGCTTCGCCCTCCACCGGGAGCTCCCCATGATGGTGGCCGCAGGGATGACCCCCTTCGAGGTGTACCTCACCGGTACCCGCAACGTGGCCCGCTACGTCGAGGAGGACCTGGGCCAGGCCGGGAATTTCGGTACGGTGGCGCCGGGGTATCGCGCCGACCTCATCCTCCTCGCCCGCAACCCCCTCGAGTCGGTGGAGGCCCTTCGGGAGTTGGAAGGGGTCATGGTGAACGGACGCTGGCTTCCGGGCCAGGAGATCCGGGAAAGACTGGCGGAGATCGCGGCGAAATACGCGGCGGGCGATCGCTGAGATACGCAGGGGGAGATCATCCCCCGCCGTCCACCCCCTCGATGGTGAGATGACTGGGGCCTCGTTCCCGCTGGAGACGCCGGGCCACCGCCTCGGCCTCCCGCATCACCCGAAGGACGTTCTCGCCGGCGAGCATCCGGAGTTCAGCCTCTGTCCATCCGCGCCGGGAGAGTTCGGCAAGCAGGGCCGGGTAGGTGGAGACGTCCTCGAGTCCCACGGGCACCGATGTGATCCCATCGTAATCGGCTCCGATCCCCACGTACGCCACGCCGATCCGGTCTCGGACATGGTCGATGTGGTCCGCCACGTCCTCCAGGGAAGCGGATGGCTCGGGGTTCTCCCGGTCCCATTCCGCCATCCCCCGGGCCACCGCCTCCTCATCTTCAGGGTGGCGGGCGGCAAGCTCCGCCGCCTGCTCGGAGCGGGCAACCCCATGAAGGCGGACCTCCTCGGAGACGAAGGAGGGGACGAAGGTCACCATCACCACCCCTCCATTCCCGGGTAGCCGATCCAGGATGGAGTCGGGGACGTTCCGGACATGGTCGGTGAGTGCCCGGACGGAGGAGTGGGAGAAAATGACCGGGGCCTCGGAAACATCCAGGACATCGGACATGGTCCCATCTGAGACGTGGGAGAGATCCACCAGCATGCCGAGGCGGTTCATCTCCCTCACCACCTCACGGCCGAAGGCGGTGAGTCCTCCGTGGAGGGGCGGGTGGGAGGCGGCGTCCGCCCAGTCGAGGTGGGCGTTGTGGGTGAGGGTCATATACCGGACTCCCAGGTCGAAATAGACCCGGAGCGCCCCCAGGGAGTTCTCGATGGCGTGCCCCCCCTCCATTCCCAGGATGGAGGCGATGCGCCCCTCGTGGAACACCCGCATCACGTCATCCGCGGTCAGGGCAAGTCCGAAATGCTCGGGGTACTCCTCCAGGAGCCGGAGCGCGATGTCGATCTGCTCCAACTGGAACCGCGCCGCTCCGGTTTCCATGGCGGCCACCGGCACGTAGACCGACCAGAATTGTCCTCCCAGCCGCCCCTCCCGGAGGCGGGGAAGATCGGTGTGTCCCTGGGGACGGTCCTCCAGGCCATAGCCCCGCACATCCATGGGGTAGTCCTCGTCCAGGCGGATCTGCCAGGGAAGGTCGTTGTGTCCGTCGATGAGGGGGGTTGTGGCCAGCACCCGGTGGGCCGTCTCGAGGTGGGGGTCAGGGGGCTGGACCTCATGTGTGTGGACCTCACGCGCCCGGGTCTCGGTCACCCGGAGCTCAGGGACCTCGATCTCAGAGGGTGAAGGGGACGGGGATGAAGATGGCGACTGGCCGTGGCTGGGCATGGGAACCGTTGCCATTAGGGCGAGGCCGACGGCCATGGCCGCCACAGTCTGGGCAAAGCCGCCGGGTCGAAGGGCGGCCCGGAGGGAGACAGGTGGGAGGTCTGGAGAACCGGGGGTTCCCGGCCACCGCGGGGCCCCCGTCCGGCCAGAGCAGTCAAGCGGGACGGTACATGGAGCACGTCGCCCGAACAGGGTCATGGGACCATACCTCCGGGGATCGAGGGGATCAATTCAGGGCGAGGGGAACGGGTCAGCGAGAATACCCCGGGGGAGTCAATCGGGCCCCGTGGTCAGAACCTCCACTCCAGACCCACCAGGGGAAGGAACGGACGCTCCGCCAGGGGCCGGAGTCCATCCTCCATCCATCGATCAAAATAGTGGAACAGAGCATCCCGTCGGTCCAGTGCGTTGATCACCCGGAGGTAGGGACGCAGCTCGGTGGATCGCCCCCCGATACGGGGACGGGTCTCCCAGGAGACCTCCAGGTCGAGGCGGAGGAAGTCCTCTTCCGGAGCCAACTCCATGGGGGCCCCAGCGGACGATCCGGTGATTCCCTCGAAGGTGGTGCCTCCACCGACGGCCCGGACCGTTCGACCGTCCGCGCCCTCCACCCCCGGCCCTCCGGCAAAGGGGGTGACCTCGGTGAGGGGCAGCCCCGCGCCATAGCCCAGGGAGAGCCCCACCTCGAGGCCCTCGGTGGGTCGGACCCTCACTCCGGTGGTGAGGAGATGACGGCCGGTGAAGCTCGAAGCCCGCCCGTTGCCCGACGGTTCCCAGAACCAGGAAATGGCATAGCCGGCCCACCCCTCCAGGCGCTCCCCGTCCCGGGAGATCCGCAGATCGGTCCCCGACGCGTTCACGCGGGCCGCCGGGCCGCCGCCGGTCCCCTCGAAATGCTTCACAAACCCGGATACCCCCAAGGCCAGTTCGGGGGAGAGGGCCTGATCCAGGCTCAGGACGAGGTGGCTGGCGGAGGCCACGGCCAGCGTGGGGTTCCAGAAGATGGAAGGCGCGGCTGCCCCAGGCGTGGCTCCCCCAGGCGTCGCCTCCCCGCCAATCTCGGTGACCAGCCCCGGGAGGGCCACGGGCTGGTGATAGCGTCCACCCGAGAGGGTGAGGAGGGCCTCATCGGTGAGGAGAATCCGAAGGGAAGCCCGGGGCACGGCCCGAGTTGTGCCGTCGACGCCGAAGTGGTCGACGCGGCCCCCGGCCTGGACCCGTACACCGGGGCCCAACCGTCGATCAGCCTCCAGAAAGACGCCGGCCCGATCCCCCCGAAGCTCCTGGGGGGCCGACTGGACCTGGGTGGGGACGGATGAACCGGAGAGCATGACCCCTTCCCCTCCCCGGACTCCCGGGATCCGATCCAATCGATACCCGAACCCCTGTCGGTCCATGGAGCCGCCCACGGTGAACTCCCCTTCCCCCCAGGGTGCCCGGAGGAGAAACGAGGCCCGGGAGTGGGAGGCCAGGCTCCGGGCCACCAGGGACTCGGGCCACTCCACCGGGATGGCGGCCCGGTAGTCGGAACGGGCCAGGATGGCCTCGGTGGAGATCTCTCCCCAGCGCCCGGACCACCCCAGGGAAAGCGCCCGATTTCCCCAGCTCACCTCATCCATCTCCCGCAGTTCGACGCTCTCCCGATTCAGGAATCCCGTCGCACGGATCTGGTGGCCCTCCATGGGATTCATGGCTCCCCGGACCAGGAGATCCCCGAACCCGTAGGGGTGATCGCCTCCGGGGGAGAGAATGCCCGGAACCCCGTGGAGTCTTCGCCCCGTGGCCAGGATCCCTCCCTTCAGGGGAAGGGGGAGTTCCAGGCCTCCCCTGAGAGCCACACCGTCCACCGCAACCTCTGCCCGGATGCGGTCCCGGCGGGCTTCCCGGCTCCTCACGTCGAGCATGTGGGAAAGTCCCCCTTCGTAGCGGGCGGGGGCTCCTCCCACGTAGACCCGGGCCTCGCCAAGGGCGCGGGCGTCGAAGGCGGGAACCAGCCCCGCCAGATGGAAGGGCGCGAGAATGGGCGCTCCGTCCAGGAGGAACTGCCGGGCATCCACAGTGGATCCGCGGGCGAAGAGGACCCGCTGGGGCTCTCGGTGCTCCTCCCCTGGAGGGGGTCGGCCCAACCCTCGAACCAATCCCGACTCCACCATCCCCGAGGAAGCCTCCATGGATCGGATCTCCAACTCCGCAAGGCGGGGCTCCGCCGCCGGGAACGGGGAGCGGGACAGGACCGGTCCGGAGATGCTGCGCACACCGACTTCGACGCCGGAGAGGAGGATGGGCCGGTGCTCCAGCTCCAGGTCCACGTGGATTTCACCGGCAGGGGGAAGGAGGAGTTCCAGGACCAGGGTATGGGCCGCCACGTGAAAGGCGGAGAGACGGACCCGTCCCGCCACCGGCCCGCTCCGCCCCCCCGGGAGCCGGTACCTTCCGGTCTCGTCGGCCACCGCGGTCCACGCCCGCCCTCCCTGACGGAGCTCCACGAGGGCCCCGGGGAGGAGCCCGTCCCCCCGGTATCCAGGGGCACGGACCGACCCCGTCACCACCGGACCCACGGAGTCGGCCGGAGTGGCCCTCGCGGTGTCCGGGGTACCCAGCATCGTCAGGAGCGCCGCAAGGGCAAGAAGTGCAAGGGGGACGAATCGCCCGGGGCGGATCTGGGGGCGGGCTTGGGGGCGGACCCGGGAGCGGATCATGGAACAGGGGGGTCCAGGGTAGGGAGGCGGATCACCATCGCCTCCCCCCGCGTCTCGGCCGGAATCCCCTCCTCCAGGCGGAAGGTCCCTCCCGACCAGGTCATGATGGGCCGGCGCTCCACCGCCAGGTGGACCTCTCGGGCGGAACTGGGAATCAGGATGAGGAGAGGCCCGTCTCCGGCCCCGGCCAGATCCGCCTCCACACGCCCTGGAGCGGTGGAATATCGAGTCCCTACTGGAGCCTGCAGTTCCACCCGGTCCTCTCCTCCGACCCGGATCTCCACCTCCGCCTCGGGCCTGGGGGCCCGGAGGATGATCTCCACCCGGCCGTCCCGAAGCCCCACCGCCACCCCTGCCATGGCCTCGCCATCCACCGTGGCGGTCCGGACCTCCGGCTCCGGCGCTCCCCCCATGGCGTCGCCAATCCAGGCCCGGATGGGTGAGCCGGGAAGGGCGGCGGCTCCTCCCGCCACCAGCACGAGCATGGCGGCCGCAGCCACGCTCCGCCGTCGGCTCCATCCCTTACGCGGAGAGCCGGAGCGGGTCTTCCGGGTTCCCGGACGGTGCCGCATGGGTTCCGGGCCGCCCTGCAGGGGGCCTGGGCGGTGTCGGTCGGCACGGGCCGGGCCTTCCCTGCCGGTGCCGCGCCCCGCCTCCCTCNCCGCCGCCTTCTCCGCGTCTCTCCGTGCCGCTCTCCGCTGCCGGACCCTCCACCGGGCGGCATCCAGGTCCACCTCCTCCCGCAGGTGAAGGAGGTGGGCGGTGGTCCCGGACTCAAGGGCGCGGAGATCCTGGGCCACGTCCCGGCACGCCACGCACTGCTCCAGATGGCGGGCCACGTCGGAGGCCGCCGCTCCCTGGAGCTCGTCGTCCAGCCAGGCCTGGAGGGTTCCCTCCTCCACATGCTCCGTCATGCCTCGCTCTCTCCGTTCATCCGTTCCTCGAAGCGTCTCCGTGCGCGAATCAGGAGGGTCCCCACCGAAGAGGGCTGTACCCCCACCGCCTCCGCCAACTCCCGGTACGAGAACCCCTCCTCTCGAAGGAGGAGAAGGGTCCGCTCCCGGTCCTCCAACTCAGCGAGTACGCGGCGAACTCCGGCCACGCGCTCCTTCTGCGCCAGCTCCTCATCGGGGAGCGGGGGACCTTCAGGCACCACCGGGTTCTCCTGTAGGAGACGGTCCCGGTTGTCCTGCACCCGGGCCCGGTCCCGCAGGAGGTGCGTGGCCACCTTGAACAGCCAGGCCCGGATTCCGGCGGGATCCCCATCCACCTTGCGGTCCAGGAGGCGCACGAACGCTTCCTGCGCCATGTCCTCCGCCACGTCGGCGTCGGGAGCCATTCGCAGGCAATATCGATGCAGTCTCGGATAGACGTCCTCGAAGAGTTCGTCGAAGTCCACGGATCCCCCGCCAGGCGGAATGATCGGCGCCGTCCCGCCGGTCTTACGGAGAGAACGATCCGGGCGGCGCGTCTGTGACAGCTGCGGTGTGGGCATACCCCGGTTGAACCCCACCCATCCGGGTCCGTGGGGGGCCACACCTCCATCTTCTACCGCTCGTCAGCTCCCTCCGATCCCAGCGGCGGTGGCGGGGAGGGCCCGCTCCCCAGCCCCAGGGGACGCCTGGGCCATTCCGAGCCAGGGAAACCCCAGGAGCAGGGCCAGAGTCAGAAGGAATCCACGAAAAACGATGCGGAGAGGAGCGAGAGGTCTCGTTGACGACGTCCAGGTGTGGGCACGGGAACCGGGTGGCACAGAACAAAAAATCAGAAAAACCGTTGGACCCAGCGAGGGCGCATCTTGCGCAACGGCATTGTGCGACATTGATTGTTTGCCCCGGGGCTTGCAGTATGAACAAGTGTTTTCCTGCTCTTGTCGCCTATTGCGACTGCCCGTTGCCCCCTTCGCGCCGCCCCGGGTCGGAGGGCGTCACTTCGGTCTGGGAGAGAACCACCCATGGCCTATCTCCGGTGTTCTGATTGCGGAGCCAAGGCGCTCCGTATCGCCACCCGCTGTCCTTCTTGCGGCGCGTCCTTCCCCCTTCATGATGATAGGGGAGAACGGATCCGTTTCCGTCGCTGTCGGGGATGCGACATCCATATTCCCCGACAGGAAGCCCGCTGCCAGTGGTGCAGCACAGAGGTCCGGGACCTACCATGGCGGCCTGCAGCAGCGGCGGCGGTCCTGGTTCTTCTCCTGGGTGGAGGAGGGCTGTTCCTGGCCCGGACCCCAGGGGTCTTCTCCTCCTCCGACACCTCCGTCGCAACGGCCTCGGCATCCAGGGGAGAGGCTCCCGCCATCCCCTCGCTGCGTCCCCCCTCGGCGGGCGAGGACTTCACGGTGGATCCCCTGGAGGCCCCTCTGGATGGGACAGGATCGCCGGTCCCCGCCCCCGAAGCCAATCTCGCGCCTCCGAATCCCGAACAGGGCAGCGTGCGGAGCGGCGGAGAAGGCAACGTGGAGGGCGCCGGACAGGGTGGTTGGGCGCCGGCCCAGGCTGTCACCTTCGTGAACGTCCGGGCGGATCCCGATCGGGAGTCGGCCATCCTGGGCGTGGTCCCGGAGGCCGCCAGCGTGCTCCTGGGGGACCTCCGGGGAGGGTGGCGGAGGATCCGGGCCGGGGACCTGTCCGGCTGGGTGGATGAGCGCCTTTTCCAGATGGCATCCTCGGGCGACTAGAAGGGGAACACCAGGGGCGTGATGAGGACGGTGAGGAGGATCACCATGAGGGTCAGGGGGATCCCCAGGGGGAGATAGTCCTTCAGTCGATACCCGGCCGGCGCCATCACCAGGGCCTGGGCCGGCTGGGAGACAGGGCTGGCCAGGGAGGTGGAGGCGATGGCCACGGCCATCACCATGGCCTGGGGGGACACCTGGAGTTGGGCCGCCCCTGCGATGGCCACTGGAGCCATGAGGACCACCACGGCGGGTCCGGGCATGATCTGGGACGCCAGGGCCGCCATGATCACCAGCGAGGTCAGCACCCCGGTGGGTCCCAGCCCCGACGTCGCGGCCAGCACGCCCTCCCCAAGGAACGCTGCGGCTCCGGTGTCGTCCAGCGCAGCCCCCAGGGCCAGCATTCCCGCCACCATGACCAGCACCGGCCACTCCACCGCTCGGTAGGCCTCCTCCGGGGTGAGGCAGCGGGTCACCACCATCCCCACGGCCCCCGCCAGGACGCCCACTGCCACAGGCAGCCACCCCAGGATCACCGGGAGGATGGCCGCCACCAGGATGATGATGGAACGCGGCGCCCTCCGGGCTTCCGGAGGGGTGGGGTCCGGTTCATGGAGGAGGATGAGGTCGGGCTCCCGGGCCAGCGCTCGCCCCTTCCTCCGAGGGCCATGGAGAAGGAGGGCGTCGCCGAAGTTCAGCTTCCGGTCCCTGAGCTGGGTCCGGATCGCCCCCCCATCCCGGAGGATGGCCACCACGTGGAGGCCAAAGCGGCTCCGGAACCCCGACTGTCGGAGGGTCTTCCCGATGAGGGCGGATCGGGGAGCCACCACCGCCTCCACGAAGCCGGCTCCTGCGGACTCCAGGGCGTCCAGGCTCACGTCGGGATCTTCCTCCAGATCCAGCCGCTGCAGCCCCCGGAGAACCGCCATGTCCTCGGGGCGCGTCTTCACCAGCAGGTGATCTCCCGGTTGCACAACCGTCTCGGGACCAGGCATGAGCACGGCTTCGTCCTCTCCCTCGGCCCCCTCCCGACCGATGGCCAGGACCATCATCCCCACCGCATCCCCCAGCCGGGTCTCACCCAGGGGTCGCCCGGCAAAGAGGGAGTCGTCGGTGACCTGGAGCGCCCAGAGCCGCTCGTCCAGTTGGAAGCGCCGGATCGCCTCTGCGGCAGGGAGGAACTCCCAACTCCCAGGAAGCGCGGTCCAATCTTCGGAAGCCGCATCTCCCCTCGAACCCTCCAGGAAGGCCATGAGTCGATCCCGGGGTCCATGGAGAAGGAGGAGGTCCCCGCCCTGGATCACCGTGTCCTGGAGATGGGTCCTTCGCCGGAAGTCCTCCCGGAGGAGGGAGAGGACCAGGACACCATGCCGGGCCTGCAGGTCCAGCTCCGCCACCGAACGCCCCACCAGGGGGGAGTCGGGAGCGACGGAGAGTTGCACGAGCCCCGCCCCCTCCCGCTCCAGCCACTCGGGGCGGACCCCCCGCTGATCCATCGCCAGATGGCGCCGCCCCCGGAGTTCCATGAAGAAGTCCGGCCTCCCCTGCACCAGGAGCCGGTCCCCCCCTCGAATGAGGGTGCCCGGTCCCGGTGCCAGGATCCGCTCCGTTCCCCGCTCCACCTGAAGGACATGTACCCCCAGCGCGGACCCGATGAGGCTCTCTTCCAACGTCTTTCCATCCAGGAGGGAACGACGGGGGACGATGAGCCGGAAGAACCGCTCCTCCAGCTCGACGTTCTCCCGGATGGCGGGTCGCTGGGGTCCTCGTCCCTCAGGGACCCGGTGCGGCAGGAGTCGGGGAGCCGCCACCAGGAGGAAGAGGGCGCCGGCGGCCAGGAGCGGACCTCCCACGGGGAGGAAGCCCAGGAGCTCGAAGGGCGCGAATCCCGCGTCCTGGAGGGCGTCCGAGGCCACGAGGTTCGTGGAGGTGCCGATGAGGGTGGTGAAGCCCCCCAACTGGGCTCCCAGCGCCATGGGAATGAGAAGCTTGGAGGGAGCAAGGTCCGCCTCCCGGGCCAGCTTCACCGTCACGGGAAGCATCATGGCCGCCACGCCCACGTTGTTCATGAAGCCGGAGAGGACCCCGGAGAAGAGGACGATGGCCAGCATGAGGCGGCTCTCCCCCGTCCCGGCCCAGCGAAGGATGTGAACGCCCACGAGGTCCGCCACCCCGGTCCGGGAGAGCCCTGCAGACAGGACGTACATCCCGCCGATGGCCAGGACGGCGGGACTGGCGAATCCCGCCAACGCCCGATCCGCCG
>SL_3KL_010_SEDDRAFT_10006689_pt1 | contig 10280 bp, 10 predicted proteins | sample SodLakKL_010_SED_2_FD_10381 | JGI IMG/M metagenome (IMG submission 10381)
TGGCATAGCGGCAGCCATAGCCTTGCTGCTCATAAGCACCCTGTCGGTGTGGTTTGTTGGCAATCTCTCCTCTCCTGATGCCGAATTTGCGGTTACAGAACCAGAATTGACTGCGCCAGCCCATGAAGGTGGATCCGAAGAAACCATAGAGGCACCTACCCCAACCCGCCAGCCTGAATTTTCTATAGCTATAACCGGTGGTACCGACAAAGAAGAAGCCATTCAAGAGATTGCGGAAACAGCAATAGCCTCCCTGCAGGAACAAGATGCTTCCTTTCAGGAAGAGAACAAATTCCTGTCAGATCTGCAGGAAAGCACTTTAGCCTATGGCTCTTCTGTCTTAAATCCACTGATTTCTGCCACAGCCTCTTTAATGACAGCAGGAAGGCCTTCTTTACAGGAAATGTCATCTCATTCGTTACAGGATGAAGAAATCAATAATGAAATAAGCCTGCCTGCAACTGGTGCCGGAAGCGGTCTGCTGGCTTTGGGATTTACAACTTCCATGAAAAACACCTGGCTGTTTAATCATGAAACCTTTCAGGGGTTTAACCCCGGCTCAGGCAGTCGAACTCATGTGCAAATATACCCCGATATTGCAATGAGTATCAGGTTTGCTTTATCTAAACGGTGGGAAGCAGAAAGCAGCCTTTCCTTCTCTTCCAATACCGGACAAACTTATGACCAGTATATTTTCGGACGATATAGTCAACGGGAGATTGCTCTCAACTATTTTCAGGCTGAAGCACTTGCCAATTACAAACATCCTACAAGGTGGGTTTTTCGCTCCCATCCCATCTCTCATAGCTCCTCAGCTGGCTTCTATTACGGTGTCTTAAATTCTGCAAGTGAAATCATTGCAGGTGAAAAGGAGGATATTTCCACTTTATACCGGGGAGATGATTATGGCATTATCACAGGTCATAAGCTGAATATCCCCCTATCCGGTAAATTGCTTTTTTCTCCCGGAATTCAAATAAAATGGGGATTACCCAATATTTACAAGGGAGAATACACCCTGCCCTCTCTTAAAAGAACTCACAACAGAAGTATAGAACTTAGATTTTCCCTTTATTACAATTTCTCCAGGTAATATCCGAAATCTTTCTTTTGCTTTTTTCACTAGGGTTGCACTTCTTGCTTCTGACGTAAATATTACAGTCATCGGCATAGCGGCAGAAGCTATGTCCACGTTTTTCCATCTCTTTACCCCATTCGTCGAGGACGATAGTGGATAGTAAGGGAGATAGTGGACTGCCTTGTGGGTTCCGGCAATACATTGCTCTGTCAAACCATCTGACATAATTCCGGGTTTCAGGTAGGATTTTACCAGCCTCAGCATAAACAGCCTTAATTCAAGTTTCTGTTCGTCACAGCAAATGTTTGTATTCAGCTTCCTTCAGATTCCACCTCACGATGGACACCCTTGCATTCGACTATGTGATTCCGGTCAATCCGGCTCTCTCGGGACTTGCACCCGTTGGTGGTAGAGCATGCCCGGCACACCTCGATATGCAACCCCTACGGGCAATACCCACCCCGGCCTTGCAGGTTACCCGGTAACAAAACAAGGAACGGAGCGTTAAAAAAAAATTTGCAGACCCGCACACCAGCTACAATCAGCTACAATAATACCCCGTTTGTTGAAGAGCATTCAAATCTTTTAGCCGAGGGACCCCGCCGTTTTGTCGGGGAGACTGCAAAACCTTGACTTTTTGGTTACTTTTTGTCAAAAAAAGTAATTAAAAATAACAAACAATTGCCCATAGAACGATACCTGCTCGTAAAGAGAGAAGGGGGTGAGTTAGTCAGGCAGAAGCCCGCCAGATCCTTCGCTCAGCTCAGGAGGACAGGTGTGCCCACCCGGCTTTCTACTCTTCAACCTTTTAACTTTTCAACTTTCTTGTTACTCCCTTTGACCTACCAGTATGGCCTTCCAGGGCGTAAGATTCAGGGCAAACTCTTCAATCATGTGGCATCGCATACGCAACCAGCCAAAGTGTTCTTTCTCTTCAATTTGCAGATAGAAAGCCCAATAGGAATCAATATTCTGTACACTGTCAAGCGCCTGATAAAAGCCTTCTTCATTGTTGGTGCCAAAGTAACTGCCACCTGAAGATTCTACCGTCCACCCGGGACTACCCATACTCCTGATCACCTTGTCGCCCTCTGCCCAGGGTCTTTCTTCCTCCGTGTTATAATCGCTGTAGCCGCCAAGAGAACTGTTAAAGACATACCGATAGCTCACATCAATCCAGTAGTTATACTCCTCGAAACTTATATCCCATTCCAACTTCAGCCAGAAATCGTCCAGGGTGTTACCGGTAAAGTCATACAGCAGGGTAGTGTCCTGCAGGCATATATCATCAATGACATAATGCTGATGATAGATGGAGGGGGGCTCTTCTTCCAGGGGGGGCGTGTCATCTTTGTCTGAACATCCTGCCCACAAAAACAGGACGAACGAAACAGGGATAAGCCATCGTTTTTCCATAGTGCTGTGCTTTAGGGTTTTTAATCAATCATTAAATAAAATAATTTTCTATACAATTTAAAAACTTCCAAAATTGTGGGTTCCCATTCCTTATTGACTGAATAAAATATCACAGAAGAATAAGTGAAATTTTAGCTTCGTCCGGAAGGTTTTCCGGCATCACTTTGTTTACCGGCCTTTGTGGGGGAATGTCACCGGGATCTATGGCAAAGCAAATGCTAAATTCTTTCACAAACAAACACGTAAGAGCACCTTCTGCTCGCAACACATCGAAGGTATAATGTTGCAGAACCTCTTCAACAGTGCTGCCCACACCGATTCCTGCTGAAGTAGTATAGCGGTTGCTGTAAATCCATATTCTCCACAATACCGATGCATCAGGGTATGAGGGTTCAAGTTTCATGACCAGTTCGCCATCATACATCAGATCGTATGCGGTGTAATCAATGCCTTCAAGAAAAAGGGAACTCTTTTCAACGGTGTATTTTTCCTGTGCTGTATGCAATGCTATCTCCATGGGCATATGTTTTTCAAATGCACCTGCCATAGTGTTGCTTATAATCCGTTCATCCTGCTGCGCACACGACTGGCATAAATACGCAAATAATGCGCTTAATAAAAGTATCGCTGATCTGTTCATTGTTTTATTGATTTTTCTGAAAGCTAAATAATCCGGCCTGTTTAATTTTCCCACCCCTCCCGCTGCAACAGTTCCAGCACCAGGGCTATCTGGCACACCCGGTTTTGTAAAGTTCTGAAATTTATTTTCCGAAAGGTATCTGTCGGCTTATGGTAATCGGGGTGCATTCCTGAAAAGAAAAAAATGGACGGAATACCCTTACGAAAAAACGGATAACTGTCGGATCTTTTGAGAATACCGACGGGATCATTTGAGTTGTTAAACGAGTAATCGAACCGGCATGGGTTATATAAGCTATCTGCCCTGTTGATTATCCTGTCTAGCTCCCGGGACTGGCCTGTACCAACACAATAGAGGTATCTGCCATTGCGGTGGTTGTCATCAACCCTGGAAATCATGTCCAGGTTGAAGCTGGCCGGAATATTACCCGCGTCAAAACCAGGTTGGTTTACATGAAATATTGACCCCAGCAATCCTGCTTCTTCTGCATCTGTTGCCATAAACATCATGGTAAATCGCAGGTCATCAAATTGCAGAAAATGCTCCGCAAGTTCAAATAATGCTGCTACGCCCGAGGCGTTATCATCGGCACCGGGAAAATATATATCCCCATCCCTGCCCAGGTGATCGTAATGGGCCATAACAACAAGGGTCTTGTTGGATTTGCCGGGAATTACTCCTATTATATTCCGGGCTTCAATGGTTTCATGCACCCTCTCAAACTTCACTTTCACTTTTTGAACCGGCACATCAGCTATTCGATTTTCTTCCATTTTAATCAATAGCTGTTCCTTTGTAAACCCTGTAAGGTTTTTTATTTCCGAATTGGGAATGAGAATGGAATTCAGAAAACTGGGGCTATCCAGCCCGTTGGGCCTGAAGGGAGTTTTATCTGCCAAAGCGATTCTTTTGCTAAGGTAGTGGTTCCGAAGTGTAAGCCTGATGGATTCAAATTGTTTTTCATTATCCGGATTGGCCGCAATTATACCCTGCGCGCCAACTTTGCTTAATCGTTGCCTTACTTCAAACAATGAACGCATGTTTTCGACAAAAACCAGCACCAGCCTGCCTTCTGTTTCTATTTGTTTCAATTCCTCGTCTGTTCCTGTTCCGGCAAAAACCACCTCCAAGTCATTTTCATCATTTTGAGCAAAATGCCCCTGAAAGACCATATTAACAAAATTCTCCAGCTTGCTTTCAGGGGTTTTTATATAAACCTGCCCCCAATAGGAAGCTGACAACGTAAACTTTTGAAAATATCCGCTGGTGTCAAATGGAACAAGACCCAACTCCCCGAATTGTCCGGCAATAAATCGTGCTGCCTTCGCGTGTCCTTCGGTTCCAATCCCCCGCCCTTCCAGAGAGTCAGAGGAGAGAATTCGTACGTAGCGTCTCAGATCCTTTCTGTCGATATTACAATCCGCTGTCTGCCCTTGCGCATAAAAAATTATACAGCCCAGCCAAATGACGAGCAGGAGTTTTTTCGCAATATTTCCGAATACTTTAGACATTATGGGCATATAAATAGGTTGTAATACTTTTAAAACCTCCACAGTAGCGGATTTGTGATTGTCTCGCCCGGATGGGACAAAACCCCCAACCGGGAATACCATGCTTCTTATTTTATTGTATTTGGGTAAGCTCTTTTCGGTTCAGTAAGTTTGACGTTCGCGTTTTGGCTCAAGCACAGGCACAGTCATATTCAACATGGTTCAGATTTCACCGGTAAGCATGAGGGCTTCCTTAATATTCGAAAAAAATAAAATTAAAAAGGCAACGATTAATCCTACATATTGCTGCCATCGAAAAACTAGCGGCTGATTGATCTTTTCAGGATTGGTTTTAAAAAGTGCTTTTATCTCGAACCTTGAAATATTATAGGTAGCAACGGTAATTAATGTGTAGGCCGCAAGCTCATAAAGCCCACTTCGCCCCAAAACGGCGAATGAGGGGGCAATTCTTTCAGCCATGGCAAATGTAAATGAGTTTGACCCGAGAATAAGCCCATACAGTAAAAACCAAATGGGAGGTATCAGGTACCCTAATGGAACGCTGTTTACCCTAAAGGATAAATTAAATACTATGATTACCGCACTCATTATAAGATTAACCACGAATATCCGTATAAATTCTTTGCCTACACTGGCAGAAATATCGCTCCCGGCCAATTTTGAGGCCAGACTTGTGTCTCTCATCAATCCTTCAGGAAACAAGTAAAAACTTATAAACCAGGCGGCTGTAAAAATCATTAATCCCATAAGGTACATTCCGGCAAACCTTATGATGATATTTTTATTGCATATAATATTTCTCATTGTTTTACCTTTTTATCGCTCATATTAGACATAACTATTGTTTAACTAGCACTCTATTTTTGTGGCATTTATTCCTGGCTAACATGTTTTCTGAATTTTATTAAACTTAATGCGATTGAAACTGCAATTATTATTGGTATATAACTCTTAAGTTCAATAAAGGAAAAAAACTCGTTAGGGGAAATACCCTCACCACTTATTAATTTTTTCACTGGAACATATAAGCCAACAATTACAAACCCTAAGGTTAAACCTATTATTGAAATTAAAAATTTAGTAAAGAAAGATTTATATTTCATATTCAGCGTTTTAAGTTATTGTTTTCAGGTGAATCTTATGAAATTGAATCCTTTTTACTCACTGTTTTTCACTTTTACCCCATTTATTGATGAATCCTATTAAGACACATCACACCAAGACATCATTCCGTTTCTACAACGGCCCTTGTATGGCCACAGTAGCGTATTTATTCCGCTTTGCTCTTTGGCAATACTACCACCAAGCCTAGCACCACGCAGCGATGCAGTGAGCCCGTCGAACAGTAGCAGCGAAGCTAATTGCGGCTCCATGTTGCCTGTTGGGCTTATTCGTGGTGTATAAATATATTTCTTAATTCTGTTATAAAAATTAAAAATGCATTCATTGAGTTATCCATATCTTCAACAATCTTTTTTGATGCTTATACCTATACCAAAAGCATACAATATTCCCCTACCTACTCCACTATCCTGCACCTCAAGCATTTTCAGAACGCAATATAACTAATTTCTTCTTATATACCTTTCACTTCCGCATATAAATTATTGACACTTTGTTAATTACGCTTGTGAAGTACAATTTAATGGGAAAATCGAGGAAGGCTGGGAAGATTGGATGAAGGGGGTTATTGCAGGGCCAGGGCTTCTTTTACCCTTACCCTCTGGCCGTTGTCGAAGGCAAAGATATAGGTGTCGGAGTTTGCGCTTGAGCAACCCGGGGAGGGGTCTCTTTTGCAGGTTCCGGCCTTGCCGTTTCTTCGGGGTTTTCTGCCAGGGGCAAGGCAGTCTCCTCCTCCATCGCGTTTTAGTCCGTTCCGTTCAGCGGAACGGATAAAATATTGCCATAAAGCAGGGGGCCCTAGCCCCATCTAAAGCCCAGCTACCAATGATTTTTTCATACTGGGGCTGAAGCCCCTGTTCTATCAGGCTTTCAAACCCGTCAGTTGTAACTGACGGCAATGGATAGGAGTAATACCGGGGTTTTGCCCTGCCCTGCCTTTTTCCTTTTGACGTTATAGCCATCGCCATAGCGACAGAAGCTATGTCCACAACACCCTTGCTTTTGACTCTGAGATTCCGGTCAATCCGGCTCTCTCGGGACTTGTACCCGTTGGTGGTAGAGTATGCCCGGCATACTTCAGGTGTGCCCCCGCTGGGAGTGAGGCACAGCACTTCAGTCATGTAAAGAACAAACCAAAAGGGTCATTTATCGATAAAAGTCTGATAACACACCCCATCTAGAAGCCCAAAGTGGTAAGTCGATGATAAAACCGCAATATTAAAACCAACATCTCACCCCAGAGAGATGACATGTCGATAGAGCCTCAATGTACAGAACTATCTGCCATCCCGGCGGGGTAATATCGATAGTATCTCATAGTCAAATCGGTGTATCGTCCTATATAATCTTTGCCTATCACAGATAATGTCATGATACTTACAAATTTTGAGGGTTATACAGAATTATATAGTTTAGAATCAGGGCCAAGAATCTCTCTTACAATGGATCCCGATAATAATAGAGTAACCATAACCGCGGCAGTCCAGGAATCAGGAGGACCTGGAACAGGAACAGGAATTGTAGATTTTGGAAAGGTAGATAATGGAAAGCAAAAAGCAGTAACTTTCAATATAGATGGCGTAGAAATGAATAATATTATTCTTGCCTCTGTTGATGTTGACTTACAAGAACTTATTATATCTGCTTATACAAAAGCCCCTGATGGTTTAGAAGTAGTATTGTTTAACGGAGGTAAAGATCCTAAGGATATAGGTATCATTGAAGTTGCTATAGCTAATTTTGGAAAGCCATAGGTTTCCTGAATAATTAATGAGCTACAGGAGTATTATATACAACTTCACCATCAAATTTTAAACCAGTCATTGCATAGCATAAAAAATGGCCGTCTCAATATTAAGGCGGTCATTTTTTATGGCCCCTTAAAAAAACTATTTCTTCAACTGCTCAAACCACTAATGTAACTCTGCAGGGTTACAAAAAGTGTATAACCCAGACTATACATTAAAAAAAATCCCTTCCAACCCCACGGCAATTTATCACGTCATTTATATAAAGCGGTCTGATTTTTCCTTTCCAGAAAAAACACACCATTCATTTATAACACTTTAAAACCAACTATTATGAAAAAAGAGTCAATAATCCACAAGTGGATATTATATGGAATAATCTTGTTACTTGGTTGGGTGCCATACAATAGCTTTGCCCAATCGGTAAAGCGCCAGAGCATTTCCAGTTATGGTGCTGCGAATCATGAGGGCAATAACGTGATGGTAAGTTCTACTGCAGGTCAGTGCTACAATTCAACAGGGCTTACCACCAGCGAAATATCTCTTTTGCCCGGCTTCCAGCAATCCATTACATTTTCTGTAGAAGAGGTAATACACCCCGAGCCCTTCAGGACGCTCAACCTGACTGCTTTCCCGAATCCTGCCACTTACGCTGTTACCCTACACAGCGCTGAAGAGTTAACCTTATCAATTATCAGAGTAATAGATAGTAACGGACGCGAAGTATTTTATGACAAAGTAAATGCTCTCAACTCATACAGTATCGATTGCGGAAACTGGAACAATGGTATTTATTTTATCACGGTTACCGATGATGCAGACCATTTCAAAACTCTCAAATTAATAATCTCAAAATAAAACGCTATGAAAAAATCACTACAAACACTGTTTATAGCATGCTTCCTTTTAATATCAGCCAACGTAAATGCACAATCAGGCATTTTTTTAGAAGCATCGCAACTGTACACCACATTTAACTTTGTTGACAGCCAGGGCAACAATCTCAGCAATGAATACACAGGTCGATATACAGGAACCTACGGCTTTGGGTACAGCTATACAACCGACTTTGGATTACTATTCCGTACCGGAATAGGAATGAGAAATGCCGGGGCCAGGCTTGATTATGACGACATGAGTTATTCTTGGGATATGCAATATGCCCAGGCAAAACTTGGATTGGGGTATTCTTATTATATCGGTCAGTTCAGCCCCTACCTGATGGCATACGGGTATTATGGTCACATGCTAACCGGAACCCAGCGATTGAACAATGAGCATTTTGATCTTCTCAAATCAGAATTACTCACTGAGATGGATTACGGATTGATCGTTTCACCCGGAGTGGAGATTGTAATTACTGAAAATCTTTCCAGTTTTATTGAACTGAAGTACATTCATGGATTTCACAACATAGAAACCATCGAATCCAAAACCACAAACAATAGAGGCTATGGCCTGAGTGTCGGTCTCTCAGTTATTTTCTAATTAAACACCACCCTAACACTTAAAAAACTAAAGACATGAAAAATTTACATATAATACTGGCAGCGTTATTGACAACAATGACATTTTATGCTTCCGCTCAGAATATCGGAGATTTAAACGGAATTTACTATCAGGCAGTAGCCATTGATGAAAACGGGAAAGAAATCGTAGGGAAGGATGTGGAGGGCAAACCTCTTTATCATAAAACCATTGGCGTGAGGTTTACCATTACCAGTGGTCTGGACGGTCCTGTACAATGGGAAGAAACCCATACAACCAATACAGATAAATACGGCCTGTTTACATTGACGATTGGTCAGGGACAGCCCACCGGCAATGCTGCTTTTAACCGCCTGCTGGACATTCCATGGATAGATGCCAATCAATTTCTAAAGGTGGAAATATCTACCCAAAATGATGGTAACTACAAAATGGTGAGCAATCATCAGTTTATGGCAGTGCCATACTCCTTTTATACTGACGATATTGCCGATGATGCAATTACTACGGCAAAAATCCTTGACTATACCATCTTAAACGAGGATATATCAACCGGTGCTGTCGATACAAGAACTATCCTCGATTACACGATTCAAAATGAGGATATAGATACAGGTTCTGTAGATACCCGCACCATTCTTGATTATACTATTTTAAATGAGGATATAGCCACCGGTTCTATAGATACCCGCACTATTCTTGATGAAACCATTCTTAATGAGGATATTGCCACCGGTGCTATTGACACAAGAACTATTCTCGATTACACGATTCAAAATGAGGATATAGATACCGGCTCTGTGGATACCCGCACCATTCTTGATTATACCATTTTGAATGAGGATATAGCCACCGGTTCTATAGATACCCGCACTATTCTTGATGAAACCATTCTTAATGAGGATATTGCAACTGGTGCTATTGACACACGAACTATCCTTGATTACACGATTCAAAATGAAGATATAGATACCGGCTCTGTGGATACCCGCACCATTCTTGATTATACCATTTTGAATGAGGATATAGCCACAGGTTCTATAGATACCCGCACTATTCTTGATGAAACGATTCTCAATGAGGATATTGCAACAGGTGCCATTGATTCAAGAACTATTCTTGATGAAACCATTCTTAATGAGGATATTGCAACAGGTGCCATTGACTCAAGAACGATTCTTGATGAAACCATTCTCAATGAGGATATTGCCACCGGTGCTATTGATTCAAGAACTATTCTTGATGAAACCATTCTCAATGAGGATATTGCAACCGGT
>SL_3KL_010_SEDDRAFT_10006690_pt1 | contig 10279 bp, 5 predicted proteins | sample SodLakKL_010_SED_2_FD_10381 | JGI IMG/M metagenome (IMG submission 10381)
GAAAGTTGCGGTAATCATAACTGAACAAGCTAATATCCCAATGAATGCGTCTGTCAGCCATGATCGTTTTAATACCAAGCTCGTAGCTGTAAACAATTTCTTCACTTATTTCTTCTGATCCTGTTGTAGTTACCTCAATGACGTGTGGCCTTCTTCCTCTTGAAACGCTGGCATAGGTATTCACATTGTCTGAAAACTGGTATCCGGCTACAAACCTACCCACCCATGATAAGAAGTCACCTTCTCCATATACTTTGCCGTCTGTGGGTTGAAATAAAAGGTTTGGAGCGGCACCAAATACATCATTCAGCAATACCCCGGCGACACTGGGTTCTCCATAAAAATTTGCCTCGTAAGCATTCTTAACTTTTTCATAGGTGCCTCTTAATCCAATCGTCAGGTTAAGTTTTTGGGTAACTTGATATGTACCATCCATAAATAACTCATAAGCATTGACGTTACCATGGTTGGCATATGATTCCGTATGGAATGGTTTAAATGGAACACCGATCAGTTGTCCTGCATCAAGAAACGGTGTTCCATCCGAATTGTATGCAGGCAAAACAGGGAACATGCCACCGGTTGCTGCATTGATCATTGGACTGATCATCGCAATAAAGCTTCGCTCATCTGTTTCAAAAGGTACTTTCTGGTAGCCCTTTTCCCAAAAATAGCTAAAACCTGCAAAACCTGCAAAACGATCGTAGTTATCAAAATTCAATCTAATTTCCTGGCTAAACTGGTCACCGAAAGCTTCTTCCGCAAACCAAAGTGCAGGCAAAGATGATCCGTCTGCATCAAATGATTCATAAGAGTCAAATCTGCGAAATGCAGTGATTGATGTAATCTGCATTGCTTCATTAAGTGTATGATTGGCAATNAGTGTTGATCCAAGTAGAGTTCTGTCAATAAACAGGTCCTCCCCTCTTTCAAGGTATGCAGCGGTAAAAGGGTCAAGCGTTTCTGGATTCGCAGCCAGTGTGCCGCTTTGAAAAGCAGTGCCGGGATAATCATCCACCTGAAAATTATTAATCCAATCTATGGTCGTATTGGTTGATGGCTTCCATCGCAAACTGCCGCGCAGGGCAACAGTTGACTTGCCGTTTAAATTGCCTCCTGCAAGGTTCTCAATAAAACCATCACGTTCGTTGTATTGTCCGGCCAAACGAAAAGCCAGTTCGTTTCCAAGTGGCACATTAAAATAACCACTGACTAACTTTTGGCTANAATTTCCATANCCCAGNCTGAGTTCACCCGCGTGNTAAGGNTGTGGTTTGTTTTGCACAAAATGTACCGCACCAATCTGCGCACCCCTNCCGAAAATGGTACCCTGGGGACCTTTTAATACTTCGATCCGCTCCATATCAAATACTTCAACAACCGANCCGCGNCTTTTCGANATGGACACTCCGTCCTGAAANACAGATACNCGNGGNTCAACGCGCGAATCTCCNCTGTCGGAAGTAATCCCCCTAACAACAAAACCCGGGTTATTTGGGCTTTGCAACTGAACCTGAAGACCCGGCACATATTCAGACAAAGCGTCAACTTCCCGAATATTAAAATCTCTGAAAAATGCACCGCTATATGAAGTAATAGCTACAGGCACTTCAAAAATAAATTGTTCACGATGCTGAGCCGTAACAACAACCTCACTCAGAGACACTTGCGACTCTTTCATTACAATATTAAGATTTGTGCCTCTATCACTTGCAGTGGCTGACAATTCGATTGTTTCATACCCGATATAACTAAAAACCAGAATGTATGTCTCCGGGTTTAATCCGGTGATCTGGAAACTACCATCAGCTGTACTTGCGGCACCTGTGGCAGTACCGGCAATCCTTACACTTACGCCGGGCAATGTTTCATTTTTTTCATCTACTATCCTGCCATTGATATAAGCAGTACCTTGCGCGTATATGCCTAAACAAATGGACAATAAAGTTACAAAAACGGAAATTCTTTTCATGGCAAATTAGATTAATGGTTATCGCTGCAAGATTACCAAGAATCGAAAAACACCGTATTAAAATATAATGAATTATACATTATATTTTTCGTTTAGTGTTAAATTATGGTAAAGAAAAGAAAGTCCGTTTCCGGGGATCAGCCAAATTGGCTTGCTCAGTTAAGTCAATATTTAAATATTGTAGCATTGCTTAAATTATTTTTGTTGAAACGGAATAGCAAATGCACTTTTCTCTTAAATTTTGGAGAATAACAACAAACTTCATTTCAGCAATAGCTTATTCGGGAAATGGGTGCTTTAAAGAAGTATCATTTACTGATCGTATATTCATCCAGCACCACTCCATCCATGCCAATAGCTGATAAATGTATCCGGTCGGTGCCAATATCGATCATCCATACATGATATTCTTTAGCGCCAAAGCCGCCCTGCATAAACCAGCGCAACATATCAGGTTCTCTGAGCGGAGCACCCAAACCGCCCTCGCCAATATATACTATACCATCCGGGTCTGTTTGACCATTTAAGATGGGAGGTGTTCTTTTCAGGCAATGGCCATCGGATTCTATCACGAGGTCTGGTCTGTGTTGATCAAAAATGGGAACCCAGTATTCACGCACCCGTGCAAAACGATAATCATCAGGGTTTTTTACAGCCGGGAAGGCAGGTTTGTGGTAGTTAACAAGAACCCATCTGTTATCCCTCCTGATCATGGGTAATTCATCTTTCAGCCAATGGTACTGCATGCCCCCCAGGGAAATTTCCGTGTTCAGTGTGAGCAGGGCAATTTCGCTGCCAAAATTTGTGGAGTAAAAATAATTAAATGCTGTTTTACCATTAATCTCATCCCCGAGGTAAAAATTTTCAAAGAAACCTAATGCCGTATCGTGATTACCCATCGAGACAACCATTGGCAGAATACGCCCTTCTGATGTTGTTGCCAATTGCAGGTCCTCAAAATACCAGTATAAATGTCTCCAGTCGGCCGTGGTTCCATAATCTGCACCATGCACAAGAGCATATATATCAGGATATTGTTCAACCAACCCGGCTATCCGTTTTTTCATATTTTGCCTGACCACGTGTGGAGTTCTTCCGGCATACCGGGGCTTTTCTCCTCCTAGTCTTGAATCCCCACCTGCAAGCAGACGAAAACTTTCCGTTTCTGTTGGAGCCGTGATAAAGTGATATTCACCCGAAAACACACCATTATTCTCAATCATAAAATAATATGTAGTACCGGGTAACAAGCCTCTTAACTCCGCATGATGATAGTATGCTTCCGGAACACCTTCTTCATAGTCCATGGGCTTTATGGTTATTTTCCCACTTCGCGCTGCGGGCAGTTCAAAAGCGTACCTTGCAGGCAATGCACCCCGGCTTACAGTATCATAATACAAGATGTTTCTCGATGAACGACTGAGTGTTGTCCACGACACAATGCTATGTTCTGTGGGATCTTCTGTCCATATAACCCTGAGGTGAATGGGTTGATTTAATTGTTGATGATGTTTGTCGTTAACATATTCGCACGAAAATAGACCGGCAATAGCCCAAAAAACCAAAAAACCACTGAGTCGTTTGTTCATAGTCATTTGATTATGTTTATGATAATCAACAAATATCAACAAAAAACATATCTTTTTTTTTATAACAGTGTTACTATTGTGTTAACAATGTCAGATACCCGGGCTAACCTGTTTTTTGCAGCCATCTGGCCAGTAAAACATCGTGGACAAAGTAATGATCGTCTTCCTGCACCACCAACTCTTTGTCAGTCAGCATCTTTAGTGCGGTGGCAACCGTGCTGGCAGCACCTAGGCGATACCTCGATATAAATTCTTGTGACTGGGGTTGTGTCAACGGTTCCGATTGGGCTACCGCTTTCAATACGGCCCATTGGGTATTAGTCAGCAATTTACTGTAGTGAAAGAAAACATGCTTCTCCTGTTCAATGATCTCATCATAAACCTGTTTCAGTGATGTATCGGTAACATCTCTTCTCATGCCAAACAACTTGTTGCATACAAGCTGGATGGTATAAGTCTGTCCTCTTGACCAAAGGTAAATATCCTTAGTGTGATGCTTTTCGATGACCATTCCGTTAGCTAAAAAATGCTTTTGTATGAACCTGCCATAGTTTTCGCTTCTGATGGGTTTGAGATCGAGCAACTGGGTGCTTTTATAGAATGGGCGGTTTTGTTCTGAAAACATGGACTGCATCATCTTCCTGTGGCTGCCGCTGAAAATCAACCGAAGCTGCGGGAACGACTGCATCCAACCGCGGAAGACCGCTTCTGCAGAAACATCCGGGTAATGGGTAATCTGCTGAAATTCATCTATGGCAATGACAACCTGCTTTTTTCTCTTTGCCAGGAACTGTCCAAGGGCTTGCAGCGAATGTTCTGGAGGAGCCAATTGGTTTAGCCCTACTTCAACTTTGGGATAACCACTCATGGGATCAAAAGAAATGGAAAAACCCAATTGCGCCAACATCCTCACAAGATTTTCGGATAAGCCCCGCGTGGTTCGCTTGTATTTATTGTGAATAGCCCTTGCTATTGCCTGGATGGCTTCTTCCATGTTTCGGGAAGGCATCAGGTCGATGTACAAGGTTTCGGCCTTGTTTGTACGCTCAAGTTGTGAAAAAAAACACCTGATGAGCGATGTTTTGCCCATCCTTCGCCAGGAGTACAAAACCACATTTCTGCCATTGGACACATTGTCCAGCAGGTGATCCAATTCAGTTTCGCGGTCACAAAAATATTTTTTTGAAACAAAACCTGACACGATAAATGGGTTACTGACTGATTTATTCTTCATAGCACACAATGTTTGCCGCTCCTATTCAGGGAGATACGAAAAAATGATGATGGCAGGAATTTGCCATCATGTAAATTACGTTACGTAAATTACGTTACGCAAGTTACGTTATTTTTTCGGAATAAAAAAACACAATGCTTATTTCCCCAAAAAAACACGGAAATAAAAGAAAAGGCAAGCTGCCTTCCTAAAAAGAAAAGAAAGCTGAAAAACCCAGAACGGAAACCTATATATCTTTGAGCAGTTGATTCTCTTTCGACTTTTCCAGCATCGTATAAAAATCAGACAGTGTCTGTTTGAAGGTGTCAAGCTTGGGAGAAGGTTTGGCAATGAGTACATCCATACCCTTATTTTCAAGTCGCTCAATCACCATTTTGATGGTAACCACATGGATATCAATAGCTGGCTGATAAGCCTTTTCTTTAGACTGCACAGTCTCAATTTCATTGACAAGCTTTACCGTACATAGCTCATTCAGGATATTGCGTACAAGGCTGTTGGGTATCTCCAGTTCTTGCGAGACGGTATCAGCAGTCAAAGGCTTTTCGCCCATGCGGAAGTTGTGAATGATCTGATGTAAAATATAAAGCGCAAGCACCTTTTTATTAAACGGGCTAATATTCTTGGTTTCCGCCTCAAACTCATAATTGTCAACATGCTGGTTGGCGAAGGAAAGCTCGGCACCAAACAATACAACGATCCAGCTGACCTGCATCCATAAAAGCAACAGGGGAAGCGCGGCAAAAGACCCGTATATGGCACCGAAGCGTGCGGCCCCAATCTGAAAAGCGACGTATGCCCATTGAACCAGCTGGAATAATGTCCCCGCGATGATAGCGGCAATCAGTGCCGAGGAAAACTTCACCTTGGTATTTGGCATGATGATATAAAGCAGGGTAAAGATGATCCACAAAAGGAGATATGGTATCAGTTGCACGAGGACAAGCAAAACCGGGTTTAACAATGTACCATTGTCCTCCTGGATCTGAGTGTTTAGAAAAACGGTCAGAGCACCTGCCATGATGAAGAAAAGAGGAGCGAGGAACATCATGGAAAAATAGTCGCTGAATTTACGTGCCCATGTCCTGGATTTGTTTACCTGCCATATCTTGTTGAAAGACTCCTCGATATTTACCAGTAGCATGGTAATGGTGTACAACAGAATGATAAGACCCACGGCGGCAACTGTACCTCCGTGTGCCTGCTGCAGAAATGATTCTGTAAGCTCCATGACGAAATTGAAAACCTCTTCCCTTCCCGCCAGTGCTGTCTCCAACTGCCTTTCAACATACATTTCTAACCCAAAACCTTTGGCTATGCCAAAAGCCAGTGCGGCAACGGGTACAATGCTAAACATAGAATAGAACGTTAGGGCAGGAGCCCGTAGCAACAGCTTGTCTTCACGCACACCGCGCAACGCAAGTACAATTATACGCAACTGTTTGATCAGAAAAGTTTTACGGGGCGATAAATCCTTTAGCGGTATACGCCATATGTCAACCATCACAAAATGTGTCGCCTGGTCAATGGTTTTTACAACCTCCCTTATCTTTTTTTTCATCTCGGATGAATCATTTTGTTCTTTATTGTCGCTGCAGAATGTCAAATATACGGCACAATTATGAATTTTCCAGCACTTGCATGATTAACCGGCTATTTTTCGTCAACCCTTAGTTGATCATTGATGCCTGTGGCGCATTTTTCACATGGCTATGCTGCCGGCCGGCAATCGTAGCTCAGCAAAAAAAAGCGGCCCCTTTGATAAAGGAGCCGCCTGCCAAATGATCGTAAAAGTTTGGTCAATATTTTATTCTATTACAAACAGTGAACTGTCGAGACCGGAGTTGATAGAAATCTCGTCAACTGTCATTTCAACGGTTTGCGGGCCTGCTTGCTGCACTGTCTTATGGGGAACCATAATGCCGCTCACTTCCCTGTAATCCGAATATGTACTAAGGCTCATATCGCTAACCGATTGTATTTTGAACCCTGTTTCCGCACAATAATATTCATGGGATACAGCACCTGCCGGAGAGGTAACTTCAATTTTGTATGCTTTCTTTCCGCCCACAACCTCCATTCCAAGCAATTCTTTTTGAATACCGTATTCTTCGTAACGAAGCTCGGAGATCATCACCGACTGAAGCTTAAACTGGTCAAACTCCTCCCCTTCTGTAAATTCCTGGCGGCCCATTTGAGATAGTACAACAGCTTTTTCACCGTCGAAAGCTTGTTGCGAAAGGGTCATTCCGCCCATTTCCATTCTCTGCAGGAAATAGTTGGGAGCTTTTTGGTAGGCTTTTACCTGCAGTTGCATACCCATTGTGCTTGCGGTGATTACTTGTGTCATGTCCTGAATGCCTTCCAGTTTGGCGCGTCCCCCTCTTGCCTCGATATACTTTTCAATAACGGTTTCGGCTGTATAGCCCGCGGGAGCCGGCATCAGATCGGGTTCTTCAAACGGCCGGCCAAAGGCATCAAAAAATTCAACTTCACCGGTGGCACTGAAAGGGATCAGTGTTTCAGCAACCTCCGAGCGGTTACCTGCCACTACGATGATGGAATTATCAGGTTTCAGATATTTGGCAGCCATTTGCTGCACATCCTCCACCGTTACGGCATTGAGTCTTTCCAGGTAGGTTGCGTAATAATCCTCAGGCAAGTCGTAACGGGCAATGTTAAGGGCAAAATTGGCAATGGTTCTGGGACTTTCCAATGCCCGTGCAAAGCTACCTGTCATAAAATTCTTGGTAAGCTGCAGGCTGCTTTCATCCACCAACTCATTGATCATCCGTTCCATTTCATAAAGAATCTGGACAACGGTGCTGTCGGTCACTTCGTTACGTACTTCTGTACGGGCAGTAAACCGGCTCACAAGGGGGTCGGTGCCGATATTTGATCTTGCACCATAGGTATAACCTTTATCTTCACGGAGGTTTTGCATCAAACGACCGGAAAATGCACCACCGCCAAGGATAGAGTTCATCACACTAACCTTGATGGCGTCTTCATGTCCGGGGGTCAACACCAAAGGATGCGTAACAATGACAACACTCTGCACTGCTCCACTGCGATCAGCGAAAGCAACACGCCGCCCTTGCGGAGGCTGTGGTGTGGGAAATGTGCGGGAAGGCACTTCACCCGGCTCCCATTGCCCGAAATGGTTTTCCATCAGTTCACGGGCCTGGGTTGCATCGATATCGCCCACGATCACCATGTAGGCAACATTTGGTTTAAAGTGATCCTTATAATACTGACGGATCATGTCAATGGTAATGTTTTCAAGGCTTTCTTCGGTGGTTACTTCTCCATAAGGATGATCAGCACCGTAAACAACAGCACGTGAAACATTGGATGCCATGGCACCTGCATCATTGCGCACGGTAGCCAGTCCGGATTTGCTCTGGTTGATCAGCCTCTCCATCTCATTTTCCGGGAAGGAGGGGTTGAACAGAATATCGGTCATCAGGTCGAGCAAAGTTTCCTTATGCCTCGTGAGCGAAGAAGCAAACATGCCGGAGGAGAATGTAGAAAGCGACCCGCCTATAAAATCAATGGCTTCATCAATTTCCTGTTTTGTCCGGTTGGTGGTTCCCTCGCGCATGAGTGAACCTGCCATGCTGACAAAACCTGTGGCGTCACCTTCAAATACAGGGTCAATATCCAGCGTCAGCTGAAAAGATACAACGGGCACCTGGCGATTTTCCACAACAATTACCCTTAGGCCGTTGGCCAGTTCAAACGAGTCAAACTCGCCAAGCTGGATTACAGGTGCCGGTCCCGGCTCCGGGCGGCGACTTCTGTCTACCTGTGCACTGAGCGTGTAAACGGCAAAGAGGATCAATGCAACTGCAATAAATATTCTTTTCATGATATATCAGATTTTGTTGGTTTTTTCAGGTTTATAAGGCTTCAGGCAAATAGAACAGGACCACCCTGCCGTCCTCACGCAAATATTGTTGGGCTACCCTTTGGATATCTTCCCGCGTAACAGCCATGTATCTGTCAATTTCTGTATTAATAAGGTTGGTATCGCCATACAACAGATAATATTCAGCCAGGTTCATGGCTCGTCTGGCAATGGTGGTGTTGCTGTTTACCATCCGGCTTTCGACCTGGTTGCGCAGTTTCTGAAACTCTTCTTCTGTGATCAGCTCCGCGCGCACCATTTCCAGTTCTTCGTCAATGATCTCCTCCAGGGCAAGTGGGTCAACCCCCATATTGGGAATGGACAAAATCATGTGGATGCCCGGGTCTTCCAAACCAAGAGGCATGGCCTGAACCTGCAAAGCGACCTGTTCTTCAACAACCATTCTGCGGTACAAGCGGCTGCTTTGACCCTGCGACAATAATGAACCGAGCATACGCAGAGCATAATAATCTTCTGTTCCCTGTGCGGGGATGGGGTATGCCTGTATGTAGGCAGGCAACTGGATCTGATCAAAAACAGTATCACGCAATTCGGTGGTACGCATTGGCTCCACCACATCAGGCCTGAAAATTTCGTGCTCCCCCCTGGGGATGTCACCGAAATATAGTTCTACTAACCGTTGTGTTTCTTCAATGTCAATATCTCCGGAAACAACCAGTACCGCATTGTTGGGTACATAAAACATATCATGGAAAGCAATAATTTCCTCGTAGGTAGCATTGCGGATGTGCTCATCGGGTCCGAGAACGTCTGTGTGGTAGGGATGCACGGTAAAGGCGCGACTGATGGTTTCAAGCATCAAACGGCCATAAGGCCTGTTATCTCGGACCTGCTTCATCTCTTCGGTAACAACGTCCTTTTGAGTTGCAATGCCGATGGAGTCAATCACCGGATGCAGCAAACGCTCTGATTCAAGCCACAAACCAAGCTCAAGCTGGTTGGAGGGCAACAACACAAAGTAGTTGGTAACATCAAAACTGGTGTAGGCATTCAACGACCCGCCCGCAGCCTCAACGATTTCAGCAAATTCTCCCCTTCCGATGTGCTTTGAACCTTCAAACATGAGATGTTCAAAAAAATGGGCAAACCCCCTCCTGTCAGGATGTTCGTTTTTCCCACCCACATGATACATGATATTTACCACAACATTCGGTGTGGTATTGTCCTGATGGAGAATCACATGGAGCCCGTTATCCAGCGTGTACTCCGTGAATTCAATCCTTTGCTCCGCAGCCTGGGCAGTGAAAAAGCCAAGCAGAAGAAAAAGGAAAGCAAATAGCCTCAATTTTGGATTCATTGTTTATAGTTTAGTGGTTTTACATAATGATTTTCAACAAACTGTAAAAGAGCAACAAAATTATGTAAAAAATGTTTCTGCAACTTTTAACAATTGTTAATGTTTGATGTATCAATAGTCCACATCCAACCCAAACTCATCCTGAAGCATTTTGATGTCCGGATTCTTTTTAATCAGGGCTTGTAGTTTTTCCTTGGGAAGGTAAATCTTCTGACCGCTCCCCTGGCTGCGGATCTCGGTTGCCAGACGCAAACTG
>SL_3KL_010_SEDDRAFT_10006691_pt1 | contig 10279 bp, 6 predicted proteins | sample SodLakKL_010_SED_2_FD_10381 | JGI IMG/M metagenome (IMG submission 10381)
ATAGCCCGCGGCCAGGGACCGTGTGCTCCATCTTCCCATGGTTCTGCCGGAACTAGCACACCATCGGCAACCTTGCGCCAGCTATTCTCAATATTAAACCATGTAATATGATTGAGAACCTGATCGTTTTCGATATCATATTCGTACCAGGTAAAAGGTTCCCATTCAGTTTCAACATCCGGATATTGATTGGGCCTTTCGGCATTATCGCCTGCGCTGACCCACAGATGTCCTGTTGCCCTGTTTACCATAGCGGATACGACTCTCATACCCTGGAGTATGGTATCGGGAACTTCGGGGAACACGTCAAACTCATCTGCACGTGTGTATTTTAAAACCGCATTTTCACCCGGCGAGAGATAGAACAGGGTTAAACCGTCCTGGGTAACTTCGAGACTACGTGAAATACCGGTGGGGGTAATTGCCGGCATTATGAAATTGAAGTCTGCGTCATATACCCGTACCGGGGCTTCTGCTAACACGGTGCCTATGTAAATATTTCCCTGGGCATCAACACCCGGTGTTGTGAGTGCTAAGCCATTTGGATGTTCATACACATCCAATACCTCGTGGGTTTGATAGTCAACCCTGAACAACCGGTGTGCATAGGCAGCCAGGATATTACCGTTATGATCGGCACGCATACCTCTGCCACCTTGTAGCGGGAATAAGGTATCGGCCAGGGTAACGGCTAATATTGTATCGACGGTCGTACCATCGGGGCTGATTCTCCAGAGACCATCGACATTAATTGTATCACCCTCACCCCGTGCCCATCGTGACCAGTTAAAGAACCNGTGAGTCCANACATAGCCATCNGGGTCAACGGCGATACCGTGTGTAACCGCGTTTGCNGTGTGTGCCGAGTCGAGGGGCATGACATTCTCAAACTCCCACTGAGCTAAACTGACAAACGGAACACATAATAGTATCGCGAGTATTACATATGTAGCTTTTTTCATTGAAATCTTCCTTGTTAAAAGGTTAAACAAATATGAATTATAGTTATAGTCTTGGTAATTTACTTATTCCCCTTTTCTGCCCTCCTTTCTTGTTTTTTTATTCAGATATGAATAAGGTTAACGGTTATTGTAATAAAAAGTGTGAAATAAAGAGTAAGAAAAATTTTATACTATTGCAACCCATAGTATGGCGCACTTTCCCGCTGTGTATTTATTCTGATCAGTGCTTGTTTACTATTTCCGATTTCACCTCTTGTGTAATAGAGATTCGGACCCTCACCCCAAGCAAATATCATACCGGTCGGAGAAATAAGACCGGGATAGAGAGGTTCCCATCCATTACCGCCGGGATTGACTTCTATGATACCATCCGGGCCGTCCGTACCGATATAGAGATAACCGTCTGCGGAGAAAGTTATAGCCAGTGCGATTGCATTATTACCGGGATACTGTTCGGAAAATGCGAAATACATTTCCGGTTCACCGAGATTGCCTGTACCATCGACAGGAAATCTCCAAATGCCTGATTTTACGCCCCCCTCGATCTCTTTGAGTGCGGAAACGTACAAATGACCGTTAAAATATCTTACCGATCTGATATCCGCTGTGTAAGGAAATTCTTCAACACTCTTATCGTCGACGTTCACTCTGAAAATTGCATCATTATTCCCTACAACCCAGAGATAACCGTGTTCATCAAAATCCATGTCGACAAAACGGGTACCGACGCGAAGCGGTAGCCAGTTTTCTTCCGCTCCTCCGCCTAGGGGGACACGTGCAATGAGGCGCAGATTACGTACTAAATATAAATATCCTTCCGGTCCGAACTTCATTCCATCGTACCTGGGTATTCTTGCCGGTACGTATTCCTCTAAAGTCCCATCGGCTTTAACCTTTTGGACTCCATCGGAGCCCCCTCCCCGCGATATGGAGACATAGACGTTCCCATCGCCATCGGCAGCAATTGCCCAGGGTGTTTGTGCATCGGCAAGAGTACCATGCATTTCAACGGCAGGTTCCAGGGAATATGAGATCTCATTGCTGAATGCAACCGCACCGGCGACAGACACGCGCAACCTGAGGCCGTCACCTACTTCGTTCGGTGCCTGCACGACAAGTTGTGTCGGGGAAGCTTCAAGAATCCGTGCTGATCGTGTTCCTATATAGACCATATTGTGATGGGCTGTGGATGAAAAATTCGTGCCCGTAATTGTGTAATTGTAATAATCCCGACTCCCGCGAGAGAACCATCCGGTGGATCCACTGTAGTAATTTGCGGGGCCGGATTTCCACGGTCATCCGGGTCAAACAGACTACCCGGAGAATCTTCTTCACAGCCAATAAATAAAATCGCGAATAAGAGTACGGTTATGATATATGTATAGTTCATTATATTCTCTTACCTATGCTATATATTATCTTATAACTACAAATTTTCTAAATTGTGAGTCACCGGCACGGAAGAGCAATTCGCCCGTCTCGGGGTCAAGCTGATCCTCAGTTACGGTGAAATGAGCGATGTAGACACCGCTCACNACAATCTGACGGGACGATGTTATCGATTGCCAGGTAGCATCACCGCTTCCGTCNGTATGATGTATTGTTTCGATCAGGTCACCCCGTTCGGTGTATATTCTGATCATGCATTGCCCGGGAATATTCAAAAACATAATTTTATCCGGTTCACCGGGATATTGTAAATGTCTCGCTCTGATATTGTACGGATTTGGTACAACCCGAATATCATCGAGGGATCTACCCGGTGCCCGTTGCAAGAATGCAGGCTCGGTTGTCCGTGTGTAGAATCGGCTGCTCTCTAATTCACCGGTCGGATTAGTTTCTCCGCTTGTGTTGTTGCTCCCGTCATTATATGCAGTGATATAATAGTAATACGACACTCCCCGACGCGGATCGGTATCCTGGTATTCGGCAGCGGCCGGACCCAAATCGGCGATCCGTTCATAGGTCGTGTCCGGTTTACCGACGGCCCGATAAATCCGGTACCCGGCAAAACCCGGTTCTCCTGCGGACGGGCTTGGTGCCCACGAAAGGGTAATCCGGTCACCACCGGATGAGACGTCAAAGACGGGCGGCGGTAATGGCGCCGTGGGTATGTTATATCCACTTATAAAATTCCGGTATGCGCGCCCGAAGGTTTGCATTATCGAATCTTTGCCCGTGTAGGTCCATTCATTTTTGAAGATATCTTTATCATTTGTTGTGGAACCATCGGGTAACGTAAACGGACCGGAATCCGACGGATCGTCGAATGCCTGTTTCCAGCGCCGGCCGATTTCTTCCGCTTTCTGACGGCCCAACCCGCTTACCCCTTCAGCCATAATAATGGTGACGCTTTCATCAGGTTCCAGAGTGAAGGGTCCGAAAGAGTACCATAAGTTCGTTCCGCCACGGTCATTATGAACGGTTGATGGATCTGCGTGAGAACTGAGATATTCTTCATCCATACGATAATTACCGCCTAATCCCTGATGCGGTTGACCCTGTAACATCGCATATAGTTGTTTCATCTGAGGCTCGGCGGCAGGAGACATATCACCAACCGACGGATAGGTATCGCCCGCGTGCCACCCGATAACAAACGGCTGATTGGGATCATCCGACTTATCCGATCCGTTTTTATCTACGTGGACAACGACAAAACCTGCATGTTGCACGGCACGTAAACGTCCGTCACCGCCCCTGTGCGGACCGCCTATATTATCCCAGCTATTAGCGGCATTCTGTCCCGCCCACGCAAAACCTGCTCTTAACCAATCAACAATCGGATTATTCTCTGTAATTGGCTGACCTGCATGATCCGGATAATTTTCACCGCGTTTTGTCACCCACGTATGCTGTCCCCAGCTCTGTGAACCGCCGATACTGAACGATCCCTCACGGCTTACGCTATATCGAATCTGCTTAGACACATACAAATCCTTCAGGGTTTCTCTGAGTCTTACTTCGTCGCCATATCCCGTTTTACCGGTATTTGTGAAGGTATATTCACGAATGTGGTAATCATCATGATATTGCTGACTGAAAGCCAGTATACGCCGCGTCATTGTCAATCCCATAGAAGAGTTAACAACATTTGTTATTATCCTATCGGGGATTTGATCCGGATCGTAATCATCTATATCCTGAAGGTACTGACCGGTAACATTCACACCGTCGACTAAAACTGTGGGAGGTTCAAATTTTGCCGTTTGTTCGTGTTTTACCGGAAATATTGAGTTACCGACATACCCGGCAGTCGAATGAACAGTATAAGCATCCCATCTTTTTCCGTCAGGATCGACAAAATCTCTCACGCCGTACCAGAACCGTTCGATAACCGCATTGTCAGTCCACGGATAGTCGGCGGGCCATCGCAGTCCTTCATAATAATTATTATTCCAGGCGCGTTCCGAACCGTATGCCGTGTAATGATTTTGCATTTCACCAATTCTTATATACCTTGTGTGCGTACCCTCAACCTGGGCCACCGCAGTATTAAGAAAAATAAAGAATATTCCGAGGAATACGATCTGGTATACACTCACGGGTTTTCTCAAATTATTCATTATGCTGTACTTCCTTACTCATTTCCTATGTATAGCTGACCGACATGGTCTATTATAAACTTACTCTTATGCCAAAAGTAATCTGGCGCGGATTTAAAAATGTGAATGCTTCAATGTTCGGATTATCGATATATGATTTTGAATCAATACGACGCTGATTTTCTCTTGCTATGTCAGGATCGTTATTCGGATTCGGTACGAGCGGATCGTACGGGACATCCCACGGCCTGTAATCTCCGATCCGGTCATTGCCTTTGAATACTCCATCCCGCCAGGAGAATCTGAGCGAACTCAGATAATCCACCCAGTTAAACTGATCGGAAAATCCAGCCATATTCATATATCTTACATTGAATGCATTTGTAATATCGACAAAGAATTGTAACCCCGTATTCATAAATCTGAAATCACGGGCGATCCGGAGATCCACATTATAAAAATCTTTCCACCGCACGTTATCGACAACACCGGGAATGCTGAACGGATTATATGTCGCGTAAGCGCCGGCTCTCCAATTTGCAAGCACACTTATGAGCCAGCCGCCGAGTATATGCTCACCCATAAACTCGGGTCCGAAATTATCCGGGGTTCGGATATTAATATTTGCCCGGGCATACGGTTGCGGTCTCGGGCGGGATTGATACGGATTCAGACGGAGATAATTCCGCTGCTTTGTCGGATCCTGATAATATTGTCGTAAACCGAAGAATCCGCTGGTTCGAACATCATACGTATAATTTATGAAACCGGTTATCCATTTCCCCACGCGCTTGTCAATTGTTAGCTCAAATCCACGGATATCTGCATAGTTATTATTCTCCGGTACGTTGTATTGCACCGAACCGTCGAAGTTCTCATAGTATACCCATCCGGGCTGATCGGAGATATCTTTGTAGTATGCCGCTAATCTCAGCAGGAACATATCGAACAGATTTTGTTCGTATCCTAATTCATAGGCGATCGTTCTCTCCAGATGCAAACCGGGATTGCCGAGATAGTTAACCAGACCGTTATTTTCTCTCTGTAATCTGAATCTTAGTGATGATGTCGGTTCGGATCTGAAATGACCGTAATTGAAGTATAATTTTGAGTTTTCAGTAATGGGGTGCGAAATACCGAGTCGCGGACTAATATTCCATACCGGATCGACCCGTTTCCGGCTTACTTCTTCCTCTATCCTGTTACCGAAACCGGGAGAAAGGAATCTGTCATATATATCAAAATCGTACCATTCCAAATTTGGATCGGAATATTCGACACGCACTCCGATGTTGGCAATGAATCCGCCGTATTCCATTTTATCCTGAATAAATCCGGCGATGCGATACGGGAATACGTTATATACCATCGATCGAGTCCAGGTATCCATCGAAGGGCTCTCGGAAAACGATCTGATCCGAAAATCATTATACGCAAGCATAACACCGCCCTTGAACTGATGATTCGGTGTTACCTGACTTGTAATGTCAAAATTAACCGCGGTTGTCGTATTTACCGATCTGTCTCTCCCCAGATTCATCCATCCGCCCATACTCATACCGTCGATACTCGATTGAGAAAATCCCATATATCCGAAGGGAGACTCGTCCACAAAATATCCGGGGAAGATCTCATGTCTCTGCGTGGTATCGCGGTCGGCTGTTTTATACGTGTTATAGCGGTTCGAATTGTACTGCAGTTGTATTTCGTAAAATGTTCGCGGGGAAATTGCATTCGTCAGACGAATACCCACCATATTCCGATAAATTGAACTCGGACTATAGTAACCGGGCATGTATATGACTGAGGGATTAGCCGCAAGGTTTGCAATTTCACTCTGACTTCTCAATACCCGTCCGGTCGGCGTTGTAATCCAGTTAAACGGCGATACAGATTTAACTTCACCGTATAAACCTGTAATGCTAAGTTTCATCGACGTTGTGATATTCGACGTTAAACGAATCTGACCGAACTTATCGGAGTAACTGTCCCTCGAGAGAGGGAAAACAAACATATCTCTCTCTTCAAAATAAGTTGCGAAAAATCTTAAATCCCCTAAATTCGATGCAAGAAACGGAAACGGACCGCCGAATCCGACATCAACAACATAATCCGGTTTTTGGATTGATCCATCCCGCCGCCGATGCCACTGCCATAATCTATATGCCTGCTCGGGTGTTAAATCCGTTTCAGGATTACCNTCCTCAATCGTTCGCTGCGAAACTGCATTCCATCCTTCAAACGTCGGGTACTTTCTTCTCGTATATTCATCCCAACCCCCGCTTTGTGTGCCTGTCCACATAACTGCTGGATCGGTAAACGGGCGGTTAAAATAGGAATCAGGTGCGTATATTGACGGACCAAAATTTTTCGGCGAGGGGGGATTATAATGTACGATGGCTCTAGCTGAATAACGCTCCATTGATCCTTCACGGGTAACCACGTTGATCACACCCGACCTGACATTTCCGTATTCGGCATTAAAACCGCCGGTCTGGATCTGAACCTCCTGCAATGAGCTTAAACTCACTGCCGTGTAGGGAACGTTGGATCGTTCATCGTTAAGGGATAGTCCGTCCAGTAAAAACGTTGTTTCCCGCGGCGAGCCGCCCCGAATGATAATGCCCTCGCTTCCCATCTGTATACCGGCGTGTAAAGAGAGAACCTGGTCAATAGATTGCACAGGCATATTTTCCACGGATTCAGCTTCGATGGCAATAACACTTGCCGAAACGTCTCTTTGTACAATCGGGCGTTCCGCAACAACAATAACTTCGTCCAACTCTAAAGCCATTTCACGCATTTGAATACTGAGAGAAGTTGTTTGGTTGATATTGACACGCACATCGATAACCCGGACATTATCATAGCCGATCATAGTTGCTATTACCGTATGATATCCGGGAGGAACATTTAAAATACTGAAATGCCCGTCTCCATCGGTAGCGGCACCGAGAAATGTACCCTCGATAACCACATTGACACCGGGAAGTTCAATACCCGTCTCGGCGTCAATAACCGTTCCTTCTATTTTTCCCGATTGAGAAAAGAGAACGAACGGCAGTAACATCAGAAGAATAAAACCAGGGACTAAACGCAACATCATTACGGTTCCCTCCTTATAAAAAAATTATACACATCGAAATTTGCATATGCGGAACTTAAAACGACAGATGAATCGAAAACCGGTGTATATCGTTGAAAACGGAGAACGGTGTGTAGGAATAATCGATTCCGACTCCGAACTGAGAAACACCAAAGCCGAGCGATGCCCCCTCAGCATCATTTATATTATTCGTCACAAAACCTCCGCGGATAGCGATCATATCCATAAACACATATTCACCCCCGATACTTATGTACTCGGGACCCGATCTTGGATGAGAGGCATCGATAGCAACAAACAGTTTATGAGTATTTCCAACTGCGGGGAACAGATCGAAAACATCCATCGATACCCCGAACTTGAATGTTAGCGGCAACTGAAATCCTTCGCGTTCGTACTGAATTTCCTGAGAGAAATTCCGGATCGACATACCGAATACCAGACTTCGATACCCGGTAACGTATCGCGTTCCAAAATCAAACGCGAGTACATTTTTTGAATATGATTGTTCGGTTGTTTCCAGATCCGAAGGATCTACGCCGGGAATGAATTCGATCGGAACGATACTGCTCCCGAGAGACTGGTGCACATATCTCACATGAGCACCGATCGTGAAACTTTCGGATAACTCAACCCCATACCCCAGACCGATCGCGGTAGCTGTGGGTTTAAATGACCCGGTATCGATAAACCCCTGCTCATTATCTGCGACCCTGGTGCCGAGAAATTCACCGTAGTCCAGTACAAGATAAGACAGACCGAAAACACCATACCGACCCCCGAATGCTTTCACTGCTGCGGTACCGGAAATATATTGAATATCCGCTATCCAATTGTGTTGATTGACCCTTACATCTACTTTTGACTGTAATCGTGCGATACCGGCCGGATTATAAAATAACGCGGCCGATGTATTTTCTAATGTCGTAAATGCTTCACCTAATGCGGTTGCACGTGCATCGACGCCGACACTCAGGAATTGGAAACCTGTTTGTGCCAACTTTTGCTGTGCTTCAAGACCGGAAACATATATGAAACAAATAAGGATCAGGGCTTTGAACAAATGTCGAATCATCTTTCATCTCCTTGTATGCCGATACCATATCCGGATACGGTATCGGCGTGAAGAACATTGATAGTTATTATCCCAATCGATTATCTCTGTTACTGCAACCCGTAATACGGTGCACTTTCTTTTTGTGTGTTGACCCGGATTATCTTTTGTGCATTATTACCGAATGCTTCTCTCGTAATGAATAAATTCGGTCCATCTCCCCAGGCCATAGCTATATTCTTGGGGAACAATGTCCCGGGATAGAATGGCTCCCAGCTCTTATCGGGATAAACAATGATGAGAGCATCGGGTCCGTCGGTGCCGACGAACATTTCACCTGCATCGGTAAATGTAATTGCGAAAGCACCTGCACCGGCGTGTCCGTATTTTTCAGAAAATGCAAAATATAATTCCGGATCTCCTACTTCGCCGGGTTCGGTGAACGGGAATTTCCATATGTTATGGGCACCGTCATTGACGGCAGCGATATAGACTGCACCGTTGTACACACGGACCGACCGCACGTCACTGTGTTCAAACGGAAATGCTTCAACTTCCTTATCCGGAGTTATCCTATAAATAGCGGGATTGTTATTTCCGCCTGCCCAGATATTCCCGTGTTCATCGAAGTCCAGATCACGGATTCTTCCCAGTCCGCTGCCAAGGAGCCACGGCGATGCGGTACCGCCGCCCGGGGCCACGCTATAAATCGCCGGGAAGGTAGCCGGACCTCGCGCCATATAGAGAGAGCCGTCCGGTCCCATTTTCATATAAGGATAAATCCATGCCTGCCGGGGGGCATAATCGGACTGTTCCTGGTCGGGGGTGATCTTTTTAACACCTCCGAATTCACCGAGGCCCTCTATGGAAACATAAAGATTACCTTCATTATCGGTAGTAATACCCCAGGGAGTTTGTGCATCCGACAATCCTCCCCATGCTTCCTCCACGGCAAGTTGGAGTTCATACATATACGTATTGCTGAAATGGACAGCACCCGAGACCGATACGCGTAATCTGATATTTTCGCCTCTGAGAACCGGTGGCCTCACACGCAGTTGTGTCTGTGATGCTTCGAGGACAACACCCCTTTTATCGTTAAAATATACCCGGTTATGCTCCGTTGTCGATGAGAAATTTTGTCCGGTAATCGTTATCGATCCTATGCCGGCAAGCGCCATATTCGGTGGATCGACGCTGCTAATAACCGGATCGGGATTCCCACGGAAATCCTCGTCATAGAGACTCGGTGCATCGCCGTAATCGCAGCTTGCAGCCATCAGCAAACTGATTATTAGTATAAAAGTTACTACACTCAATTTTTTCATAGCTGTCACTCTCTTTACTTAAATGAAAATTGCAATGAGAATCTGTGAACATTCGAAAATATACCGAATGATGAGTATGCATAATCAACCCCCAGATGATAACCGCTGAGAGCTTGCTGCAAACCGACACCCAGACTTATCCCCTCCTCGTCACTCGGGAAAACATACCCTGCACGCAACGATAGCGTATTGTAAAAGGTATATTCACCGCCTACTTTCAACTGTTCATAATAATCGCGGGGGCGCTCGGCATCTACCGATACAATAAGTTGATGGGGAGATTC
>SL_3KL_010_SEDDRAFT_10006692_pt1 | contig 10277 bp, 10 predicted proteins | sample SodLakKL_010_SED_2_FD_10381 | JGI IMG/M metagenome (IMG submission 10381)
CCACCGCGATCTCCGCCTCCGCCTCGGTGACCGAGGGGCCCGTCCGCCAGGTCACCGCCTGCGACGAGGCCGGNTCTCCCGTGAAGGTCAGGATGATCCGATCCGGAAACCCGGTGGGNTCGTANCGGGACATTCCTTCCGGCACCAGNGTGTTCTGGGCNTCCGCAAGGCCGGGGGCCAGGGCGGCGAGAACGATTCCAACCAGGAAGGCGAGGAGAGCGGGGAAAGGACGACGCATGGGTCTCNTGTCGGAAGGGGGAAGGACCGGNGGGACGGCNACCGGATAGCGAAATCTGGCGCCGCACCTGGTCNTTGGCATCACCTCCGCGTCACCAGNCGGTAACAGTCCCCGCTACCCCCCGATCTCCAGNGTCCNGCCCGACACCGTNTCCGTNCGCCCNGGNAGGGANAGGGANAGGTTCAACCGATAGCGGCCGGGCTCCAGCCCGGAGAGGTCCAGGTGAACCCTGCGGAAGAGGGGTGTGTCCGCAGCAGCCGATCGGTCCGGGGCCGGCGCAGGCCTTCCCTCTTCCCAGCGGACTTCCACCGGGGCCGGGGGGGAGAGGAAGCGAAGCGCCTCGCCCGCCCGCCGGAGGAGTCCCCGATCGTCAGGCTCCACCGTGACACGGAAGCGGAGGCGATCCACCTCCGGGGGGAGGTGGTAGACTTCCCAGGCCACCTCAACACCTCCCGGGGGAACACCGGAGCCCGGGAAGGCCCGAGGGAGGTGGTCCTCCAGGATCTCGTCGACGGCCTCGTTTCGGTCCCCGGGGTCGCCCTCGGGTGACGAAGGTGCACCGGAGGCGGGTTCCGGTTCCAGGAGAAGAAGGTCCGAGAGGCCCACCACGTCCCGATGAAGGGGCTCCTGCGCCGTCCCCTGGCGGTGGCGCCAGGCCCGGTGGCCCTCCCGGTCCAGGACCTCTACGGAGAGGAGGTGTGCCTCGGCGGGGCCCTGGACCGTGGCGACGCCCCGGGCGCCCTCTCCCCGGGATCCATCCCACTGCGTGCTCTCCCCCTGCCGAAGGGCCTCCACCGACGACGCATCGACGGGGAGGAGGAAGACCCCCGACTCCAGCGTCTCCGCTCCCACCTCCGCGGCGGCGGAATCAGGACCGACCGGAAGGGGATGGGGAAGCTCCCACGCCGCTACGACAAGGAGGGCGTCTCCCCGGCGGAACCGGGCCACCTGCGAGGCCAGACCATGGATGGTGGGCGCGGCGGGAAGCGCGTGGCGGGATCGGGCTCGGCGCTCCACCGTGGAGAAGGCGTCAGGGTCTGCGGCCACCGGGTCCCGGAGGGCGGCCGCCGTCGGGACGATCCCACGGGAGAAGGGATCGTAGCGCCCCACCACGGGGACGGGCCCCGGCACGTAGCTCCGGTCCCGCACCCGCTCATAGGCGACTTCCGGCCCATACCGGACCAGCATCTGCTCCATGTCCCGCCCCCAGGAGAGGCCGTGGGGGTTCCGAGTCTCCGCCTGCAGCTCCGCCTCCATCCTCCGGGAGAAATGGAGGGTGCGGAAGGCATTCCCTTCCAGGAGGAAGAGGGGGTTCGAATAGAGCCAGATCCGGGCCTCCAGCGCCTCGCGCTCCGGACCCTCCGCCCGTCGGAGGTCTCCCCAGCTGTCCTCGTCCACCACCCACTCCAGGGAAAGCCATCGTTCCCGGTCCTCGGGATCCAGAACATCGAGGGCCGCCTGGAAGGCGGATTCCGCCTCGGGGACGCGACCCAGGTGGTGGAGCGCTAGCCCCTCCAGACCCTCACACCATCCGGGGCGTGGAACCTGGCAGTCCCGGGCCACCTCCAGCGCGTCCGCCCAGCGTCCCGCCTCGCCCAGGTAGCGGACCCGCTGCCCCACCACCCAGTCGTTTCCGGGGTGCTCCCGGGCCACCCGGGCCAAGGCCATGAGGAGTTCCTCCCGGGCCACCACCACCTCCCGCGCTTCCGGAGGTGGTCGCCAGGAGGGGTCTTCAGTCCACCCTCCCCGGGGTTCGGGTGGGAACCGGAGGCAGAATCGTCCCACGATCTCATCGCAGGGGCCCCCTGACGGCCAGTTGGACCAGGGGGCGTGCTGGACCCGGATCCGCTCGAAGCGGGCCTGGGCGTTGCGGGCATCCCGGTGGAGCTGGGTGGAATCGGAGGCAAGGAGCTGGTCCGCCGGGTGCGACACCGCAACGGGTGCGCTCGACCCGGCCGGAAGCGGGGTGGGATGATCGGTGTCGGTCCAGTCCCCGACCGGGCCCGCCACCGGGAGGAGGAGGGCGAGAAGAAGCGTCGGACTGGATCCTGAAATCCCCACGGGACTACAACCTGAGTGAGGGGAATGGGCATTGGCCCGGGTGGATTCGAACCACCACCGCCGGTTCCAAAGACCGGTGTCCTGCCATTAGACGACGGGCCAGAAAAGCAGCTTATGAAAGGTGGGCGTACACCATCGCGGTAGCAAGATCCGGCCGGGACATCCACACCGGACATCCGCAGGGCCACTCGTTCCCGGAGGGATATCCCCATGGGGGACCGGTCGGCTTCGATACCCCCAGCCGTCTCTGCGCGTAGTCCAATCGTCTACCGGCCGCACGCCAGCGATCCCATCTCCCGCTCTGGCACCCGCTCTGGCGTGGCCCCGTCGGGAACTCCGTGTCGTCCCTCCGTTGGAACCCACTTCCCTCGGCGCAGTCCCGAGCCCCATCGCCCGGGAACTTCCACGCCTTCCGGGGACTTCATGGTCATGGAAGCCCTCCAAGGGAACACTCCGGCCCAGCCCGAGCCGCGAGATGGCCCCATTGCTCCCCCTGACAGGTCCGTACCCGTGTCCTCAACCCTCGCCAATCCTTCGCCCCCGAGCTCCACTTCCACCCTGGACCACGTCCGGGAATACTACGGCAGGGTGCTTTCCTCCTCCGCCGACCTGAAGACCGGGGCCTGTTGCACCAGCGACAGCCTCCCGCTGTATCTCCGGGCCCTGGTGGAGGACATCCACCCCAAGATCCGGGACCGATTCTACGGGTGCGGATCTCCCATCCCCCCGGCGCTGCAGGGAGCTACCGTGCTGGACCTGGGGTGCGGTACGGGCCGGGACTGCTACCTCCTCTCGCGGCTGGTGGGGGAGGAAGGTCGGGTCCTGGGGGTGGACATGACCCGGGAGCAGTTGGAGGTGGCCCAGGAACACCGGGACTGGCACGCCACCCGCTACGGCCACCGCCGCTCCAACGTGGAGTTCCTGGAGGGGATCATCGAGGACCTGGCCGTGCTGGGGATTGCCGACGACTCGGTGGACCTGGTGGTCTCAAACTGTGTCATCAACCTCTCCCCGGAGAAGGAACGGGTCTTCTCGGAGATCTTCCGGGTCCTGAAGCCGGGAGGGGAGCTCTTCTTCTCCGACGTCTTCGCCGACCGGAGGATCCCGAGTCACCTGAGGGAGGATCCGGTCCTCCTGGGGGAGTGCCTGGCCGGTGCCCTCTATACCGAGGACTTCCGCCGCCTCCTGGCTCGGGCCGGTTGCCCGGACTTCCGGGAGGTGGCCCGGGCCCCTGTTCCCCTCCTGGACCCGGCGCTGGAGGAGAGGATCGGGATGGTCACCTTCACCTCCCGGACGATCCGGGCCTTCAAGCTGGAGCTGGAGGATCGGTGCGAGGACTACGGGGAGGTAGCCACCTACCGGGGGACCATTCCCCACCACCCCCACGCCTTCCAGCTGGACGACCATCACCGTTTCGAGACCGGCCGTCCCCTCCGGGTCTGCGGGAACACCGCCGACATGCTCGGTCTTACCCGGTACGCCTCCCACTTCCAGCTCGAGGGGGACCGTTCCACCCACTTCGGCCTCTTCGACTGCGCCCCTGGACCGGGCCAGGGAGAGGGGGGCGAGGACCAGCCAGCCGCCTGCTGCTGAGTCGGCAGGACGGAGATCATCATCACTGAGAAGGTCATCGTCACTTAAAGGGATCGACCCGAATGCGAAATCCCCTGGGCTTCTTCAAGGAACTCCTTCGGCAGCNGGCCTGGATNCCNCTCTGGGTCGGGCTNCTCATGATGATCAACATGGGNAGCGTCGCGTTCTGGGACGAACCCCTGGCCCGTTGGATCCTGGGCGTNTTCATGGCCTCGGCCATGCTCATGATGGGCCTCTACGCCCGTTTCGGCTTNGAGAAGATCCTGGGTCTCGGACACTTCCTGTGGATTCCCCTCCTCCCCGTGGTGGTACTGGCCATCCCCGCGGCCGACGGGGGATTCCGGACGTTTCTGGTGGTGTGGGCGGTAGCCACCACGATCTCCCTTCTCCTCGATATCGTGGACGTCTGGAAACACTTCTCCGGGGCGAGGGGAGCGATCTCGTGAACCCTTCCGCACGGGGAGGCGTTGTCGACGCAGATGAAGCGCACCGCACTCATTCTACCGTAACCCGCCTACCTTAACCCGCCTACCTCAGCCCGCTTTCGGAACCGGGCGACCGCCAGCCCATGGGCCTCGGCGAGTAGCGGTTTCACCGACTCGAAGGTGGCCGGACTGGGGTTGAGCACACTGACCCAGGCCATCCAGCCGTAGACCGGGTGCGGTGACAGCGTATCCAGCGCTGTGAAGTCATGGCCGGTGTCTACGATGCCGCCGGCCGCCGGTCGGGAAGGTGGCGGACCGAAGAGGTTGCGGTACGTGGCGTTGCTGATGCCGATATTGAGGCGGAACACCGACGGGCGGCCAAGGTTGGACGCCCGGTCGCTGTCTCCATCCTTGGCCTTGAGCGTGGCGAAGTACACCCCCCGGGGCAGGACCCGCCCTGGGTTGTAGAAGAATGAGGTTTCGCCCCAGGCAGCGACCGGGACGATACCGGGAAAGCTGTCGCAGATGTATCCAGCGATGGCGGATTCTTCCATGGATCCCATTGGGTGTCTGCTCCCCCCCTCCTCCCTGACGGCTGACATTCCCGTCGAAGAGTTGCCGGCGCGTCACGAAAAGGAAAGAGCGTGATTCAGAAGGCTGTTGAAGAAGTACAGGGCGCCAACGGGGTGACGCCGACGAAGCGTCCTTTCCGGGATGGCATCCCGACCGTTGCGTGCGGCCAGGGAGCCCCCGAGAATCCGGGGGCAGCCATCGGGAAGGCGCTGGGGTCAACCATGCGTCGCCCCTGGATCGTTCACCGGATACACCGAGGCATCGGAAGAGGGAGGGCGAACATGACGAAGCAGCGACCGCGACGGGGCCCGGACCGTACCCTCCCACTCGCCTTCTTCCTCCTCGCCGCCGTGGCCGCGGGGTGTGGGGAGACGGGCGATGTGCGGCCGTCGGAGCCACAGAACCCGCTCCTCCGAACCGGCCAGTTCACGGAGACCGCGCCGCCCCGCTTCACCGTGCGGTTCGAGACGAGCGCCGGGGACTTCGTGGTCGACGTCCGCCGGGAGTGGGCGCCCATCGGCGCCGACCGGTTCTACAACCTCGTGAAGGCCGGATACTACGACGACACCCGGATCTACCGCGCGGTGCCCCGGTTCATGGCCCAATTCGGCATCCATGGAGACCCGTTCGTCAACTACGTGTGGAGGAACGCGCTTCTCCTCGATGATCCCGTGGTCCAGTCGAACCGCCGCGGCCGCGTCGCTTTTGCCAAGGCCGGGCGGAACAGCCGCACCACCGAGGTCTTCATCTCCTACGTGGACAACCCCTCCCTGGACGAAGGTGGGTTCGCGCCCTTCGGCGAGGTGGTGGAGGGGATGGAGGTGGTCGACGCCTTCCACACCGGGTACGGCGACGGACCCCCACGCGGCGACGGGCCCTATGGGGCGATGGCGCATGCCCGCGGCAACGAGTATCTGGACGAGGAGTTCCCCCTCCTCACGTCGATCCTGCGCGCCGCGTTGGTCCCCGACGGCGGCTGACCGCCCCGGAGGAAGCGGCACGCGGTGAAGCGTGCTTCTCCGCTCCCGTCCCAGACCGAACCGGTCGATCCGGGAACCCTGGGCCCCTCCTCGCGATTCGTTCTCTCTGAAGGCGGTCCGCACCGTTCCGGTGCGGGCCCTGACAATCAGAGAACACGAGAGGAGTTGTTCCATGAAGACGTTCAAGAGACTGGCCATCCTCGGGACGGCCGTACTCGGTACCGCTGCGGCAACCGCCGATGATCCCGCGTCATGGAATGTGGACGGAGCCCATACAGNGGTGANCTTCAGCGTCCGTCACTTCTTCACCCCGGTGTCAGGGACCTTCGACGACTTTGAGGTGGACCTCACCTTCGACCAGGACGATCCGGCCAACAGCCACGTCTCGGTTCAGATCCGGACAGCCAGCGTGAATACCCGGAATCAGCGGCGGGACGACCATCTCCGCTCCGAGGACTTCTTCGAGACCTCCACACACCCAAGCATCACCTTCACCAGCAACTCCGTGCGTCAGGAGGGACCGGATCGACTGGTAGCAACGGGACCCCTGACCATCAAGGGCATCACCCGGGAGGTGGAACTCCCCATCACCATCCTGGGGGTCCGCGGAATCCCGGACGAAATGCGTGAGATGTTGGGTGGGATCACCGAAGTGGCAGGTTTCCAGGCGGATTTGAAGCTGGATCGCCGCGACTTCGGAGTGGGTGTCGGAAGCTGGGCCGCCACCGCGGTCGTGGGAGGGGAAGTGGATATCGCCATCGCCGTGGAGGCGAATCGAAGCTGACCTCCCGCGCCAGGTGCAGATCCGAAGATGAGCGGACCATACGCCCCCTGAAGCGACCCCTATCCGGGTCAGATGCCCGCCCCCCCGTCGCAACATTCCGCCGGGGGCGGGCTGTCCCGGTGGGCCTCACGCCCCTCCGACCCCTGAAACGGATCCCGGAGACGACTCCCCTGCAACCACAGTCATGTCATGATCCATACCCACGACCCCAAGACCGATCGCTCCCTCTATCTTGCCGCCTTCTCCGAGGGGGTCGACCTCGACGCATTCCTGACCGACGCCCGGGCCAACCGGGAAATGTGGCATGCCATGGCCCATCGCATTCCGGCCCATGACGACGCCTCCGCACGGCTCCGCGAACTCGGTGGATGTTGGAAGGTGCTCGTCCTGGCGGATGATTGGTGCGGCGATGCGGTGAACACACTCCCCCTGGCGACGCGCCTTCTGGAGGCCGGTGGGACCGCCGAGGTCCGCATCGTCCCCCGGGAAGGATTCCCCGAGCTCATGGACCAGCACCTGACCGGAGGGTCCCGATCGATCCCCGTCTTCATCCTTCTCGGGCTGGACGGGACCGTCCGGGGAAGCTGGGGTCCGCGGCCCCGGGATCTCCAATCCCGCTTCGAGGCCGATCTTCGCTCGCTCCCCTCGGACNAGCGCTACCGGGAGATTCGGCGCTGGTACGCCCGGGATCGAGGGGCCAGTACGGTCCGGGAGATCGTNGAGATGGTCGAATCCGCGATCGCCTCCGATCGTGAGGCCGCCTCCAACATCCCATGCCCGGAGGGGCGGACGGCTTGAAGGGCGACCCCCCAGAGGATGGCCGCCAGAAAGACCGCCCTCCCGGAAGGGAGGAGCGGCTGGAAAGGATGACCGGCCGGACCGGGAACCCTCCCAGGTCCGCAGGTCTTCCCTTGGATACGGCGACAGCATGTGTCGCACGCCCCGACCTCGAGGCCCGGGACGCAGGAGGGATCCTGCTCCGGACCTTCTCGCCCATCGTTCACGCAACCCATGCTCCCAGGACACAAAGGACACCATGCCACAGCTACGCCTCGCCCTCCGTCGCCCCCACGCCGTCCTCATGACCCATGCGGGAATCGCCCTGCTCCTGGCGCTTCTGGTGTCACCCGGCCTCGTCGCCCAGGAGAAGGAAGCGTTCTCCCATGAGCGGTTCACGGCCCTCCAGGCGCAGGATGCGGTGATCCTCGTCGACGTCTTCGCCGACTGGTGCCCCACCTGCGCGCAGCAGCAGCGGGTGCTGGCCGCCTTCCAGGAGGCTCATCCCGACGTGCCGCTCCACATCCTCACCGTGGACTTCGACACCCGGAAGGACCTGGTCACCCACTTCGAGGCTCCCCGGCAGTCCACCCTGATCCTCTACCGGGGCGAGGAGCGGGTCTGGTTCTCCGTTGCGGAAACCCGACAGGCCCAGATCTTTGAGCAGCTTCTCGGCGCCCTGGAACGGCGATGACCCTGGGACTGGCCGCCATTCCGCTGGCCCTGGTGGCCGGAGTGGTCGGGGTCCTGTCCCCTTGCGTGTGGCCGCTGGTCCCCGTCGTGACCTCCTCTGCCGCCACCAGCGGTCGTTCCGGGCCCGTCTGGCTCGCGCTGGGGATGAGCCTTTCCTTTGCCGTGGCCGGAACCGTGCTCACCCTCGTGCTGGTGAGAGCCGGGGTGGACCCCGAATTCTTCCGATATGTCGCGGCTGGCCTCCTCCTGGCGGCCGCCGCAGTCCTGCTCATCCGCCGCCTGGGAGACTCGGTCACCCTCCTCCTGTCCCGCTGGGTGGCGCGTCTGGGCATCGGAACCGGTGCGAACGCGGCCCCCGGCTCGATCTCGTCACCGGCCCAGTTCGGAATGGGTGCCCTCCTGGGCGTCGTTTGGCTCCCCTGCGTGGGCCCTACGCTTGGAGCCGCCATCGCCCTGGCTTCCATGGGTCAGAGCGTCCCGATGGCCTTCGCGGTGATGCTGGCCTATGGCATCGGCACGGCCGGCGTCCTTCTGGTGGCAGGATTGGCGTCGGAGGCGGCCATCCGTCGCTGGCGCGGGGGCGGGATCCAGGGAGGGACCTGGGGTAAGAACCTTCTCGGCGGAACCCTCTTCGCCCTGGGCACCGCCGTCCTCCTCGGGATGGACAAGCGCCTCGAGGCCCTGGCGGTGGATCTGCTGCCGGCCTGGATCTTCATGCTATGACGGGTTGGCCTCCCGATCCCGCGGGGTGTCCCTTTCCTGCCACCCGAGCCCACTGCCCGAGGAATTGACGATGCCGCTCGACGATCGACAACTCGAATGGTGCCACTCCCACCCATGGGACTTCTCGGATCTGAGCGCCGTCTTCATCAACTGCACCCTCAAACGGAGCCCAGTCCCCTCCCACACCCGGGCCCTGATGGAGGTGTCGGGGGAGATCATGAGGGAGAACAAGGTGGCGGTGGAGTTCATCCGAGCCGCCGACCATGTGATCCCACCTGGTGTCCAGCCGGACATGACCGAGCACGGGTGGGAGGAGGACGAATGGCCCTCGCTCTACGGGAAGGTCATGGCCGCCGACATCCTGATCCTGGGAACCCCCATCTGGCTGGGCGAGAAATCCTCGGTCTGCCAGGGGGTCATCGAACGCCTCTACGGAAACTCCGCGGTCCTGAACCCGGAAGGGCAGTACGCCTATTACGGCAGGGTGGGCGGTTGCATTGTCACGGGGAATGAAGACGGGGTGAAGCACTGCGCGATGGGAGTTCTCTACGCCCTCCAGCACCTCGGCTTCACCATTCCTCCTCAGGCCGACGCCGGGTGGATCGGTGAGGCTGGACCGGGTCCCTCCTACATGGACGAGGGTTCGGGGGGACCGGAGAACGATTTCACCCGGCGGAACACCACGTTCATGACCTGGAACCTTCTCCATCTCGCCCGGATGCTCAAGGACCGGGGAGGGATCCCGGCCCATGGGAACCAGCGCTCCGCCTGGGACGCGGGGTGCCGCGCCGATCACCCGAACCCGGAGCACCGATGATGTGCAATCCAGATCCCCTCTCCTCCGCTTCGAATGGATCGACCCCGCTGGCATTCCCGGCCCTCGCCGGGTCCCTCTTTCTGGGGGGGCTCTTGCTCTTCGGATCGCTCCAGTTGAACGCATCCCCGTCCGACGCCTCCTCCGATGGGGGCCTGCCCTTCGCGGAGACTCCCTACGTCCTGGGAGACGACCTGGCGGCCTACGTTGCCTTCATGAGGTCCGGCGGTCCCCCACCGGATGGCATTCCTTCCATCGATGACCCGGACTTCATTCCAGCCTCCCAAGCGAGGTTGGACCCCGACGACATCGTCATCGGCTTCGCCCACGGAGGACAGGCCAGGGCCTATCCCCAACGGATCCTGGTGCATCACGAAATCGTGAACGACCGGGTGGGGGGGTTGAACGTCGCCGTCACCTACTGCCCCCTCACGGCCACGGCCCAGGGGTTCAAGCGGGGAGACACCACCCTGGGCGTCTCGGGCCAGCTCCTGAACAGCAATGTCGTGCTCTTCGACCGCGAGAGCGGCAGCTACTTCTCCCAGATCAATGCCACCGGACTCACCGGGCAGCACCGCGGACAAACCCTGGACGAGGTGAACCTCATCTGGACCAC
>SL_3KL_010_SEDDRAFT_10006693_pt1 | contig 10276 bp, 6 predicted proteins | sample SodLakKL_010_SED_2_FD_10381 | JGI IMG/M metagenome (IMG submission 10381)
CCGCCCCGCCGGCGGGCGTCCTCGGTGCGGATGAGTATGCTGACCCGCACCGGCTCGCCGTTGTAGTACCAGCGGCCGTCGCGCTGCTCGGCACCCAACTCTTCCATCTCCGCGGTAATGACGCGGCGCGCACGCTCGGGGTCGTGGCGATACTTGAGTTCCAGCGCACGCCCGACGTGGGCCAGACGCGCGTAGTCGGGGAAGGCCGTGTTCATCGGCAGGTAGCGCGGCACGGCCAGCCCGCCATAGAGCTCATCGGCGATGTAGCGCCGATCGATGAGCCAGTTGACCGCTTCGCGAATCCCGCGCGCATGGAACGGGTTGAGTTCACCCCCGGCCAGTTCCGGGCCGGCCGGATTGAGCGTGAGCTCGGCGGAGGAACCGTAGGAGACGTTCTGGGCCGCACGTGGCGAATCGCGCACGCGGCGGAAGACCGTGGGGCTGGTCACGCCCTGGCCGAAGACGTGATGGCTGCCGGTTTCGATCTGGCCGGTGACCTTGCCCGGATCGGATTCCTGAGTGAATACCACCTCATCGACGAGGGCACCGCGCCGATCAGCGGGATCGCCGGCGACCGCCCCCGCGCGCTCGGGTGGGCCCGCGGTGGTGTCGGCGTCGTGCCCGGCGCCGGGCAGCAGCAGGATGGCGGCGGCGGCCACGAACACGACGACCGCGCTGATCAGCCAGACGCGTTGATTCATGCGCTCCTTCCCGCCGGATGCCGCGGCCGCCGATCGCGCCGCGAAGGCATCATGCTTCATTCCGGGGGTGGTCTGCATCCCCGGCCTGCGCATCCGTGCCAGCCAGCACCCGTTCCAGCCACAGAGTGGTCAGGCGGTCGGGCAGCCGGTTCTGCTGCTGGCGGGCGGCCAGGTTGTCGAGATCGATCCAGGCGAGCGGCTGATCCTGTTCGGCACAGGAGAACACCGCCCGCGTGCGCTCACCGGTTTCCGGATCCTGCTGCCATTGCAGGCATTGCGCGCACACGCCCTTGAGCATGCACTGCATCGGGCTGCCAGCCGTCCCGAGCACGCGTACATCGCGCCGCAGCCGGCCGGCAAAGGCGGGGTCCTGCAGCGCCTGCTGGAATCCGCGCAGCAGCCCGGTGCCACCCATGACCAGGATCCGGTCGACGCTGGCGAGCTCGATGCCGGCACCGAACTCCCCGTCTCCGTAGCGCCGGATGAGATCGATCATGTCGGTGGCGGTGACCGCGCAGTCGCCCGCGCGCCCCGGCGTCACCGGCTCCCCGCGCGCCGTCGCCCAGATGATCTGGTCGGCGGCGGCCTCGAGTTCACTCTGGTGATCGACCTCCGCCGCACGCCCGAAGGCGGCGACGTAGAGTACGCGATTGCCGGCGGCACGCAGCGCCGGGCCGATATCCAGCATCGCCGCCGCCCCCCAGCGCCCGGCGACGACCAGCACGGTCTCACCATCCGGGATATCGGTCGGCTGCCCGGTCGGGCCCATGAGCACGACCGGATCGCCTGGTTGCAGGCGCCCCACCAGGCGTGGCGCCGCTCCGAATTGCAGGATCTGCAGGCGGATGCAGTCACCATCGACCCCGGCCCCGGAGACCGTCAACTGCGGGATCTGCAGGCGCGTGCCGGCAACGACCGGGGCCAGCGACTCGAAGGTCTGCAGGCGAAAGAACTGCCCGGGGCGGAAGTTGCGCGCCGCCTGCGGGGCGCGCACGCGAATCTCGGTGACTTCGGGATTGCTCGTGTCGACGTCGACCACCTCTGCATTCAAGCGCTGGGCGATGTCATCGAGAAACGCCCGCCCGGCGGCGGGATCACTGCTGTGGCGAGCCGGGCGTTCGGCCAGCGCACCCATCACCTGGGGCCAGGAACGCGCCGCCGAGGCGATCGCCTTGACCACGCTGCCGTGGAACACGGGGTGCGTGTCACCGATGAAGGTCACGTAGTGGCTGCCCTGACGATAGGAGGTAAAGGGGCCGAACTCCGGGGCCTTGGCGTGCGGCGCGGTGCGCACCGGCTGCAGGCCTTCGGGGTGTTCGACGTGGGGGCGGAAGTGATTGCCGTCGACGGCAAACGTCCCCGGATGCTCGCGCTCGTAGATGGTGTTCGGCACGGTGCCGGCCGCCACGAAGACCGCACGTGCCGGCAGCGTGACCTCTGTGCGCGTGTTCAGCCAGCGCCCGCCATGGCGTTCGACCCGGCGACAGACCAGCGCGCTGACGTGGTCGTATTCATCGAGTTCGCAGTGCAGCGGATCGAGCCCCTCGGCGTAATAGAGGCCCTCTTCCATCGCCTTGCCGACTTCCTCGTGGTTGCGGGTGTAGGCCGGCGAGTCGTTGAGCCCCTTGCGGTAGGCGATGGTGACGCCGCCCCAGGCGCGCAACAGCGCGGGAAAGTCGGGGGTCTCCCCGACGGCCGCGGCGCGCGCGCGCTCGGCGCGCACCGCCCGGCCGTGGTCGAGGAATTCATCAAGAATGACCCCGTCCTCTTCCGTAAGCCCCGCGCGCAGGGCCGCTGCGCCGCGATCGGCGGCCAGGGCCTCGAAGCGCTGCAGGATCTTCTCGACCTGCTTGATGTAATAGGCCTGAACCTCGGTGGCCGTATCGACGCCGGTCAGGCCGCCGCCGATCACCACCGCCGGCAGGCGCACCTGCAGGTTCGCCAGGCTGGTGGCCTTGTGCGCCCCGGTGAGCTGCAGCGCCATGAGGAAGTCGCTGGCCTGGCGCATGCCGCGTGCGAGCGAGTTGCCGATATCGATGATGCGCGGCAGGCCCGTGCCCGTGGCAACACACAGATGATCGAAGCCGAGCGCCCACGCATCCTCGACGGTCACGGTACCGCCGAGGCGGACGCCGCCATGCACGGAGTACGTTTCGCGGCGCGCAAGCGTGAGATAGATCAGCTTGAGGAAGTTCTTGTCCCAGCGCACGGTGATGCCGTATTCGGCCACACCGCCGAAGCCGAGCAGGATGCGCTCGTCGAGTTCCTCGCGGATGGCGTCCCAGTCGCGCACCGGACGCTCGATGAGAGCGCGCGGCAGGGGCTCGATCTTCAGACCGTCGATACCGGTGACCGCGCACCCCTCCATGGTCAGGTGGTGCGCCATGGTGAAGCCGGCCGGGCCCATGCCGGCAATCAGCACGCGGCGGCCGTTGTAGGGCTGCTGCCGGTACTGTCGGTGGCGCAGGGGATTCCAGCGCGCGAGCAGATCGTAGATTTCCACACCCCAGGGCAGGCCGAGAACGTCGGTGAGCAGACGCGTCTCGATCTGCGGGATATCGACCGGATCCTGCTTCTGGTAGATGCACGCCTTCATGCAGTCATTGCAGATGCGGTGGCCGGTCGCCGGCACCATGGGATTGTCGACCATGGCCATGGCCAGTGCGGCGATCGGGTGGCCGTCACGCCGCAGCACATGCATCTCCGAGATCTTCTCTTCCAGTGGGCAGCCGGTCAGGCGATTGCCCAGCGGGTCCATCTTCAGGCCGAGTTCCGGCTGCTTCTTCTTTTCCGGGAAACCGCGCGAGCAGAAGTCCCCTTCATGCTCGTGGCAGTAGATGCAGTAGTTCACTTCGCCCTGCACCGCGCGCAGGCCCATGCGCGCATCGGTCAGGCGGAAGCCGTCGCGGCGCCGCCAGCGCGCCAGCGGCGCCTGCAGACCGGTATGTTCGTCGGCGAAGGTACACGCCTCGAGGGTGACGAGCTCGGCGTGGTCGACCCGTGCCGGCAGGTGAAAGGCGGTCCAGCCCGCGACCGCGACCTGCCCCTCCTCCGTGCGCTGGGCCAGAACGCACCAGCGGGTCAGCCGGTCGACATCATCGGCGTGACGCTCGGGATCACGCAGCAGGGTCATGGCGAACGCCGCCACGGCCGCCTCCCGATCGCCATCCTGCTCTTCCAGCCACGCGCCGATGCGTTCTTCGAGCCAGGCATCGAGCGTCGCAAATGCCTCGTCCGGCAGCGACCTTACTTTGCGGCTGCGGCGCAGGACGAATTCATTCTTGAACCGCAGCACGGGATCATGGCCGAGGATATCGGCGCGCAGCGCGGCCAGTGCGTCCTCGATATCGAAGCGCGCTGCCACCAGGCGCTCCAGATGGGGCGCGAGCGCGAGCAGCAGCGCGGAGTGCTCGCGTGCCGCCGGAGGCTGCGCGGCCTCGCGGAAGGCGAGCACGCGCGCATGCAGCTCGGCATCCGCACGCTCGAGATCCGCCAGGAAGTGGTCATCAAGGGCTGCGAGTTCAGTGGCCGTGGGTGGCCCCGAGATCCGGTCGGCATCAACGGCCATGGGCGAGCGTCCACGTGCATGGATGGAGGCGGCAAAGCGCCTTGCGAGTGCGGGTCGATTCCTGTTTCACGCATTCCCTCACAGGGTAAGTCATTGTCACGTCATGAAAATTCCGGTTATCCCCAAAACCTGTGGATAACTATGTGGAAACAGCGGTGACGTTGCCGCGAAAGCCGCAGGAATCGGCGCCCGGACTCGGTTTGGTCATTTTTTAGTCATCCTGATTAAGGTCAATACAATCAGATACTTGCAGTACCACTTCGATGTGCGAAACAGATTCCTGTGAGTGCGGGCAGGGGCGGCGCGCGCCATGTGCATAAGTCTCAACAAGGGGTTGACAGGACGCCCGCATGCTGTCCATTGCCCCCGGTGGCGACGCGCGCTGTCGCCACCCCGCATCACCTCAGGAAGCAGCCCCGCCGGTCGACCCCAGCGTGCCATCCAGCAGACGCACCAGGCTGGAGGTATCCTCGCGGCCGTGGCCCTGTTCCTGCAATCGACCGTAGAACTGATCGACCAGCGCGGTGACCGGCAGTGTCGCACCATTTTCGCGCGCCTCGTCGAGGCAGATGGCGAGGTCCTTGCGCATCCAGTCCACCGCGAAACCGAAGTCGAACTCGTCGGCCGCCATGGTGCGGGCGCGATTGTCCATCTGCCAGGACTGGGCCGCCCCGCCGCCGATTACCTCGAGCACCCGTTCGAGGTCGAGATCCGCGCGCCGCGCGAAATCGACCCCCTCGGCCAGGCCCTGGATCAGCCCGGCAATGCAGATCTGGTTGACCATCTTGGTCATCTGGCCNGTGCCGGCATCCCCCATGTGCACAATGCGCGCGCCATAGGCCTGCATCAGCGGCTCGACACGCGCGAATGCGGGCTCCGCCCCACCGCACATGATCGCCAGGCGTCCACCCTCGGCGCCGGCCTGGCCGCCGGATACCGGCGCGTCGACAAAATCCGCCCCACGCGCGCGCAGTTCACCCGCCAGCTCGCGGGCGAGGTGCGCCGACACGGTCGAGTGGTCCACGAGAATCGATCCGGAACCAAGAGATTCGAGGATACCGCCCTCGCCCAGGGTGACCTCGCGCAGATCGGCGTCACGGCCCACGCAGGTGAACACCACCTCGGCGCCGGCGCTCGCCGTCGCCGGCGTATCCGCCGTGCGTCCGCCATGGCGCTTGCACCAGGCATCGGCGCGCGCGGTCGTCCGGTTGTAGACGACCACTTCGTGCCCGGCCGCGACCAGGTGGCCGGCCATGGGTCCGCCCATCACGCCCAGGCCAATGAATGCGACCCGCTGTCTGCTCTGTGCCGCCATCGACGCGACTCCCCGGTGGAAAACTCGCGCCAGTGTACGACTGCGGCGGCCGCCTTGTCGCGACCGCGCATGCACGCAGGCCGACGCGCTATGATGATCGGGAGGACGCCGGCTGCCGGCGATGCGCGGATCCGGGCCCGCGCATCGGTGAAGGCCCGGCGCTGATCCATCATCGACCCCGGCGCGAATCCGTGATCATGGCCATCGATCCACCCATGCAGTTCTGCCCCCGCTGCGGCGCCGACGCCCTCGCCTGGGCCGTGCCGGCCGGCGACGACCGCGAGCGCCAGGTCTGCGGCGCCTGCGGGGCCATCCATTACCGCAACCCGCGCAATGTGGCCGGCTGCATCGTCGAGCACGACGGGCGCATCCTGCTCTGCCGGCGCTCGATCGAGCCCCGCTCGGGCTACTGGACCTTTCCGGCCGGCTTCCTCGAGAACGGCGAGAGCCTGGTTGCCGCCGCCGCCCGCGAAACGGCGGAGGAGGCCTGCGCGCGCGCGACCGATCTCGAACTCCATGCCCTGTTCAACCTGACCCACATCGGCCAGGTGTACGCGGTGTTCCGCGGCCGGGTACCGGACGGCCGGGCGGACGCCGGCGCCGAAAGCCTGAGCGTGGATTGGTTCGAGGAGGCGGCCATCCCGTGGGACGAACTTGCCTTCCCGGTCATCCACGAGGCGCTGCGGCTCTATCTCGCCGACCGGCGCGCCGGTCGTTTCGGCGTGCACATGGGCGACATCTTCCGGCGCGACTCGGGTGAACTCGTCATCCGCCACCACGACGGCAGTGAGCACGTCGCAAGCCACGACTTCCGCCGCGCCCCAAGGCTGAAACGCGGGAGCTGAGGCACGGGGACTGAGGCGCGGGCACTGCCTCAGGCCGCATCGTCCGCCTTGCAGGCGGGCAGATCGCGGAACAGCTCCGCATCCCACTCGCTCAGGGCATCTGCAAGTCCGGCGTCAATGTCCCCACTGGCCTGCAGTTCAGCGAGTTCGCGGCAGAATGCGCCCCGCGTGCGCGGGCTGCCGGCCTCGCCGCGGCACAGGCGACGCCAGCGCAACTCCCGCCAGGCCTCGGCCTCGGCCGGCGCCAGTGTCGCCGGCCAGTTGCGGGCCCGATAACGGAAGTAGAGCGTGCGCAGGCGGGGATCCTCGAACTCCGGATCCAGGGCGGCCAGATCACCCGGCGCACTGCGGTGCACCCGGTCCATGCGCGCGCGATCGGCATCGCTGACGAAGCCGTCGTAGAGGGCCACGTCGGCATCCTCGGCCCCGCGCTCGGGCGGCGCGTAGACGGCGCGCAGGCGTGCCGGCAGGTCGTCGACGCGGCGCAGTTCAGCGAGATGCGACCGGGCCACGTCCGGGTCGAGGCCGAGCCGTCGGCGGGCATCGCGCGGCAGCGTATTCATTGGTGCGAGCACCGGCGCGCGGTTGAGCTTGACGATCTTCAGCGGAATCGCCGGATCATCGCTCGCCCGCTGCGCGGCCGGGGTAAACAGATGCCGCGTGAGGGTCTCGGCATCGAGTTCCAGCAGCGGCCTGGGGTCGCTCATCAGATCGACGACGATGACGGCGTTGCGATCCTGCGGATGCATGGCGAGCGCGGCCACCGGCGCGATGCAGCCGCGGCGGGCCGGATAGCGCCCGGAAACATGCAGCACCGGCTCGGGATCGTCCGGCGACAGCAGCGCGGCCGCGCGCCTGCGGTCACGCCCGGCAAGCGCGAACTCGAACAGCCGCGGCTGCGCCGCGCGCAGCCGTCGGGTCAGCTCGATGGTGGCGAGGACATCCCCCAGCGCGTCGTGCGCATCGTGCTCGAGGCCGTTGGCGCGGGCGAGATCCTCGAGCCGGAAGCTCGGCACACCAGGCTCGCGCTCGGGCCATTCGAGGCCTTCCGGACGCAGCGCGCGGGCGAGGCGAAAGACGTCGATGACGTCCCAGCGCGAATTGCCGTGGCGCCACTCGCGGGCGTATGGGTCGTGCAGGTTGCGCCAGAAGAGGTGGCGACTGACCTCGTCATCGAAGCGCAAGGAGTTGTAGCCGACGCCACACGTGCCCGGTCGCGCCAGTTCTTCCAGGACCGCCGCGGCGAAACCGGCCTCGTGCAGGCCCTCGGCCTCGGCATGCTGGGGCGCCACACCGGTGACCACACAGGCACCCGGCGCCGGCAGCAGATCCCGCGGCGGCCGGCAGTGGAGTACGCGCGGTTCCTCGATCAGATTGAGTTCGGCATCGGTGCGCGCGCCCGCGAACTGCAGCGGCCGATCACGCCGCGGGTCCGCACCGGTGGTTTCATAATCGTGCCAGTAGAAGCTGGCGGGCGAGGTCATCGATGCGGCACCTGGCGCTTGAGCTCGACCAGCGGCACCAGCAGTACAATCAGCGATTCCATGGCCAGGATGACCGCGAGGGCGAGAGCGACCAGCGCCCAGGAGAACTCGATCAGGGCCAGGACGACGATCATCGTGACGATCAGTGACTCGATCGAGCGCACCAGATAGGTTTTCTTGCCACTGGGATAGACCGCGGCCCGACACCCCGGACAACGCGCCGGGTGGAAGGAAGTGGCGCCGATCTTGGTCCTCAGATCAATGGTCCGCTCACGGCAGCTCGGACAGACAAACCGTTGCATCGTTGCGGCCTCCGCGGTCCCTCAGGGGGTGAAGATGAGCAGAACGCGAATCGTAGCATCCCGCATACGATGGTATGCTCCGCGCCGATGATTCCCGACGCCACCGCCGAGATGGTCTGCGATGCGCCCGCGCTGCGGGCGCTCTGCGCCGAGCTCCACCAGCAGCCCTGGATCGCGGTCGATACCGAGTTCCTGCGTGAGGACACCTACCGCGCCCGCCTGGCCCTGATCCAGGTCGGCACGCCGACGCGCATCGCCTGCGTGGATCCGCTGGCGCTCGATGACCTGCAGCCGTTCTTCGAGGTGCTGGCCAACCCGGAGGTGGTGAAGGTCTTCCACAGCGCCAGCCAGGATCTCGAGATCTTCCACCAGATCGCCGGCCGCATCCCCGCACCGATCTTCGACACCCAGATCGCCGCACCACTGCTCGGCCACGGCGACCAGATCGGCTTCGCCCGGCTGGTCGAGGAGGTCGTCGGGGTCGAGCTGGACAAGAGCCAGAGCCGCACCAACTGGCTCGAACGGCCCCTGCCGCAGGCGGCGATCGAGTATGCGGGCAACGATGTACGCTACCTGGTACCGCTCTACCTGCACATGCATGGCGAACTCGAACGCCGTGGGCGCCTGGACTGGCTGGCGCCCGAGATGGAGGCCCTGACGCGGCCCGAGCGCTACGAACGCGCGGCCGAGGATGCCTGGCGGCGCCTGCGCGGCATCGATCGGCTGCCGGCGATCGGCCGCGCCATTGCCCGCGACGTGGCCGCCTGGCGCGAGCAGACCGCGCGTGAACGCGACATCCCGCGCGGCCGGGTCCTGCGCGACGAGATCATCATCGACGTGGCCAAGACCCGCCCTGCGAATCAGCGCCAGCTCGAACGCATCCGCGGCCTCAAGGGGCCGGCACTGGAGCGCCATGGCCGGCGCCTGCTGGAACTCGTTGCGTCCGCCCGCGCCGAGGACGCGCCCGCGCTTGACAATGGCAACCGGGAGGCGCCGCTGGACGCCGCCGGCGAGGCCCTGGTCGATGCGCTTTCCGCCCTGGTGCGTCTGCGCTGCGCCAGCGAGGACCTGAATCCGCAGACGGTGGCCGGGCGCAAGGATCTCACCCGCATCGTCGCCGGCCGCCCAGTGGAAGAGGTCCTCGGCGGCTGGCGGGCCGCCCTGCTCGGCGAGGACATCAACGACCTGCTTACCGGCCGCCGGGTACTCGCCGTCGGCGACCGGGGACTGGAACTCCGCGCGGAGTAAGCAACCACCCACGCCACCGCCAGCCGGTTGCGCCGGCACTGCGGCGCACAGTAATGTCGGGGCGTTCCATGTTGCGCATCCCTACCGTCTCCGGAGGAGCCATGAAGACACGTGCCGCAGTAGCCTGGGAACCCGCGAAGCCCCTCGAGATCGAGGAGATCGAGGTCGACAAGCCGCGTGAAGGCGAGGTGCTGATTCGCAACGTCGCGACCGGCGTCTGTCACACCGACGCCTACACCCTCTCGGGCATCGATCCCTCCGGCGTCTTCCCGGCGGTGCTCGGTCATGAGGGCGGCGCGATCGTCGAGGATGTCGGGCCGGGCGTGAAGTCGATCAAGCCGGGCGATCATGTCATCCCGCTCTACATCGCCGACTGCGGTACCTGCAAACTGTGCAAGTCGGGCAAGACCAACCTCTGCGCGGCGACCCGCGCCACACAGCCCAAGGGCCTGATGCTCGACAGCACGAGCCGCTTCAGCGGCCGCGGCAAGGCCATCCATCACTACATGGGCACGTCGACGTTCTCCGAGTACGGCGTGGTCAATGAGATCTCGCTGGCCAAGGTCAACCCGGAGGCGCCGCTGGACAAGGTGTGCCTGCTCGGCTGCGGCATCACCACCGGCATCGGCGCCGTGCGCAACACGGCGAAGGTCGAGCCTGGCGCCACGGTCGCCGTGTTCGGCCTCGGCGCCATCGGGCTGTCGGTGCTGCAGGGTGCGGTGCTCGCACAGGCCGGGCGCGTCATCGCCGTCGACATCAACCCGGGCAAGTTCGAGTTCGCCCGCCAGCTCGGTGCCACCGACTGCGTCAACC
>SL_3KL_010_SEDDRAFT_10006694_pt1 | contig 10274 bp, 5 predicted proteins | sample SodLakKL_010_SED_2_FD_10381 | JGI IMG/M metagenome (IMG submission 10381)
CCGCCCCCAGTGGGTCGAACCGATCGGCATCAACTACCGCGGTGTCGATATCTGGGAACTGCCGCCGAACGGTCAAGGTCTGATTGCGCTGCAAGCTTTGAAGATCATGGAAGGATTCCCGGCAAAGGACGCTGAAGACATCACCACATTACACCGGCAAATCGAATCTGTGAAACTGGCTTTTAAAGACGGTTTTTCCGAAATCACGGATCAAAGACACATGCGGATAACGCCGCAACGTCTCCTTTCGGAACCGCACATCAAAGCCAAAAGAGACTTGATAAAGCCTGAAGCGCAGGACTTTTTGGCGGGAACACCGCGAACCGGTGGTACGGTGTATCTGGCTACCGCGGATGATGAAGGGAACATGGTCTCGTTCATCCAAAGCAATTTCATGGGTTTCGGTTCGGGTGTGGTCGTGCCCGGCACCGGCATCGCCCTTCAGAACCGTGGCTACGATTTCAGTCTGGAAGAAGATCACATCAACGTCCTTAAACCGAACAAAAGAGCCTATCACACCATCATCCCGGCATTTCTGAGCAAAAACGGCAAGGCGCTCGGTCCTTTCGGACTGATGGCCGGCTATATGCAGCCGCAGGGGCATCTGCAGGTGGTGATGAACCTTTTTGATTTCGACATGGATCCGCAAAGCGCGCTGGACCGTTACCGTTGGCAATGGGTAGAAGGCAAGACCATCGCGGTAGAACCGCATACGCCGCAACGGATCATCGACGGACTTTTAGCGCTCGGTCATGATGTCAAGGTTTCAGAGGTCACCGGTTCATTCGGTAGGGCTCAAATCATCTTGCGCTACAAAAACGGCTACATCGGCGCCTGTGAAGCACGGTGCGATTCCGCCATTGTTACCTACTAATAAAAAAACCCGCAGATGCGGGTTTTTGATTGTTATTATTTGGAGCTAACGGGGCTCGAACCCGTGACCTCTAGCATGCCATGCTAGCGCTCTCCCAGCTGAGCTATAGCCCCTACAGATTAAGATTTTACATGAAAGTTCCCTACATTTCAAGTGTTTTCCTCGGTTTTTTTAGCTCTTTGAGCAAATGGGCCAGTATCTTTGCATATACCTGGTCGTAATCGGCATCAAGTTCCATTGTCTTGATATCTCCAGGCAAGCTTTTTAGGACTTCCCGGCTCTTATTTTGCTGATCGAAAAAATATTGAACGACATGCATGTCCTGATCGTAGCCCCGTTTTCTCGCCAAAGGTAATCGTGCCAGCTCCCTTTTTACAGCCTGAAACCAGTTGGTCATCGACTTTGAACGATTTCTTTGCTTTATTACCTTATTGATGCCCTTGTTAACATCTGCATATTCGATGTTATAGACAATCGGATCGAGTGTCTTGAGAAATACGGACAAAAACCCGTATATCTCGTTTTCATCCCGTTTATTCTTCAAATACAAAAAATCGTAATGATTTTGCATGAACACCCCGGTAACAATGTGAATTTTTTCCGGTTTCGTTGCCTGATAATGCCGCCATAAAGCCGTATATGTTTCCTTATAGTCCTTAAAGTCGTCCTGGTGGTGCAGGTTGAAACTTTCACACATTTCGTAGAAAGAATGCACGCTTTTTGTTGGATTGATTTTTGTATATGGTAGAATAATCATATCATCGATAAAAACAGCCGCTGCGTCGATGGCGCTTTTCAACTCGGGAAACGCGGTCTTCAACCTCGTCTTCTGATCGGTAGTTAACCGAGCGCTATACGCAAGGTCCAAATAGGGATGGGTTCCCTCTTCGAATATCTCGACCGGGTACCCATGTGCGCTAAGATCCTTTTTCAGACGTCTCATGTAGGTTGTCTTTCCNGTGCCGGCAATCCCTTCCAGTATTATCAGTCTCTGCATCCGATCACATCCTCGACATCCATTATGGCAAAAGAAAAACCGAATTACAACAGTTCATATATCTTTTTAGGGGTGATTTCATGGCCACCATCAAAGATGTGGCGAAAAAAGCCAACGTCAGCGTCGCGACTGTCTCCAGGGTACTCAATCGCTCCGGGTATGTCAACGCGGAAACGCGAAAACTCGTTGAAGCTGCAATCAAGGAGCTCAACTACGTACCCAACGAACTCGCGCGGTCCTTGTACAAGAAACAATCGAAAATCATCGGGCTTGTCGTGCCGCATCTGTCCACTTATTTTTTCAGCGAGCTCATTGAAACCATCGAGGAATATTTTGCGGAAGACAACTATAAGCTGATGATATTCAATGTTCGTGAGGATCTTTCGCAAGAAGAAAAAGTGCTGCATGTCTTCAGCCAGTACAACATCGACGGTCTGATCGTCGTCACCCATATTCCTGAAATCCAGAACTTCCTCAAACTTGATATCCCGATGATCATGATCGACCACAAATCGGAAGATAACATCATCTCCATCTCCAGCAATAACGTCGACGGGGGCCGTCAGGCCGCCGAACATCTCGTGGAAAACGGCTGTCAGTATTTCTTGCATGTCCGGGGACCATCCGTACTTCTGACCGTCCAGGACAGATCCAAAGGTTTCAACGAAGTGATCGACCGGTATGGCTTCAAACGCTTCGCGCTCGATCTCGACTTCAGGAAACCCGATATCCTCGATATACAGAAGTTCATCCAGAACCACCCTAAGGCCGATGCCATCTTCTGTGACAGCGATACCATGGCCATCACAACGATTCGAGGGCTTCATCTTCTCGGCAAGAAAGTACCGGATGACATTCAGGTTGTCGGATTTGATAACATCGAACTTTCGGAACTGATCACGCCTTCACTGACAACCGTACAGCAAAACATTCACATCATCGCGAAACACGCACATGAGAAAATGATTGGCCTGATCAACGGCAATAAGGATTTCAAATCACATTACAGCTTGCCGGTAACCCTTATCAAACGGGAATCAACGATAAAGAAACATTCATGACACCGTACGCACCGCGGTGTCTTTTCTTTGGAAAAACGGTAACCGCTACCACACCCGTCGGCTCTTTATCTAAAGGGCTTTCATGCTATAATTAGATGTGAAATCATATCAATAGGAGGATTTATATGCACACACTTTGGAAGCGCTTCACGGTTTTCTTCCTGGCGGGCATCAGTCTTTTCGTGATCACAGGCATGAATGTCCACGCACAGGAAGCGAACACCTTGATTATCAACTACTATCGTTTCGACGAGGATTATAGCAACTGGAATCTCTGGTTGTGGCAACATCAGCCTACCAGCGAGGAGGGCCGGTCCCATAATTTCAATGCGACCCATGAATCCGGTGCGGTGCGTTTTGAATATGACCTCGATGGTACGTATCTGGAAAACGCGACCGAGATCGGTTTTATCGTGCGTAAGGGCTCTTGGGAGTCACGTGAGCCGGGTGGTGACCGCTTTATCGACATGACAAGTCCCGATGCGAGCGGCAACGTTGAAGTTTTCATCGTCACTGAAGATACCAACGTCTATTATGACGTGGATGACGTTGATCTTTCCGATCGTGTCCAGCGGGCCGATTTCAACGATGTCGACGCGATCGGTTTCACCGCCACCAATCTGAACCTGATCGAGGAAAACATCCGTGTCTACGAAGATGACAGCGCTATGGGCATCTCCGAATTCACCCAAGATGGCTTCAACTATACCGTCACGCTGGATGGCGAGGTGGATTTGACGAAGCATTATCACCTTGAAGTCGATTTTGACGATGATCGCGGTTTCTTATCCTATGAAATCGGTTTTAGGGGCATCTACAACTCCGATACCTTCAACGATGCCTATTACTATGACGGCGAGCTCGGTGCGATCCACAGCAAGGATGAGACCACATTCAAGCTATGGGCCCCAGTCTCGAGCGCCGTTTCCCTTAATCTATATAACGTTGGTCATCCGGCCCGGCTGGAGTCCTTTGACGGCATTGCAGGTGAAGATGATCCTTACGAGACCCACGCGATGACCTATGTGGATCGTGGCGTCTGGGAAGTTAGTGTTCCCGGAGACTTGCACGGGGTTTATTATACTTACGAGGTAACCAACGGCAACCAGACCCATGAAGTCGTCGATCCCTATACCCGTTCAACCGGTGTCAACGGCTTAAGAGGCATGGTTGTCGATTTCGACCGGCTCAACCCTTCCTACTGGGAGTACGGGCGTCCCGACAACATGCGCAATCTGACCGATGTGGTCGTCTATGAGGCACACATTCGCGATTATACGTCGCATGAGACCTGGAACGGCACCGAAGCCTGGCGCGGAAAATATCTCGGATTCGGTGAGCCCGGCACATCCTATGAAGGCGTACCGACCGGTTTCGATCATTTCCGCGATCTGGGCGTGACCCATGTACAACTGCTGCCGGTGCATGATATCGGCATGGCGATCGATGAAACCCGCATCGAGGACGAGGATTACCGTGGTAGACAGGATACCATCTTCAACTGGGGATACATGACCCTGCACTTCAACACCCTGGAAGGCTCCTATGCGACCGATCCGTTCGACGGCAATGTCCGCATCGAAGAATTCAAGTCCATGGTGCAGAATTTCCATGACGCCAACATCCGCATCGTCCTGGATGTCGTCTACAACCATACCGCCACCAGCGATGACTCCAACTTCCAGAAAATCGTGCCTGGTTATTACTTCCGCTTTGATGATGAAGGCAATTTCTCAAACGGGTCAGGTACCGGTAACGAGACCGCAAGCGAACATGCGATGATGCGTAAGTTCATGGTCGATTCACTTGTGTTCTGGACCGAAGAATATAACATCAGCGGCTATCGTTTCGATCTCATGCGTCTGCACGATGTCAAGACCATGCAGGAAATCGAAGCTGCACTGAAAGATATCGATGAAACCATTTTGATCTACGGTGAACCCTGGGATGCCGGCGGCAGCGAACTGGATGCTGCCGAAGCGGCCGATAAGACGAACCTCGACCGCATGCCCGGTATCGGCGCTTTCAACGACAACATGCGCGACGGCATCCGTGGTGGTGTGTTCATGGCCCATGAACCCGGCTGGGTCCAAGGNGACAACACCCGTGTCGGTGGCATCCGTTCCGGCATCGTCGGNATGATCGATCATCCCGATACCAACATCACCTGGGCCCTGCAGCCCTACCAGTCGGTCAGCTATGTCTCCGCCCACGACAACAACACNCTGCATGACAAACTGGTNCTTTCCACCGAAGATGTGACTTGGGAGGACATTACGGCGATGCAGAAACTCTCAAACGCAATCGTGTTGACCTCACAAGGCATGCCCTTCATTCACGGCGGTGCGGAGCTGATGCGCACGAAACCGTGTGTGGTCATCGACGATGAACCCCAGGGCGAATGCGACCCCGAACACCGTTTCGACCATAACTCCTATCGTTCACCCGATGCGACGAATCAGATCGACTGGAACTGGAAAGTCGACAATTACGATGTGTTCAAATACTACCAAGGCCTGATAGCCTTAAGACGTCATACGGATGTCTTCAACATGGATACGGCCGACGAAATCAGAGAAAACCTCTTCTTCACCAGCACAGGCTCCAACTTCGTCTCCTATATGATCGACCACCCGACTTCCGCCTGGGATTATACCCTGGTGGCACATAACAACGCCGGCAATCCCCGAACGCTCGATCTGATGGGCATGGAATGGCAGATGGTCGTGAACAAGGATGCGGCAGGGCTTGAAGTTCTCGATACCGTCAGTGGTTCCTTGATTGTTGAACCTTACGAGACCGTTGTCCTGTTCAATTTGTCCGCCGGTGCCGAGTGGCCGGTGGAACGCCTCGACAATCCTTTGGCGCCCGGTCTGCCTTTACGTGAAGAATCGGGTATGAACCTACTGCCGCTCATCATCGGCAGCATCACCGGTGTGCTTGTGCTTACCGTCGGTGGCGTGCTTCTTTACACCAGTAAAAAATCATAAATGCGTGCCCCGATTGTTAGGGGCACGCACATGAAACGAGGGTAATCTATATGGATTTCGCACAGTTTCAACATGAAGCCAAATCCCGCGACGCCTACATGCATGACGCAAAGACCGTCCATCTGCGGCTGCGGGTCAAAAAAGGACTAACCAGAAACGTCAAAGTGATCTATGGCGATCCGTTCCTTTATGAAAAACAGGCAGACACCAACCGGCACGCCTGGTCACCGTTCCAGGACGGTGCAATGATGGCGCACCGTGGACAAAGTCCGCATCATGATCTTTTCTTCATCGCAACCAGACCGAAACATCTGAGAATGAAATACGCCTTTCTCATCGATGACCGGTATCTATTCGGTGCCCGGGAAGTCGTCGACCTTGAAGCAGACCCCGATCTGCGCTACAATCTTTTCAACTATTTCAACTTCCCCTATCTCAATGATGAAGATCTCTTCAATGCACCGGCATGGAGTAAGGACCAGGTCTGGTACAGCATCTTTCCTGAACGATTCCATAACGGCGATCAGACGTTGGATCATCCTGATACCAAAGCCTGGGACAGTATCGAGGATTTCACGAACGCCGACAAGTTCGGCGGCGACTTGCGGGGCATCATCACCAAACTGGACTATATCGCCTCCATGGGCTTCACCGGGCTTTATCTCACCCCGATTTTCAAAGCGATGAGCACCCATAAATACGACACCACGGATTATTTCGAGATCGATCCGGCTTTCGGCACCAAGGCCGATTTGAAGGAGCTCATCGAAAAAGCGCACGCAAAAGGCATCAGAATCATGTTGGACGCAGTGTTCAACCACGTGGGGATGGCACATCCGTTCTTCCTGGATGTCGTGGCAAATGGTAAGAAGAGTGAATATTACGACTGTTTCTACATCATCGATGAGACCAAGCCCGTCCTGCCGGTATCCCCTGAAGTCATCAAGGCGATGTCCTACCGGGAAGTCAAGCAACTGTTTGCCGATGTCGATGCCTTGAACTACCGCACGTTCGCCTTCACGCCGTTCATGCCGAAGGTCCGTGTCATGCATCCGAAGATGAAAGCCTATTTCCTTGAGGTCGCGACCTATTGGATCGAAACCTTCGACATCGACGGTTGGCGCCTCGATGTTTCCAACGAAATTCCCCACACCTTCTGGCGCGCGTTTCGCAAGGTGGTCAAAGCCGCCAAACCGGACGCCTACATCGTCGGTGAGAACTGGGATAATTCCATGCCCTGGCTTCAAGGTGACCAGTACGATGCGGTGATGAACTACGAGATTCTCTTCCCGATCTGGCAATTCTTCGGCCCACATCCCGATTTCAAGGCGCTCAATGCCGAAACGTTCATCGAACGGATCAATCAGGCCCTGTTCGCCTATCCCGATAATGTGCTCACCAGTATGTATAACCTTGTCGATTCACACGATACCGCCAGGATAAAGCATATTTGCGGTGAAGACGTCCGCAAGGTGAAACTCGCGTATGCCTTTCTGTTCAGTTTTCCTGGTTCTCCCAGCATCTTCTACGGTGGCGAAATCGGCCTCAGCGGGGATCATGATCCGAAAAACAGACGGTGCATGCCCTGGAATCAAGACCGGCAGGACGATGAGATGAAGACGTTCATTCAAACCTTGATCCGACTCCGCAGACAAGTGCCAGCGCTCAAAAGCACCCGCTTTGACTGGTTGCCGGCATCCAAAGGAGGTCTTCTGGCCTTCAAGAAAGACGAGCTTCTGGTCGTGATGAACAATCAGGATCAAAAAACGACCCTGAAGCTCCCAGAAAGCGACAAAACCGATTTGCTTACCGGTAGGCAACTGGGTTCTGTACAGACATTGGAACTTGAACCTTATCAGCTATATTTCCTGAAATAGATATGAAAAAAACACTTCTCGCGAAGTGTTTTTTTTGAATTATCCTTTGTTTGCGCCGGCGGTGATGCCTTCGATCAGGTACTTCTGGAAGGCGATGTAGAGAATTGTGATCGGGATGGCCACAAGCAAGGCGCTGGCTGCGAAGGCGGGATAGTTGATGCGCGTCTGGTCTTCGATGAAAGCGAAGATGCCGACGGCCAACGTCCAGTTTTCTTCGGACAGGATGACGAAGGAAGGCAGGATGTAGTCCATCCAGGGAGCCATGAACTGTGTCACCGCAACAAAGCCGATGATGGGTAGTGACAGCGGCAGGATGATTTTGAAAAAGATCGTCAATTTCGAGGCGCCGTCGATTTTGGCCGATTCGTCGAGTTCCTTGGGGATGCTTTGGAGATAGCCTTTGATCAGCCAGACATTGAAAGGAATCGCGCCGGCGGTGTAGACCACCACCAAAGCCAGTGGCTGATCGAGCAGCCCGAACGTATGGAACAGAGTGAACAAGGCGATAAGCCCGAGAAAACTCGGAAACATCTGTAAAACGAGAATCATCAGTAGGCCAGCCTTTTTCCCTTTGAATTTATAGCGGGAGAACACATAGGCGGTACCGGTGATGAACAAGACGGCGAACACCATCGTGAAAAAGGCGATCTGCAAGGTGTTCCAGTACCAGCTTGTGAAGTTGGTCGTGACTTCCTGCCCGTCGTAGATGCCGCTGCCGCTCAAAAGGAAGCGGAAATTGTCCAACGTCGGATTCTCCGGAATGATTGTCGAAGGGATACCGGAAAGCGGGCTCAGGCTCGCACCGATGACATAGACGATCGGAATGAGAACGACGATGCCAAGGAGGATCAATTCGCCGTAGATTACAAGCGTCCCGGTGATGTTGCTGGGATTGAAAACGAATTTGAGCGAATCTTTGTTGATGTTTCTCAGCGATTTGCGCATTTTCAGATAATAATAGAAACCGAAACCGGGAAGCAAGCCCATAAAACCGGGAACAAGGCCCTTATACCCTTTACGTTCCGCGACCGAAACCACCAGGGACTGGTGGGTGAAGAAAAAGACGAGGATGGTCGGGATGAAGAAATACCGGTTGCCGTCGGTGTTGATGATATATAGAATCGGCAAGAGGACGATAAACAATACCAGAGCAAGCTGGGCGTAGACAAAGAGAATCTTCAAAATCGCGCTAGGCTTGAACAGGGCGACGATTTCAGCTTTCTCGACCGGTTTTTCTGTCTTGGCCTTAAGGTAATACATGAGACCGAAACCGGGGATGAGGCCGATGGCATACGGTTTTAGACCGGTATAGCCCTGTTTTTCGGCCAAAGCGGCGACCAGTCTGGCATGGGTGAACAACAACGCCAACACTGTCAAGATGATTATGGTAAGAGAATAAATCATGCTTAATCATCCTCCTTAAAGGCGCGGGTACGCATGAAGTTCCAGGCCGAAACGGTACCGATGACCAGGAATATCAGAATCGAGAATACACTGGCCATCGAATACCAGCGGATGGTCTGGTCGGTGGTCAGTTTGTAGATCCAGGAAATCAGAATATCGGTGTGCCCGGCGTATGCCCGTGAGAATCTGCCGGCACCCGGTCCACCGCCGGTGATGAAATAGATCATGCCGAAGTTGTTGAAGTTCATGGCGAATGTCATGATGAGCAGAGGACTGGTGGCCACGAGAACAAGCGGCAATGTTATGAACTTGAACTGCTGGAAGTTGGTTGCCCCATCGATGGCGGCCGCTTCATAGAGATGTTTGTTGATGCTGGTCATGACACCGGTCATGAGTGCCATGAAGAAGGGAAAGCCGAGCCAGATATTCAGTGTGATCAGGAAAATCCTGACAAACCAGGGATTCGCTTCGTTGTTGAGCCACTGGATGTTCTCGTTACCGAAATACATCAGTTTGCTCAAGCCTTCTCCGGCTTCACTGAAACTGCGGCCGAGCATCCCGTACCGATGCAAAAAGTCATAGACGAAGGTATCGCGCAGAACGCTATTGACATAACCGCGCTCGGTGAACATGACCCGGAAGATCATCTGGCTGATCAGTGCGGGCACAGCCCAGGGCAGAATCAAAAGGCCACGCCAGGCCTTACGGAAGACCACACGTTTGTTGTTGAGAATGACCGCCTGGAACAGACCGCCGAAGAAGACGGTAAATGTAGACCCGAAGGCCCAGACGAGTGTCCAGGAGAACACTCTGAAGAACATCGAACCGAAGGGCATGCCACCATCACGGCTCAAGGTGAAGATCGCCCTGAAGTTATCAAGACCGACCCAGGAGACAAGTTGTCCCGGTGGCAGGTTCTCGGCGTTGTAGTTGGTGAAGGCCACAAACATACCGAACAGAATCGGCATGATCCCGATGAAGGTGATCAAAAAAAGCGCGGGCATAAGCACGATGTATTCAAAGGAGCCTTCATAAACGTTTTTGAAGTACTCTTTTTGTGACGGCACTTTT
>SL_3KL_010_SEDDRAFT_10006696_pt1 | contig 10273 bp, 8 predicted proteins | sample SodLakKL_010_SED_2_FD_10381 | JGI IMG/M metagenome (IMG submission 10381)
TATGTAACTTTCGTATATAACTTTCGAAAAAAGTTTTTGGTTGCATCATCGGCCAAGAATATGCAAACAGCTCTATCTTCTCCATATAGACCTGCCAAAAATGGAACATATGACAAAATATTGACCATAAGTCAAATAATAAAGAAAAAATATTTGGCCATAAGCACCTGTGTTTAAAAATCACAGATACCCGTATAGTTTTCCGGGGTAAGTTTCAGAAGCTCGATTTTGACCGCTTCGGAAATCTCAAGGTTTTGAATAAAAAATGAAATGGCTTCCCGATCAATTGGGCCATGGGTTCTTGTTAAGACTTTCAGCGCTTCATAGGGTGCGGGGTAGCCCTCACGGCGCAAAATGGTCTGGATTGCCTCCGATATTACCGCCCAGTTTTGTTGAAGGTCTTTGCAAAGGGCTTCTTCATTCAAAATAATTTTTTTCAGTCCCCGGAGCAAAGATTTCAGTCCGATAAGTGTATGTCCGAACGGAACCCCGATGTTTCGTGATACGGTGGAATCCGTCAGATCGCGCTGCAGGCGTGAAATGGGAAGTTTGGCTGACAGATGCTCGAAAATGGCGTTGGCAACGCCCAGGTTTCCCTCGGAATTTTCAAAGTCAATGGGGTTTACCTTGTGAGGCATTGCCGATGAGCCCACCTCGCTGTCCACAATTTTTTGTTTGAAATAATCCATGGAAATGTATGTCCACATATCCCTGTCCAGGTCAAGCAAGATGGTATTGATCCTTTTGAGCGCATCGCAAAAAGCCCCCAGGTTATCATAATGTTCAATCTGGGTGGTCACCCTTGAACGACTCAACCCCAGAATATCATTGACCAGGTGATTGCCGAATTCAACCCAGTCCACATCCGGATACGCCACATGGTGTGCATTGAAGTTTCCTGTAGCCCCCCCGAACTTGGCTGAAAATGGAATCTGCCTGATCAGCTCCAGTTGTTTTTTTAACCTGTCCACAAACACATACAATTCTTTGCCCAAACTTGTCGGTGATGCCGGCTGTCCATGGGTGCGCGCCAGCATTGGGATCGTTTTCCATGCCTGTGCTTTTTCAGTCAGCTCAGTGAGAACATCGTCAAGCGCGGGCAAAAGCACCTCAAACCATGCATCCTTTACGGACAGAGGCAATGCTGTATTGTTGATATCCTGGGAAGTCAACCCGAAATGGATAAACTCCTTGAAAGATTTCAGACCGGAGATGTCGAATTTTTCCTTTAAGAAATATTCCACCGCCTTGACATCATGGTTTGTCACCTTTTCGATATCCTTGACCCGCTGAGCATCTTCCATGGAAAAATGACGGTATATGTGGCGTAAAGACTCAAAACAACTTTTATCGATATCTTTGAGCTGCGGAACCGGTAAATTGCACAAGGCAATAAAATATTCGACTTCCACCTGCACCCGATACCGAATCAGTGCCGCCTCGGAAAAATACCGGCTCAAATATTGGCACGCCCTGCGATACCGCCCATCCACAGGGGATACTGCCGTCAAAGGTGAAAGGCTCATCAATTGTTCTGCCTGATCGTTAGATTCCATGTTTATGTACCTCGTTTGTTCGCTGGTTTTTGCCTGAATAACGCCTGTTAGAAAACTCTGTTTCTCCCTCCCCCAACCCCTCCCAGAGGGAGAGGAGTTTCCGGACAGGCACTGAATATGAAAATTACCGTTTTGACAGGTGATGGTATAAAAACTTTCTTGTTGATGTCAAGCTGTCAAGTAAGGCCGTCCCTTCAGGACTCCTTTAATATGGCCTTTACCGGGGGTTTCAACCCTCGTCGTTATACACAAGCATGGTGATGCACAGGTTGCACCGGCGGTAAGGTAAGGATTCAATAAGCTTGTAGGTGCGGATTCATCCGCACACTCCGGCGGATTTATCCGCCTGCACCGGGATATGCAGAAGCAAAATTTTTTATAATGTGAATAATTTGCGACTGCAATTTATGCCTCAACTTTTTTGCATTGCCTGCGCTTGCATAGGTGCGGATTCGTATGCATGCGACACTTGTATATAACGACGAGGGTTTTAACCCCCGGTCAGGCAACACAAATTTTGAAGTCCTGAAGGGACGGCATATCGGTGAATTTTTGAACGTGTTGGCCCTGTGGTTTGCGTATTGATTTTCTGCCGGGTTGTTCATGTTTTACCGTTTGGTTTTTTGATTTTCATGAAACCACAATCTTTGCCAGTCACCTTAATTCATCTGCAGGAACAAAACTCCAAGGATTTTTCAGTCCAATTTTAAAACTACACATAACATTTACATTGACATTTACAAGATATCGATATAAGGTGGCCCAGAAAATCAAACAAAACATTGGAGAAAAAATGCAATCGGAACTGACTCCCAGACAAAAGAGTTTTCTGGAATACCTTCAAAAGGAATTATTGGAACGGGGCAAAACTCCCAGTCTTCGCCGGGCCGCTGAAGATATGGGTGTCAGCCATGCTGCGGTAGCTCAGTTGATCAAGATTTTGGAGGAAAAAGGTTTTGTCAGAAGACAGGGCCGCTACAGCAGAACCGTGTATTTACTTAATCGTGCCAGGGAAACTTCAGCCATTCAGCGGTGGCTGGAAATTCCGGTTATTGGAAAAATCACAGCGGGGGTTCCCATGTATGCACAGGAAGAATGGGATGGCAGTCTGGTGGTGGACTCCGGGATATTTCGTGGACAGAATCTTTTTGCCCTTCGCATCAAGGGAGATTCCATGAAAAATGCCGGAATTCTGGATGCAGACCTGGCCATTTGTGAACCCCGGCAGTTTGCCCAAAACGGTGAGATTGTCGTGGCTCTGATCAACCAGGAAGAAGCCACGGTGAAGCGGTTTTTTTTGCATGAAAGGTATGTGGAGCTTCGTCCTGAAAATGACGCGTTTCAACCGATGCGTTATGTTTTTTCAGAGGTCTTGATTCAGGGAAAAGTAGTCGGGATTCATCGGGGTCCGGAAGAGATGAACAAGTTTTAGGTGACTGGCAATAATAAATTATCCAAAGATTGCCAGTCACCTAAGAAACAAGGAGTTGTCCATGTATGTTCAATCCGGAACCCGGCCTGGCCCGTCATCTGATGCCTGCCGATTGTGGGTGGGCACCAGCGGCTATTCCTACGTTGAGTGGACCGATGCGGGGTTTTATCCTGTAGGGACTCCTCCCGGCAGGATGCTTCCTGTTTACGCCCGCTTTTTTCCCATTGTCGAGCTTAACTACACCTGGTACCAGATGCCCAAAGCCGAGGCTCTGGAACGTATGGCAAGCCAGGTGTCTTCGCAATTTTTGTTTACAGCCAAACTGACGCGCAGCCTGACCCATGAGGTGGACCCGGTTCAGTGGCGCGGAGAAGTTTCCCGCTATCGTGATGGCATTTCAGCATTGATTCAGTCGGGACAATTAATTGCCGTTTTGGTGCAGTTTCCGCCTGCCTTTGATCGGGTATTGGCAAATCGCAAGTTTTTGGCAGCACTTTTGGATGAACTGGAAGGTGTGCCTCTGGCTGTGGAATTTCGTCATCGTTCATGGGCAAATGACCGTGTTTTTGCCGAACTGGAGCGCAGGAAAATCACGCTGGTCAATGTGGACATGCCCGCTTTGCCGGGACTTTTTCCTTCTTTGGACATTGTGACCAACCCGGAGCTTTTTTATTTCCGGTTTCACGGACGAAATTTACGGGGATGGCGTTCCGGTAATATGCAAAAGCAGTTCGATTATTTCTACACGGATGAACAGCTTGCCGAATCGGCCAATGGGACAGTGGCAAAAATGGCCCGCCAGGCCCAACGGGGGGTAATTTTTTTTAACAACCATGTAAGGGGGCAGGCGGCCAACAATGCCCGCATGTTGGTAACAAAGCTTGCAGAATGTGGTCTGATGAATAATGGCAGCTTCTAAAAGTGATCAGAGTGTAACCTGTTTGTGTAAAAAGACTTGTGCTCAATTGTAGGTGCGAATTCATTCGCACAATGTGAACCCCGTTGTCCATTATAGAGTCTATAGCTGTGGTGATGAAAATTGTACCAAGATTGGCCTGAAAAATCCTGATTGTAACGGATTTTGGGGTTTGGGGGGTGTTGAAGGAGTGCAAAAGCTGTGCTTTTGCATTTTTTTCGTGCGCCATACTTTGCGTGGGAACCAGGGTATAAAAATAATTCTCTGGTTACATGAATTGAATGACGTTTGAGGCAAATTAATGCATATGGCACAATCCAAAACGTGGGGAATTTGGAACGAGGGCGGGTTTGGAACCCGCCCCTACAGGTTTCAACTGTTTATGTTGAGTGAATAGATGATCGGAAACATTTCTTTCCTTTGGTAAAGAGGGGTTTTTGCGGTTCCCCCCCTTTGGCAAAGGGGGGACAGGGGGGATTTGAGGCTTTTTTAAATCCCCCTAAATCCCCCTTTTCCAAAGGGGGACTTGCTGCCCACAGCAGCCCTTAGATTGATGCCAATAGGCTGCATCGGGAGTAATGCTTAAAGGTGACTGGAAAGAACAGGCCATGTACCGTGCTGTCATTCATCTCAATGTGGCTGATTTTGCCGTGGCTGTTGAACGTGCGGTGGATTCACGATTAAAGGACCGCCCGGTCATTGTAGCTCCCGAGGGCACCGGACGGGCTTCGGTGTATGATATGAGCAACGAGGCTTTTCTTTCCGGTGTGCGTAAAGGTATGACCTTAAGGCGCGCGCTTCGGTTATGCAAAGATGCCTGTGTGCTTTCCCCGCACCAGGACAGATATGAGCGGGCCATGAAAGCCTTTTTCAAATATACCTGTTCATATACCCCCCTTGTCGAAACCGGTGAAAGAGACGGCCACATTTTTCTCGATGTAACCGGATCTCAACGATTGCTGGGGCCTCCCATGGATGTGGCATGGCGATTGCGCCGGCAGATACGCCGGGATCTTGGTTTTGACCCCATTTGGGCCGTGGCTCCTAACAAATTGATTGCCAAAGTGGCCACGCGTATGGTTAAACCCACCGGGGAATACATTGTGGCGGAGGGCGAACAACAGCGTTTTTTGGCGCCACTTCCCCTACACTTGATACCCGGTATGGAAAGAAACGATCTGCTGCGTCTGTCAGAATTTAATTTCACCCATGTCTCCCAGGTGGCCTCCCTGAGTATAAGCCAGCTCCGGGTTCTTTTCGGAAACCGTTCAGGATTTGTTTACCAGACTTTACGAGGGGTCGATACTTCACCGGTGCGTCCGGCGGGAAAAAGCGCCCCTGCGGTTTTATCGGATCACGAGTTTGGGGAGGACACCAACGATATTGCCCGGGTGGAAAGTGTACTGTATGGTCTTGTGGAAAAAACGGGCAAGAAGCTCAGGGGTCAATGTCTGGCGGCAAGACGCCTGGCACTGGTGCTCGATTATTCCGACGGTTTACGTTGTATCCGCCAAAGAAAAGCGGACCCGGCGACAGCCAACGACATGGCTTTGTTTGATCTTGCCAGGGAGGTTCTGGATCTGGCCTGGTTTCGACGGGTAAGAATCCGTCATCTGCGTCTGATTTGTGACCGTTTGATCTTTCCACCGGCACAACAGTTGGATATTTTTTCACAAACCCGTAAAAAAAACCGCGGTCGTATCAGGTTGATGGAAGCCATCGATTCGATTCGCAGCCGGTACGGTGATCAGGCCATCAGGGTAGGAAGAACATTGGCTGGAAATAACCTGTAGGTGCGAATTCATTCGCACAGCTGAGCGTGCATACCGGTGCTGCCTTTGTTTTAAAGGCTTCCGGCCTGCCTGATTGTATTGATTTTTGATGATGTTCCGATCAGAACCACGTGGTCGCCGGCATTCAGTTTATCATCAGGCCCGGGTGCGGCGATTTTTTCACCGTTTCTGCGGATACCCACCACCGTTACCCCATATTTCTGGCGGAATCGAAGTTCCGCCAGAGTCTGACCGGCCATTTCGGAATCTTCGGTAATGGGGAGTTCAGCAATAGCAAAACGCTCCAGTTCCTCATGGGGTTGTTGTTCCTGAAGACGGTTAAGCAAATTTTCCGCTGTTTTAAGTTCACCGGGTGGTCCCATGATAACCAGGCGGTCACCGGGATAGACTTTAAAATCAGGCCCCGGTTCATAATGAGTCTGGCCGGCCCTGCTGACCGCCAGGATAGACACATCCGTTTCTGCACGTATGGGGATGTCTTTTACCGCATGTCCTGCAAAAACCGAACCCGACGATATTCGAATTTCGCTGAAGGCAATGGGCCAGTCGATATTTTGCGGAAGCATATCCATGGCGTGAGTGAGGGAATCGGCAGCCTGTTCGGCAGCGTCCTTGAAAGGACGAAATACCACATGTGCCCCGGCTTTTTCATAAAATCGGGCTTCTTCTTCGTTTCCTGCGGTAAAAGCGATTTTGCCGTTATAGCCGCTTGAATGAAGCTCCTGGAAAAACGCCATGTTCAAGTCTCTGCTCCGCACGGTACTGACCACCCACCGGGCTTTGTTCAGGGGAAGTTGCTCCAGAATATCGGGGTCTTCCATATCGCCATACAATACAAATATGCCCCGGGCCCGCCATTTTTCCAGAACACCTGGATCAAAATCCACTCCCACAACGTTTTTTTTCCGCCTTAACAGTTGCTCAGCAAGACCACTTCCGTAGTTACCCAGTCCCACCAGGATAACGTCCACCGAAAAAACATCCTGGTCCGTAAACGCCGTATCTTCCCGATATGGTTTTTTACGCTCGAATATTTTTAGGGGGGTTGCCAATAGACGATACAATTTATGGGAGTATAAAATCATATAAGTCGAAAAGAATATGGTTACCACCCCCACAAGGGTAATGAGTCCCATGGTTTCTTTGGTGATGTGCCCAAGGCTCATGCCCAGGGCTGCAACAATAAGCGAAAACTCGCTGATCTGGGCAACTGTCAGGCCAGCCATAAAACCGGTACGGCACCGATATCCCATTAAACCCATGATGATTAGAACGATAATGGGGTTGCCGATCAAAACAAACAGGGAAAACCATATGGAAGCGGTCAGGTGAACCCCTACGCTGGCCCAATCCAGTCGGGCACCCAGGTCGATAAAGAAAAAAAGCAGCAAAAAATCTCTCAGGCTGCTCAACCGGGAAGCGATGGAATCCCGGTATTCACTTGACGCCAGGCTGATGCCCGCCAGAAATGCTCCCACCTCTTTGCTGAACCCCAATAATTCCCCAAAAGCACCCAGAAATACAGCCCAAGTAACGGCAAACAAAATAAGCATTTCTGTGGAATGGGCCAATCGCTTCAGCAAGTGCGGCAAAACATATAGCATCAAAAGGCCGATGGCCCCGAGAAAGCCGATACCCTTGGCGGCAATGAGCAAAGATGGCACCAAAAGAGAAGCTTCTTCACCTGCCCGGAGATCAAAAGTGGTCAGTGCGACAAGGGCTGCGATGGCGGCAATATCCTGAACAATCAGAAAGCCGATGGCAATCTGCCCGTGAAGAGAGTCCACTTCTTTTTTGTCCGAGAGAAGCTTGACAATGATGATGGTGCTGGAAAATGTCAGGGCAACAGCCACATAGGCTGCGCTGATATAGTCGAACCCGAAAGCAAGGGCAATGCCGAATCCGGCAACGGATGTGAATATGATCTGGCCAAGTCCGGTGGCAAGAGCGACAGGGCCCGTGGTGCGAACCAGATTCAAATCGAGTTTGAGCCCAACAATAAACAGCAGCAGTGCAATGCCCATGTGAGCCATCAACTCGATTTCTTCATAGCTTTTAATAATGCCGAAAAAAACGGGACCTGCCAGGATTCCTGTTGCAAGGAACATGATAATCAGCGGCTGGCGAAGTTTTTGCCCAAAGGCCCCGAGCAATGCTGCAAGTCCTAAAATGAGTGCAATTTCAAAAAAAGCATCACCGGTCATAATTTGTAATCTTTCTTTTTACACATCCCGAATTTTCAGAGGTTTTTTAATTTTGTTGACCCATTTATCCTGATACCAATTGGCTGTTTTGGGCGCTTTTTGGAATAAATAAACGCCTATAAAAGCGGTCGCAACAATATAGATTCCACTGAAAATACGCAGTTGTGCAACAGCCAGGCTGGCAATAATCGCTGAAAATTCACCGCGCTGAACAAGGGAAAAACCAGCCCGGAACGATATTTTCTTACTGAGTCCGAATAGATGGCCACCGACAATACCGGTAAGGATTTTACCAGCAATGGCCCAAAGTACAAGAACAATCAGCATCGGAATGTATGATATTCCCTCACCTAAAGAAATAGTGGTTCCAAACCAGAAAAAGAAAAAAGGAAGGGTAATATCCCGAATGGGAAGAATGATATGTTCTACCTCCGAGGATTTCCCGGTTTCCGAGAGCATGACTCCGGCCAGGAATGCACCAAGGATTTCAGAAAGGCCCATAGAGATTGCGACTCCTGCATAGGCCAGGGCAATTCCGGTAGCCATAAGCGGCATAAAATCCCTCCTGATATGACGGCTGATAAAGGCGTTGAGCCGCTTAAATCCATAAAGACCGAGCAATATGGCTCCTGTCATGAGCAGGATAATTTTCAGAAATAATACCAGGACAAACCCGATACTCATTTCTTCACCCGTTTGTGCTCCGGCAATAAACGAGACCAGAACCGGTGCGACAAGATCTTCGAAAATCAGCAGGGCCAGAATGAACTCAGTTTCCGGGTGGGCCAGCCGTTTTTGTTCTTCCAGCATCTTTGCCGAAATTGAAGAACTGGTGGCATAAGCCACAGAACCGATAATCATGGCCGACATGGGATCCAGACCGAAAAGAAGCGCAATTGCCATAGCGATACCGAGGTTGAGAAAAACATCAAGCAATCCGGCCGGCCAAATTTTTTTGGAAATACTAACCATCCGGGATAGAGGAAATTCCATCCCGAGAATGAAAAACAGAAGAACGATGCCGATTTCTCCTACAATATGAATTGTCTCGCTTTTTGCAAAAAACAAGGCGGTCAATGTTCCCAAGATGATATATATCAGCACCGAAGGAAGCCGAAGTTTCTGGGAGGTAAAGCTGACAATAAAAAATGAGCAGAGAAACAGGCCGGCCAGAAGCAGGAAAGGAATTTCAGCCATGGATGCTTTCCTTGAAAGATTGGTATGGTTGGATGTTTATAATGGCCATTATTTTTTGTGACACAAAGATTCCAGTTTCTGCGTTTGTTCCCTGGTGCCGATACACATGAGGGTGTCCTCGGGAAGTATCTTTTCGTGAATGTCGGGGCTGCCGATCATTTTATTACCCCTTTGAATAGCAATGATGGTGGTTCCCGTATGGGTTCGGATCTGGGCTTGAAGAATTGTCTTTTCTGCCAAAAAACTCCCAGGCTCCACCCTGAACCAATCTATTCGAACGCTTTTTAAAAGCAGCTCAATCCGATCCTCGGTTACCGGCTGGTAATCAACACCTAAAAGGATAGTGCTTATTTGCCGTGCTTCTTCATCATTGAGGGAAAAGGAAATATCAGGCTCATCCTGATCCGGGTCTTGAAAATAGAAGAGTTCACGATTTCCATTGTGATGAATGATAATTACGATCCTTGAACCCTCGGCAGTTTCTATGGCATAACTCTTGCCGATACCGGGTAAATCACTTGTTTTTACTTTCATGAACCTTTTTCCTTTGGACAAAAGATATTCAAATTAAAAAACTCGATTATTCTCAAACTACATCCAAACTCAGCGATTCTTTTTTGGGAAAGCTTTTATCCTGAAGTCATTGCTGCGAAAGCCGCAATGACGTTCGGTGGGTCTCCCTCCTTGAAACGGTTTTTGTCAGTATGACGGACAGCTGTCGGAAAAATCGCTCAAGGTACAGGTTATATAAGCCAGTTCAGTCTGTTTGTGCAATGAAAAACATAGGGTAGCATGTTTATTACCCATTACCTTAAGTCCGGCAAACTGTTGATAAAAACGGCGATCAGGACAAGCATTCCACCAAAAGCCTGGAGAGGTGTCAGGGATTCACCGAGCAAAAACCATGCGCCGGCTGCAGTTACCAGGGGAATACCATTGATAAAAACCGCCGCTCGGGCAGCCGGAATTTTAGTCAAGGCATGATTGTAGAACCAATAGGCTGCAATGGTGGCAAAAATTGTCAGATAAAGCAGGGCCCCCAGGGAATGTCCTGAAATCATGGACCACTGAACTTTCGGAAATTCCCAGAGGAAAGGCAACGTAAAAAAAACCGTGCCGTAAAGGGTCTGCATTGTGGTTATTTCCAGGGAAGAATACTTTTTTCCCAGGTGATG
>SL_3KL_010_SEDDRAFT_10006697_pt1 | contig 10273 bp, 14 predicted proteins | sample SodLakKL_010_SED_2_FD_10381 | JGI IMG/M metagenome (IMG submission 10381)
GCGAAACCTGTCCGACACATATGCTGATTACTGGCAGCAGAATCGTAGCCATACGCTTATCAACCGAGAGCACAGTATAGTTAATCCAAACAATTTTATTGGTTACAGTTCTGAGAGTTGGGGGCTTACTGCAAGCGATAATTTCGAAGGCTATCTGGCTCACGAACCTACCCGTGATAACGGCACAATCACACCAACAGCTGCAATATCATCTATTCCATATACGCCGGAAGAATCGATGGAGGCAATCCGGCATTTTTATTATGTATTGGGAGAAAAGCTTTGGGGCGAGTATGGATTTCATGATGCCTTCAATCCTATGGAAGGCTGGTGGGCAGATTCGTACCTGGCCATCGATCAGGGCCCGATTATCATTATGATTGAAAACCACAGATCCGGTTTGTTATGGAATTTGTTTATGGGGGCACCTGAAGTTGAATTGACACTGAACAAACTTGGATTTACTTCAGAGTAGTAATAAATTTAAATTGTGGTGCTCGCCAAATACATTTTGTGTATTTTTTAACTATTCGCACCCGACGCCATTGAAAAGGATTGAGGCAAGCCGGAAGAATTCGGAGAGGTAAACCACCAGTGTCACATGGCATGCAATAAGGTCACTGCGAACGAATAAGATTATAAACCATCTTCAAGGTCTTAATGAAGTACAGGACAGGGAATCTGGCCGGCCATATGGATGTTGCCCACCGACGAAATTTCTGTAGCTGGTCTAATTGCAGAGAAATTGACATTATGAAACTGTTTGGCCATGAGCCCGAAACCATTCACGGAACTCTTCACGATGGCCTCGACTGACCGGAAAAACATCGGGCACACATCTGAAGCCACATGTGCGTCAACGATGGGGAAAAGATCTGCCCAGCCGCAATTCCTTCGTTCACCCCAAATGGCAACAACCGCTCTGCCACCGGGTTTTATAACACGGTACATTCCTTTTAAGGCTTTCACCGGAACCGTATATTTTTGCAACCTTTTAACCTCAGTTCGATTAATAATCTTTTTCATTTATTTAGAGGGATGTCCATCGAATTTATCCACATTCTGATGAACATTCCCCTGAAGCCCCTTTTTTCAGGCGTTCCCGCACCGGCTCAATCCACTCTTCATAACATTCCGGGAAAAGATTTCCCCGGTACAGATCCACAGCTTTTTCCAATAACGAGATTCGTGTCGGTTCATCATCGTTATTAACTGCTTTTTTTGATTGTTCCATAAGCTGATCGAAAGCAGCAATATCTAGAGTAAAGGGACTGTCGGGAATCCAGCATACGGTCTGATTGTCGATTTGGAGGAATGTATCCGGATTCGGCACTGAATTCCGCAAATGATGAAGTAACTGGCGAAGATTGGTGCGCGCCTGTGCTTCGGATGAATCGGGGCAAAAGCAAAAGGAGAAATGTTCGCGGGATTGGAGTGACCCTCTGTTATCAATACCGGCTATTTTCCTCTCTGAGTTCTTTTAAGAGCTTCGTTGCCTGACGCTTGAGTGTTGTAACAAGTTCGCGTTAAAGCGCCTTGATACACGTAGAATAAACTCATTCAACTTTCTCGAAGAGCAGTTTCAAATGCAGGTGATACTGGGCAAGCTGCCTGGCAATAATTTGCGAGTCTTCCAGGGATTGTGACAAGACGAACGCCCCTTCAAATGTAACCATCATCATATCCGCAAGACTTTTCAGATCGACTTTACGGCGAGGAGGATATTTTTGCATCACCTCTTCCAGTTTATCCATCAGCCGAGTTCGCCAGGCAAGCATCGACTTCCGTATGATCCCAAGGGTTTTCTCATCGAATAGCTCCGAATTGCTTAAATAGGAGGCAAACAGGCAGCCGGGAAACGGTTCCTGCAGCGATTTCATCTCCTGCTCGAACAGTTTGACAAATATCAAGAGCTGCTGAAGCGGATCATCACTTAACTCCTCGGCTTTTTCCATGTTTTTATTCAAATGTTCCNCATCCCCTTCGGCATATTGCTCTATCAGAAAATATCCCAGATCGTTTTTAGTCGGGAAATAGTGAAAAAACGCTCCTTTACTTACCCCTGCTTGTTTGATCACGGCATCAACGGTGGTTCCTGCAAATCCGTGGTTAAGAATCAACGACCGGGCGGCGTCCAGGATCTTTTCTTTGGTATTTGTTGATCGACTGCTCATGTATTTAAGGAATCATACCAATTAGTCTGTGATCAGTTTTGGAGAGTCCAATATACAGGTTCACATACTAAATTAACAGCGAATTCAATCACTAATGGGGATTATTCTTGACAATTCGAGTTTCAAATTTTATTATACCGACCAGTTGGTATGTTAATAAAAAAACCTTGAAATTATGTGTAATACAGCAATCACTATGCCTGAAACCACAGGCAGCGAAACAGGATTTGAAGAGTGGTACGTTACCGCTCTGAACAGCGGAGCTTTAATGCTGATGATCTCCATCGGCCACCGGACCGGACTGTTTGATGCCATGAACGGTATCGGATGGACCGGCAGCGGGGAGCTGACCGAAAAAAGCGGATTGAATGAGCGCTACATCAGGGAGTGGCTCGGGGCTATGGCAACCGGTGGAGTCGTAAAGGTTGACGAATCGGACCGGTATCTCCTCCCTGAGGATCATGCCCGGTTTCTCTCGCGTAAATCTGATGATGAAAATCTGGCCGCTTTTGCCCAGTACGTTGCGGTTCTCGGCAACGTAGAGGATGAGATTGTGGACTGCTTTCATAATGGCGGCGGTGTTCCCTATGAAAAATATACGCGCTTTCACGATGTGATGGCAGAAGACAGCGGCATGACGGTTCTGAATGCCCTCGAGGATCATATCCTTCCGCTGATACCGGGATTGAGGGAGCGTCTCGAAGATGGAATAAACGTCCTGGATGTAGGGTGCGGCCGTGGCCGTGCGCTGCTGAAACTGGCCGGGCTGTTTCCGAACAGCCGGTTTAAAGGGATCGATCTATCCGAAGAGGCTATCCAATGGGCTCGTAATGAAGCGGACAAAAGATCGCTCCGCAATATCGAATTTGAGATACGGGATGCCACCGATTTCGACCAAACTGCCGACCCGGAGGCGTACGATTTTGTTACAACCTTCGATGCCATTCACGACCAGGCCAAACCGCTGGCCGTACTGAAAGGAATCCATCGCACGCTGAAACCGGGCGGGGTTTACCTGATGCAGGATATTTATTCAAGCGGACATGTGCATTCCGATTTGGACCATCCGCTCGGACCTCTGCTCTACACCCTATCCTGCATGCACTGTATGTCGGTTTCACTGGCAAACAACGGCGAAGGGCTCGGAGCGATGTGGGGCCGCGAGAAGGCAAAGGAGTTGCTTGGCAAGGCCGGCTTTGACGGCTTGCAAATTCACCGGCTGGATCATGATATCCAGAACGATTATTACGTGATGCGGAAATAATCTTAATTTCGGCGTTACCGGCTATCAGAATAAGATAGCAACAGAACCGGGCAAGTTCGGGTCTGCGAAGTAAGTAACCGAAGGGAAGGTTCACTGGCTGCCCGGACGGGTTCTTCTACCTTGCCATTGAGCCTTACCGGACCGTTTGATTCCGGAATCAGGTGAAGAATGTAATGAACAGAGTAAACTGAAAACAGAGCCAATACGAATCTTACTATTCTTTTGTGAAGGTGATGTTTGCGGCAGCATGAGAAGTTAACTTTGATGGCGGGGCCAGAATTGATTATTCGTTTTCAGTTATCATTAAAATTTTTTCTTCACGCTTGCCTGAAGGACGACAAACTTGTTTTCCCGTAAATTTTTGATCTGATTTTCAAACTTCTCCGCCGCGTTATCACCAATCAGTAAATGAAACCCAAGCGGAGGAGGACCGGATTCCTGCAGCTTTTTTTTCGTTTCGACAAACCAATCCAGTGATTCCCGGCTTTTATCCATCCAATCATCAATTTTGAAATCTGATTCGATAAGAAATTCTTTCAGCTCATCGTGCGATATGAGGAAATTGATCGATTCGTCTTCGGCCCAGGGTACCGGGTAATGAAACGCTCCCTTTTTCCCACCAAAAATATCATGAAATAGAAATTGGCCGCTGGATCTGAGTACCCTTGCGATTTCACCGTAAAACTGATGCTTGTCGGCAATGTTCATCTGTGCATGTTCTGTCCAGACCAGATCAAAAGAACTCTCTTCAAAAGGCAAATTCAGTGCATTACCCTGAAGAAAATCTGCCTGTTCACTGAGTCCAACCAGGTCGGTAAGTGAGTTTGCTATATCCACATATTCCTGGGTAAGATCGATTCCGGTTACCCTGCACCGATACTTTGCGGCAAGGTAGCGTGCCGAGCCGCCAAGCCCGCATCCGACATCCAGCACCCGGCTTCCCTCGACCAAATCTGCAAGACTCGCCAGTTCAACCGTTGCCTGCCGCCCCCGTATGTGAAATTCATCCACAGCGGCAAGATCAGCCGGTTTTAGCCGTGACAGATCCTTCCCGGATTTAATCAGAGCATTTAAAATCGAATCCAAAATCTTCCCGCGGCCGTAATGTTTCTCAATATGATCGTTTAAATGTTCCATATAACTATTCAGTAGCTTTTATCCTCCTCTACTATATTAAGCCGAAAAAACAGGGAATTCTTATTACAATACTTCCAGCGGGAACAGTACTATCGGTCAATATTTTTTTGTTCAGATTTTCACTTTTGGGCACCTCATCCTTACAAAGGGGGCTGTGAAAATATTCCCGCATTACGCACAGTACTCTTAACAGTTTTAAGTATATGAGCTCATTTTGAAGCTCTCCTCTTTGTGAAGTCCCGCCAGGGCGCGACAGAGAGGGGGCGGGGGTGAGTCAGAATGACTGGTGACGTTGAAAATGACAGAAACCTTAATTAAAATACCTTTTCTCTGGATGATCATTTTCTCAGAGCTTCGAAGGTGAGATTTACTTTCATAAGCTGATTCATAATCACAATCTGACTAAGAGAGAAAGGAACACTATGGAAATCGTTGCCGTTTATATCTTTAACACAGGTCTGCCCATGTCAGGGATGAATCCAGTTGAAAGCGTCAGCCAAACGCAAACCGGCCAATGAGAACACATACAAACGATCACATTGGGGTATGGATCCGTTTTTATGGTCCGTTAAATACTCTTTTGTCAAAAGAGAGAAGAGGCAGTTCATTCATACGCTATTTGCCGGAATCAACTACAGTGAAAGATCTTATCGAAGGATGCGGAGTTCCTCACACCGAGGTGGATCTTGTTCTCGTCAATGGCAGAAAGGCGGCTTTCGACGATCCAGTTGAGGGTGGAGAACGAATAAGCGTCTATCCTGTATTTCTAAACCTGGAAATTCCTCCATCAGATCGCAAACAAACCAGAACCCTTGAGTTCCCATCATTTGTTGTGGACGTTAACCTTGGCAAACTCGCCGGGTATCTCCGAATAGCCGGATTCGATTCATTATACCGGAATGATGCAATGGACAAGGAGCTGATCCACACAGCACTTGAAGAGGACCGGATGCTGCTGACGCGTGACCGCAGGCTGCTGATGCATAGAGTGATAAAGGCGGGATACTTTGTACGTTCCGATCAGCCGGTTGAACAGCTTGAAGAGATCTTGATACGCTTTGACCTCTTCAAACAGATAAGCCCGTTTACACGCTGCATTCACTGCAACGGCCAGCTGGAAGAAGCAGAGAAATCTGATGTACTGGAACAACTCGAACCGCTTACCAGGCGGTATTACCATCGTTTTTCCCGGTGCAAAAGCTGCGGACAGGTCTACTGGGCAGGATCTCACCGGAAACGGCTCAACCCTAAACTTCGAGAACTCCTGGATATTGGGTGAAACGGTTATTTTGAACCTAACTGTACTAATACACAAATTTCCCTCAAATAACTTCAAGAGTTGTTGATCGTTGATTGATTATGTACATTTTCTTATTCGACCAAATGAATCATGAGCAAAAATTTATTAAATAGAATTACGAGAAAGCCGGATATTTGTCATGGTAAACCCACGATCCGGGGATTACGATATCCCGTTGACACGATGCTGGATTTATTAGCTTCGGATATGAGTATTGATGAAATATTGACTGATTATCCGGATTTGGAGAGAGAAGATCTTTTGGCTTGTCTTGAATATGCTGCTCAATTATCGCGAACAAAGAAATCGCAAAAAGTCGTCCAGTGAGAGTTCTTGTTGATGCTCCTCTTCCTAAAAGCCTTGTTGAGTTTTTGTCATCTCATGACATTAATTCGAAACATACGCTGGATCTGCCTAAAAAGAATGCAACTCCTGATCCTGAAATCATCCGGCACATTTGATGTATTGATTCTCCATTACCCGCTCTCCTTCTCTTTGATCAGCAGTACCGGCATCACACGCAGTTTTCTGCATCAGCGATTATATGGAAATTCGTTGATCCAGTTAAATCCACGGTCTATAAGTCTGAAATTTTCTAAATCGAAAGCATGGAGTGTTATCGTTAATGGTTGGTCCTCTCTTTCGCCTGTCAATACCAGCACAGAATCTCTTTTTTCAAAGCTGAAGAACGTTGATTCATCCTGAAGGTTTAGTGTGATCGTTTGGTCTGTAGTATCAACCTGTGCATTCAGTTGGTCTCTGTCCAGGCCCGTACGAATAAGCACAGCTCTGTCCGGCTGCTCAAAAATCAGATACTGCCAGCGTTCATCATCTGTGACAGGAGGTGAAACCGGGTTTCCGTTTTCAAGAAACTCTTCCACTTCCCAGTTAGCGTAAAGAGGCACTCTCTCCGGCCCGTCTTGCAGCTGCTGATACCAGCTCCAGGTATTCACTGTATTCGGAATGATAATCGAAGCGATAAAAAGGACTTTAAAGATCAGGGCACCATTCCGATTTCTCTTTTCAGTAAATACAGGTTTCAAATCAAGTGCCGGCACAGATTTATTGAACAGAAAAAAGTTCAGGATGCGTTTACCATCGAATGCCAACAGAAATAGGCTGAACAGCACAATGTGTATGGAAAAAAGTTTTACAGGAATATCATAGCTGAAATTTATCACTACCACGATTGTCATCACGCCAACGGAGATAAGCGCGCCCATCGATGTTGTTTTTCTGAACAAGAGCAGAAGCGCATGGATGATTTCCATGAGTCCTGCAAAAAAAGTGTATGGTTTAGAATAGCCCATGAACGTCCACGCGAGACCCATCGGGGATGAATGACCTGATCGCTTCGGCGTAAGCATCCGGTTTCTCCACCTGTATCGCGTGTTCCGATCCCGTAAACTCTTGCATTTCCACGGATGGCATCGCACCTCGGGCAGCTTGGAGATGACCGCTCCGAACGGGGACGGCCATCACTTTTCACGAAGCTCTTTTTTCCACTTCCATCTCCTCTGGATCCGGAAGTGTCAACTCGCCCCTGAAGTGCTGGAAAAGCCAGTAGGCGGAAATCTCGGATGTTAGTGGAGCGTTGCCCGATGAACCCCATGTTCTGCTCTTACGGGGGGAGAATGTGACGGAAAAGTGAAGCCAGCCGTTGTTCGGATGAATCGGGTATCTCAAAATACGAATACAATAGTCGTGTCTCTGCCGGTAAAATTTAAATTACCCTCTGTAATCGTGACCTCTATAATGCAAAAGGCATCACCCTGAGATTCTCCGGTCCCTATACCTGTCGATCCGTCTTGCTCTACGGTAAAGACATTAGTGTCGCTGGACCACCACTCCCAATCGATNTCGNATGCCGTCAATCTGCGATGGATCAACCGTATTCCCCTCAGCATCTCTTAAGAAAGCTTCAAATTCCTGTTGACTTCCGGCTTCAAATTCAACTTCCGGGGGTTCAATGACCACTTCTACGACGCCGTGGTCATTATCAGGGCCGGTTACATCATCGCTGTCACAGCCAAACGTTAATACTAATGCTATGGACAGAAAAATTATGATAGTAGATCTTAATACAAACTTGGATTTCATAATTTACCTCTTATCGTATTATAGAGAAGTATACTCCTCGGTTTTTTATTGTCTGATTATAGGAAACTTGCATAAGTAGTAAGCACTTCCAGTACGTTAAGCGAAAAAAAAAGAGATGTTACATCATAAACATGTAAACGATTTTTCATTGGGCACATACTTTTGGGTTTTCGATGCATTGTGATAAGTCGGTAAAATTTGCTCGGAAAAGCGGTTAAAGAGAAGGTCATTTACCCGGGTATTACCAAAATAACGCAGGACCATCCAGTGTGGTTTTCGAAGCAGAAGTGCATCCATCTTTTTCTTCATAATGTATATCTTCCAGTGAACTCCGATTCCTCCCAGTTCCACCGGATCTTGCTCACCTGCTTTGATTATCGTTGGATTCGTACTGATGTTCTCTGAATTCTTCATGCTACCCTCTATTTGAATTGAAAATTATATGTTTCAGATTGCTTTCCGGGAGCATAGCCCTATCATTTATTATATAATGGCACTAAATTTTATTCATTAAAAATGTCGCAGAAAAACTGGGTATATTTTTTTAAGATTCCAAATTTGATTCATAAAGTATTTTAAATCAAGTTCTTACATTACGTTTAACATATTTAATGTGAGATATCCGGGTTAGACCTAGAAATCTGCAAGGTCCGGATAGGCGGCACCCGGCTTCAGGTTGAGATGATTTTCAAGCATATAGTGTGCCCGGTCTCGTCCCATCTCGGCACCCACATCGAGGCCTGTACGGAAGTGGAATCCGTTATAGACACGGGAATCCAGGCACTCGTCAACCGCATTATCGATTGAATCATACGAGCGATTGGCGGGCATTCCCTCGGGCACACTGCCGGCCTCTCGTGCGTAATTCAGATCCGATCTTCCAAAAACACTCTTCAGCACCTCCGCTCCGCCTGCACAGAGGGTGGAAAGCGCCGCCGGGTAGTCGGGGTGAGGGGCGGTTGTCATCTCAGGCTCCCAGTTTGGGTCGGGTTGCGTTTCCGGGTTACCGTCCAGTTCCGCATTGCGGATCGCCGTGTAGGGACGCCAAAATGTGTATTCATATTTCGCATCGAATACTGATACCAGTCCATCGAAGTTATCGATCGCCAGGAGTGCAAAAAGCCGTGCAGCTTGCCATGGATGGATGTCGTTCTCAATCACATAAGCGCGTGAGAATTCAGGAAAAGCGACGGTTGGGTATTCGGCGAACCAGTATCCGATCTGGGTCTGGTCGTCCGTTCGATCTTCACTGGCCTTTTGTCCGAGACGTTTAACTTCCTCAAAGTCCCGGGCATAGGCCTCGCTGTCTACCGCTGGTGGCGGACCCGGCCGAAACTGATCCGGAGAGGTCATAGCCATTGGTTCCGTATTCGGCCATCCGGTACCGATCGGTTCATCAAATGGCGGCGTAATCCGGTAAGAACCCGGTTCATCACGCGGTGTAAATTCACCTGTCGAATTGTAACCTGAATTCTCTCTTTTTTCCAAAATCGCTTCAGCCGCTTTTTTTCCCAGGCTGAGTCCCAGTTCTTTTGCATTGCCTTCCGGTACTTCATCGAGCCAGTTTTGATGCAATACGGCAGCCGCTTCAGAGTGATTTGGAAAAAGCTCCGTCATCACATCACGTGCGGCCTGAGAAGCTGCAGCTACAGGGTGAGCATCTTCATTGGATCCGGTGTAAGCATATTGACTGTAGACCGGAACGATTGCATTGAGCGCGTCGTGCACAGCCAATTGCACCATCGGTACGGCCCGGTTGCTTCGAAGCGTCTGAAACCCGTCGACTTCAGCGGCCGTGTTGATTGCCAGTTCGTTCCACTCCACAATGAACCGAACATCCGGTTCACCCGGTTCTTGTTCATATGTCAGTAGAAAAATGAGAGACAGAATGGTAAAGATCGTTCCAAAATAGTAGTAGCGTTTCATCGTGATACCTCCTTTTTTATTAGCGAGAATTATTTTTGTTTATCAGCAACAACCATCACGGTTTCCATCGGGAAAACAATACCGTTGTCATCCTGATGCGGTTCAAGAGATCGATTTAAATCGTCGATCAGTTCATTTCGTATATCCGGTTCCAGTGATTCCATCTCACCTGTAAGCGGAGAGCTGACTGCTTCACGTCTAAGGAACTCTTCCGGTGAGGGAAAACGCATCGAAATAATCTCAATGTGGAGTGATAGATTTTCAAATCCGGCGATTTCGACCATACTCCTGATCGTTTTCTGATCCCATTCGGGAAATGGAGCACGCATCATATTTCCGGCTGTTACTCCTACATGTTTCTCAAGTTCTTCT
>SL_3KL_010_SEDDRAFT_10006698_pt1 | contig 10273 bp, 9 predicted proteins | sample SodLakKL_010_SED_2_FD_10381 | JGI IMG/M metagenome (IMG submission 10381)
CCACCATGGTAGAGGAGTTCGAGGAGATCCTGGACGACTGGGAGTGAGGCGGCCCGCCGGCCCCGCCGGTCGGTCGCCGATCCAACCCTGGCCCGGGTCAGGTCGGGGTCCTGTCTGACCGACTCCCGGTGCGCTCCCACCTCTCCGTACCGGCTTCAACGTCCCTGGTCCCTCGGGGTTGCCCAACCCCCTCTCCGCGCTGCCGACACCTTCTACCCTCGCATGCCCTCTTTCCCCCCCTGGCGCTTGTTCTTGGCCGCTGTTGGTGGCGGGGTCCCGGAGGAGGCGCCCTTGGGGTCAGGCCTCCTCCCGCCAACAGCGCCCAAGCACGAGCGTGAGGGGCGGCCGGAGGGGGGCCTGGCACGTGTCGGGTGAGCGCCTTGAGGGAGCTCCACCACGGTCTCTCCGGACACCACCACCTCTGCACGGAAATGGGAGACAACGCGAAATCCGAATCCGGATTCTGATTTCCATTCCCGAACACAAGCCGAAGTCGGGCACTTCCCTCCCCCCGTCCGGGACCCCATCTTCCGACGGACCCGTCCCCGGCCGTACCGTCCCGGAGGCGCCCGTTACCTGAATACCCCGGATCCAAGACACCCCAGGGAGCCGCCATGGCCATGGCCCAGCAGAGGGAGCGCATCCTCACCCGCCTGATCGAGGACGAGATGCGGGAGTCGTTCATCGACTACTCCATGAGCGTCATCGTCTCCCGGGCGCTCCCGGACGTGAGAGACGGGCTGAAGCCGGTGCACCGGCGCATCCTCTTCGCCATGAACGAGCTGGGGCTCCTCCCGGACCGCCCCTACAAGAAGAGTGCGTCGGTGGTGGGCGAGGTGCTGGGGAAGTACCACCCCCATGGCGACTCGGCGGTCTACGACACCATGGTTCGCATGGTGCAGGACTTCTCCCTTCGCTATCCGCTGGTGGACGGGCAGGGGAACTTCGGCTCCATCGACGGCGACTCGGCAGCGGCGTACCGATATACGGAGGCGCGCCTGGCTCCTATTGCCCTGGAGATGCTGGCCGACCTGCAGAAGGAGACGGTGGATTTCGCGCCAAACTTCGATGGCCGGATCCAGGAGCCCACGGTTCTGCCTGGACGGCTCCCGAACCTCCTGGTGAACGGTTCTTCCGGCATCGCGGTGGGGATGTCCACCAACATGCCTCCCCACAACCTCCGGGAGGTCACCGCCGCCTTCCGGCATCTGGCCCGAAACCCGGACTGCTCGGTGGAGGACCTCCTCCCCCACCTGCCCGGCCCCGATTTCCCCACCGGCGCCTTCATCGTTGGGGACGACGGTATCCGGGACATGTACCTGACCGGCCGGGGCCGGATCGTCATGCGAGCCCGCATCGTGAAGGAGGCGCTTCGGGGTGGGCGCGACCAGCTCGTGGTCACCGAGATCCCCTACGGCATCTCCAAGTCCAAGATCATCGAGCAGATCGTGGGGCTTTCCCGGAAAGGGAAGCTGGACGACGTCACCGACGTGCGGGACGAGTCGGACCGGGACGGGCTCCGCCTGGTGATTCAGCTCAAGCGGGGCGCCAACGCCGCCACCACCCTGGCCACCCTCCACCGCCGCACCTACCTGCAGAGCACCTTCGGGGCCATCATGCTGGCCCTGGACCACGGCGAGCCCAAGGAGCTGAACCTGAAGGAGCTCTTGGAGCGCTACCGGGATCACCGCCTGGAGGTGGTGGTCCGTCGGACCCGCCATGATCTTGAGAAGGCCGAGGCGGAGCGCCACGTGATCCAGGGGCTCCTGGTGGCCCTGGACCACATCGATGAGGTGATCAAGATCATCCGTGGGTCCCGGGATCGGCCCCAGGCCTCCACCCGCCTCCAGGACCGATTCGGCCTCACCGATATCCAGGCCGACGCCATTCTCAACATGCGTCTGGCTCGTCTCACCTCGCTGGAGCGCCAGACCCTCCGGGACCGCCTCTCCGAGCTGGAGATCCTCATCGAAGGCTACCGCGCCATCCTGGATTCGGAGGAGGAGCAGCTCCGGGTGGTGGTGGAAGAGTTGGACGAGGTGACCGAGCGCTTCGGCGATGACCGGCGTACCGTCATCCTGCGGGACGCGGAGGAGCATGTGGCTCCTCTGGAAGAGGCGGTGGCCGACGAGGACGTGGTGGTCACGGTGAGCCACGAGGGCTTCGTCAAGCGCATCCCTGTGCACCTCTACCGGCGACGGGTGCGGAGCGGCAAGGCGCTGGCCGGGATGGAGAACTACGAGAACGATTGGCTGGAACGGGTCTTCACTGCCCGCACCCGTGGATGGATCCTCGCCTTTACCGAGGGAGGGCACTGCCACTTCCTCTCGGTCCTGGATGTCCCCGAGTCCGCCCGGGCCTCCCGGGGCCAGTCCGTCTATGCCCTGGTGGGTGCTGACCGGTCGGACCGCATCGTCAGCCTGGTCCCGGTGGAAGACCTGGAAGATCCGGAGCGGGTCCTGGTCTTCATCTCCCGGGGCGGCACTGTGAAGCGGACCGCCCTGTCCGAGTTCTCGAACCCCCGGAGCGGTGGCATCATTGCCGCTGGGGTCCGGGAGGGAGACCGCATCCTGGACGTGGTCCTCTCCGACGGTCGGGCCGCTCTCATGCTCCTCTCGCGGGAGGGCCGGGCCATCCGCTTCGAGGAGAAGGAGGTCTCCACCATGGGCCGCACCGCCCAGGGCGTGAAGGGCATCGACCTTCGGGGCGAGGACGAGGTCATCGGCATGATCGCGGTGCGTCGCCAGGCCTACGTGCTGACCGTGAGCGAGGAAGGCTGGGGCAAGCGGACGCCGCTGGCCGAGTTCCCCCTCCAGAAGCGGGGCGGGCTCGGCACCCTGGCTATCCCCTCAGGAACCCAGGGAGGCATGCTGGTGGGGGCGCTGGAGGTGGTTGTGGGCGATGAGGTCTCCCTGGTCACCGCCGGCGGCGCCGTCGCCCGCATCCGCGCAGCCGATGTGCCGGAGCAGGGACGCCGGACCAGGGGGAGCCGCCTCACCCGGATCCGGGCCGGGGACCGGGTGGTTGAGGTTACCCGGAGCCTTGTGGGTGAGCAGCCCGGTGACGGCGACGCCGCCGGAGAGGCCCCCGAAGATCTGGCCCCGGAGGGGATGGCCGGAGAGGCTCCGACGGACGAAGGGGATGCCGGGGGCGCGGGAGCGTCGACGGGCACCGGTGCGAACGGTGCCGCCGGAGAGGAAGGCGCCGGTGGTGGCCCGGGGGGATCGGGCGGAGCCGAACCCCAGCCCGATCTGTTCGGGGACGCGTAGCGTGTAGGGATCGGGCGAGGTAGATCCGAGGCCGTGGTCGCCCAAGAGGGTGTGATGGATAGCCCGTGAATCCAGGGGGATCGGAGAGCCACAAAACCCTTCACTCGTAGCATGAAATCCGTCGGCTGAAGAGTTTTGCCCCGAAAACGGGGCAAAACTCTTCAACGAACGTCGCGCGGCCACCGAGCCTGAAGGGTTACCCCACCAAAACGGGGTACAACCCTTCACTGAAGTCCGATGGGGGTTGCGAGTGAAGGGTTCTGGGCCCGGCCCGCTCCCCGCCCCGCGCGTTTCTGGGCCCGGCCCGCTTCCCGGCCCGCGCCTCCAGCGATCGCCACCCGCCCCGCACATCCAGCGATCCTCCTCATCCCCCTGGGCCCCTCAAGATATGGGGAAGGTCCACTCGACCGAGCCATTGACCCCGCCGCCCCCCCCGGCGAGCATGGGATGCTGGCTGGGCGCCCCCGGCCGGCGTGGGAGAATTGGCTGGATCACCTGGAACGGACCCGGTTGAACAAGGAGACTCGCATGCGCTTTCTGGTATTGGGAGGTGGGGCCCAGGGCTCGGCGGCGGCCTACGATCTGCTGAAGAGCCCCAAGGTCACGGAGGTGGTGATCGGCGACCAGCGGACGGACCGGGTCGCCAGCTTCCTCAAGCCCTTCCTCGGAGATCGTCTTCGGGTGGAGGCGGTGGACGCCGGGGATCCGGACTCGGTGCGCCCCGCCATGGAGGGGATGGATGGGGTGGTCTGCGCCCTCCCGTACTACTTCAATCTGGAGATGACCCAGCTCGCCATCGAGGCCGGCGCCCACTTCTGCGACCTGGGCGGTAACACCGAGATCGTGGAGAAGCAGCGGGAACTGGATGGCCTGGCTATCGAGCGCGGGGTGAGCGTGATCCCGGATTGCGGCCTGGCCCCGGGGATGGTGAACATCCTGGCTCAGGCGGGGATCGACGAACTGGATGAGGTGGAGTCGGTCCGCATGTGGGTGGGCGGTCTTCCCCAGGACCCTGAGCCGCCACTGAACTACCAGATCGTCTACTCCATGGAAGGGGTGCTGGACTACTACACCACGCCGGGGCTCGTCCTCCACGAAGGAAAGCCGGCGGAGGTGGAGCCCCTCACCGGATTGGAGCAGGTCCCCTTTCCTGAACCGCTGGGGATGCTGGAGGCCTTCTACACGGCGGGGGGGATCTCAACCCTCCCGTACCGCTACGAGGGTCAACTCCGGACCATGGAGTACAAGACGCTCCGGTACCCGGGGCACGCCGTCCTCATGAAGGCGATCCGGAGCCTGGGACTTCTGGACCTGGAGCCCATCAAGGTGGATGGGCACTCCATCCCCCCCCGACGCTTCTTCATCGACTGCGTCACCCCCAAGCTCCGCAAGCCGAAGGGGAAGGATCTGGTGGTCCTCCGAGTGGAGATTCGGGGCGAGAAGCACCACGCCCTCCACGCCATCCGGTACGACCTGGTGGATTACTACGACGACTCGTCGGGGATCTCCGCCATGATGCGGACCACCGGGTTCTCCCTGGCCCTCACCGGGATCATGCAGTGCACCGGGGAGATCCGGGAGAAGGGAGTGCGGACCCCCGACGAGACGGTGGTTCCCCGGGCCTACATGGACGGCCTGGCGCGGCGGGGAATCCAGATCCAGCGAACGGACCTGGAAGGGTTCTGAGACCCCCAGCCGGTGAGACGGTGAGGTCGGGCGGGTCCAGTCCAGTCCCTTGGGGGCAGTTCCCCGGGAGTCGGACCCTCACCCCTCCAGAAGCGGCCCCACCCGGATGCGGAAGTCTTCCAGGATTCGGTGGGTCAGCCCCCAGACCGTCCGCCCTTCCACATCCAGCGCCGGGAAGGCCAGGCGCGCGCCACCCATGGCCAGATGGTGGGTGGTGCGCGCCGCTTCCTGCACTAGGAGGGAGAGGGGCGCCCACAGGACCTCGGCCACCTCCCGGGAGGCCGCCGTCGGCGTCACCGGAGAAGATAGGACGAAGACGAAGGGCACCACCGAGAGGGGAGGAAGGTGGGGCGTCCTGGGGGTGACGGTGGGGAGCCTCCCCAGGAGTCGGCCGGCTCCGGCCAGGTCCACCAGGGTCTCTTCCCGGGTCTCCCGGATGGCAGTGGCCAGAAGCGACGGGTCAAGGGGGTCGCGCCGCCCCCCTGGGAGGGCCATCTGACCGGACCACGGGTCTCCCTCGTATCGGGCCCTGCGGATCAGGAGGAACCGGGCCGCCGCCGGATCACGTCCGGGGAGCTCGGTGAGGATCAGGGAGACCGCCGCCAGGAACCCGCCCTCCGGCGGCGCCGGGTCCTGGGCCGGACCGTCGTAGGGGAGGAGATCCGGGGGTGTACCCACCGAGCCCGGCACCCTCAGACCCCCCGGGTCGCTGGATCCCAGATGTGTTTGTGGAGCTGGGTCTGGAAGCGAACCAGGAGCCCATCCTCCAGGATCCACTCCGCCATCTCCCGACGGTCCATCCCGTCCCAGACCGGCGACAGGAGGATGGCCCGGAGTGACCCGTCCCGCACCCGGTCTTCCAACCTGTGCTCCCGGATCACCCCCCTGGCCCACTCGTAATCGCCACGGTCCGCCACCACGAACTTCACCTCATCCCGACCGTCCAACTCGGCCAGGTTCTCCCAGCGGTTCCGGGCCATCTCCCCTGAGCCGGGGCACTTGAGGTCCATGATGACGTGGACCCGGTCGTCCAGGGGGGCGATGTCCTCGGAGCCGGAGGTCTCCACCAGGACCGTGAACCCCTCGTCCACCAGCCGCTCTGCCAGGGTGAAGGCATGACGATGGATGAGGGGCTCCCCGCCGGTGATCTCCACCACCGGGCATCCGATCCGGCGCACCTCCGCCATGATCTCGTCGAGCCCCATCCGGTCACCGCCGTGGAACGAATACTCGGTGTCGCACCACACGCAGCGCAGGGGGCACCCGGTGAGGCGGACGAAGGTGCAGGGAACCCCCACCCAGGTGGATTCACCCTGGATGGAGTGGAAGATCTCCGTGATGCGCAGGAAGGGAACGGGGCCGTCAGCCATGGCTTCCCCACCCCGAGTCTCCGCCTCCGGAGCCGGACTGACTCCTCCCGCTGCCGGAGCCCGACCCACGCCTCCCGCTCCCCGGGGGCGCTCCCCTGCTCTCAGGCCGGGCTCCCCCGCTCCCGGTCCCCGCTCCCCCGAAGAGGAAGCCCAGGGGTGATTCCTTCACCATGCTTTCCACCATGAACGCAACATTCTCCGGCCGTTCGGCCAATCGCCGCATGAGGTAGGGGTACCACTTCTCGCCAAACGGAACATAGACCCGCACGGTGAAGCCCTGTTCCACGAGGCGCTTCTGCAGGTCGCGACGCACCCCGTAGAGCATCTGGAACTCGAAGCTTGTGGGGTCGATCCCCTCCCGACGCACATGGCGGACGGTGGCCTCCACCAGCCTGTCGTCGTGGGTGGCGATGGCGGGGCGACTCCCCTCCTGGAGGAGGACCCTCATGAGTGCCACGAACTCCTTGCGGATCCTCCCCATGTCCTGGAAGGCCACCTCCGGCGGCTCCCGGTAGGCACCCTTGCACAGGCGCACCCGGGCTCCCAACTGATTCATTCGGGCCACATCTCCCGGCGTCCGCTTCAGGTAGGCCTGGAGCACCACCCCGATGTTTCGCCACCCATCGCGCCACAGCGCTTCGAAGGCGTCCAGGGTGCGCTGGACGTAGGCCGAGCCCTCCATGTCGAAGCGGACGAAGGTTCCGGTGTCATCGGCTCGCTGGAGGACCCGCCCCAGGTTCTCCCGGAGGAAGGCCTCGTCGATGTCCTGGCCCATCTGGGTGAACTTGAGGGACACCGAAGCGTCCAGCCCTTCCCGATGCACCCGGTCCAGTACCTCCAGGTAGGTGTCGGCTGCGGCCTGGGCCTGCTGTCGATTCGTGACCGCTTCCCCAAGATAGTTGGCCGTGACCTTCAGCCCCTGGGCGTTGGCTTTCCGCACGGCCCCCACTAGGTCGTCCACGCCCTCGCCGGGGACGAACCGCAGGCTCATGGTGCGGGTGAGGGGCGTCCCGGTGAGGAGCTGCTTCGCTCCATGGGATTCGCTCAGGTAGAGGAGGCCTCGACGGAACATGGCGGCGCTCTCCGCGTGCTTCAGTCCTGGGGCTGGTCGTGGGATCGGTGGATGGCCTGGTCCAGGAGTAGCTTGACCTGCACCAGGGGGAGGGCGCCCAGGCGACCCATGACCTCCTGGGGGTTCGGGCCCGCAAGGAGGGTGGGGGTCTCCAGGTGCCCGATGACCCCGAGGCCGGTGGAGGCCCAGCGAGGGAAGACCAGGTACCCCTGGTAGGGGGCCCGGAGATCGCCCGTCTTCTCTACCTCGATGGAGACGGTGTAGGGTTCCCCGTCCGTTCCCTCGAAGGCGGGAGGGCGAGAGTGCTCCCGGTAGTACCCGCCGAGGGTGGCGTCGGGGGTGCCGTGGATGTCACCATTGACCAGGGGGTCCGGCCGGCCGTCGCCATCGGCGCCGGGATCGGCTCCCTGGCCCTCTCGATCGTTCTCGGTCATGGGGCCCGGTTCCGGAAAGAAGCAGCAGGCTCCCGGAGGCCGAAGGGGCTGAGGCGCCCTCCCGGATCCGGGAGGCAAGAAGATATCCTGCACACTTGAACATATTCATGGACCGGACGAGGGGACAGGGTGCCCGGGAGGCTAAGGGGTCGGCCCGGGCTGACGATCCGCAGTGAGGATCACCCCTCCGTCCCGCCCCCGGACCACACCTGTAGCCGGCCACGCTAACCCCATCCAGGAGACGCTCTACCATGCGCGCCGCCATCTTCCATGAGCACGGAGACCCTGACGTCATCTCGGTCTCGGATCTTCCGACCCCTGAGCCCGGCCCGGGTGAGGTTCGGATCCGGGTTCACGCCGCCTCCCTGAACCACCTGGATCTCTGGGTCCGCCGGGGCCTTCCCATCCGCATCCCCATGCCCCACATCGGCGGGTCCGACATGGCAGGGGAGGTGGACGCGGTGGGACCGGGCGTGGAGGGGGTCTCCCCTGGTGTCCGGGTGGTGGTGGATCCCACTCTGGACTGGGAGTGGATCCAGGGGGTCCGGCGGGGGTCCGACCTTCCCGACCCTGAGTTCCGGGTCCTGGGCGAACACACCCAGGGGGGCTTCGCTGAGTACGCCGTGGTCCCTGCCGCCAACCTCCTCCAGATCCCCGACGAGGTGCCCTTCGCGGTGGCCGCCGCCGCGGGCCTCGTTTCGGTGACCGCCTGGCGGGGACTGGTGGGGCGGGCGGGGATCCGCCCCGGTGAGCGGGTGCTCATAACAGGAGCCTCCGGCGGCGTGGCCTCCATGGCGGTGCAGATCGCCCGGAACGCCGGCGCACACGTCATCGCCCTCACCTCCGGCGACCACAACGTCCGGCGGCTCCAGGAGCTGGGCGCGGACCAGGTGGTGGACCGTCTCACCGGCGAGCCCCGGGACCTTCTCCGGAAGGCCACGGCGCCGGAGGGGGTGGATGTGGTCCTGGACTCGGTGGGGGAGGTGCTCTGGCCCACCCTGATTCGGACCCTGGCCCCAGGTGGGCGCCTGGTCACCTACGGCGCCACCACCGGCCACCGGGGAGACACGGACCTGCGCCACGTCTTCTGGAAGCAGCTCTCCATCCTGGGGACCACAATGGGGAGCCCTGCCGACTTCCGTGCCGCCATGGGAGAGGTGTTCCGAGGACGCCTCGTCCCCCCCATCCATCGCACGGTGGGACTGGACGGCGTCCGGGAGGCCCACGAGGAGTTGGAGGCCGGAGAGGTGTTCGGGAAGATCGTGGTGGAGCCCCGAGCATAGGGCGGGAATGAAACGCTCAGGCCACTCTACGGTAGGAGTAGGAGGCGGGAGTGAACTCCGGGACCGACCTTTCCTCGGGGGTTCTCCGCCTCCATCATCATCAACGCGGGAGCGCATACGTGAACGATCGCCGACGCCAGGATCGCCGGGAGATCCGACTGCAGCAGCGGGAGTCCTCCTGGCTCCAGAAGGCCCTCTTCGCCCTCGGCAAGGCCGAGGATACCCGGGAGAAGCTGGCGGACACCCGAAACGAGGAGCCCTTCACCTACACCATCCAACTCGACGACCGGGAGATCAGCATGGAGGAGTTGGAAGACGCCCTCCAGAGCCGGATCGAGTACCTCATGGAAACGGTCCGGGAACGCCGTCGGCGCCTCCGCTGAGTCCGCCCCGGCCCGGCGACGCCTCCTTTGAGGCCGCCGGGTCCGCCGGGGCCCCAATCGGGCCCCGTCACCTCTCAGGGGCCGCCGGCCCCAACCTTGTCCAATCCAGTTCCGGGAGTCAGAACTCCGTGTCTGAAGCCAGCCAGGGAAGTACCGTTCACATCCATTACACCGGTCGTACCGAGGACGGCACCGTCTTCGACAGCTCCGCCAATCGGGATCCCCTCTCCTTCGAGATCGGGTCGGGCCGGGTGATCCCCGGCTTCGAGTCGGCGGTGGAGGGGATGCAGGTAGGCGAAGAGAAGACCGTCACGATTCCCGCCGCCCAGGCCTACGGTCCGCGCCGCGAAGAGCTCATCCACGAAGTGGAGCGGGAGCGTCTTCCCCCGGACCTGTCGCCGGAGGTGGGACAGCAGCTTCACCTCCGGACGCCGGAGGGTCAGACCATGCAGGTTGCCGTAGTGCAGGTGGGGGAGGCGAGCATCCACCTGGACGCCAACCACCCTCTGGCCGGGCGGGACCTGACCTTCGATATCGAGTTGGTGGGCGTCGAGTAGGACACCCTTCGGCGAGAGTTGGCTGGGGCACCGCACCGCGCTGTCAGAGGTGAGGGCGTAGTCGGGCTGCCGGGGGGCCCTCAGTGGGCCCCCGGCGGCACCGGCGTGGCCACCAGGATGGCGGTGGCCAGCACCACCACCGCCGCCAGCGCCACCTCGAACGCGGCGCTTCGCCATACCCGCTCGGCGGCACCGGGGGCCTCCCTCCCCCCGGCCCGC
>SL_3KL_010_SEDDRAFT_10006700_pt1 | contig 10272 bp, 12 predicted proteins | sample SodLakKL_010_SED_2_FD_10381 | JGI IMG/M metagenome (IMG submission 10381)
ACCAGTTGAGTGTGGCCGTGAGTTTCCCCGAAATATTTGCGTACCCCTCTGTGTTTTTTTCCAGTGAACTCCTTTGGAGCATGAAAGTTCCCTGGCCTCCTCATTCCTCTGCAAAATGGAGCCTTCCCCATTTCCACTCTTGCGAAACAGACTTTTCACACCCCCAGTTTTCCTCAGAGTCCCTTTATCGCTGGTTCCACATCAGGCTGCCCCTAAGGGTTGATTCAGGGATGCAGGCAAAAGGCACCGGGCACGATGCCGCGCAGTCCTGCGTGTGCCGGCAAAGGCAAAAAGCGGGGTCACACACCTTTTATCTCATTGGGCATCGGAGTAAAATGTAATGAAAGCTTAAGGGGTGCGGCCTCTGCGCTTCAAAGAGGTGAAGGCTTGCCCCTGCAGCCTCCGGGATCACGGGATTCCGATGATCGTTCTTTGCGGCTCTTTGCTCGAGCTTTGGGCATTTCTCGATCCATGGTGACAAGAAATACAGGATCGCGTTTGGATCTTTCTCTTATTGAGGCTCTCGGAAAGGTGAATCTCGTTATTATGGAAGAAAAAATTCGAACTTTAAGCATGATCTTCGCAAATCACTTTACGGCACAACTCGACACGGTCAAACTTCGCACGGGAAGGACCACGGAACGGATGAAAATAGATCACCCCGAGGCGGCTGCCGTGATTCCTTTTCTGGATGAGGAGAGGATCCTCATGGTCCGCCAATGGCGCTACGCCATTGGTCAGGATACCCTTGAAATTCCAGCGGGTAAGGCGGATCCGGGAGAAGATCTGGAGATTTGCGCTCGAAGGGAACTTCTGGAAGAAACAGGATATGAGCCGGCCAGGGTCATTCACCTTTTCAGCTATTTTCCCGCCATCGGCTACTCCAACGAGGTGATTCGAATTTATGCCGCCTCAGGACTGAAACGCTTGTCCGATGCCCAGGACATGGATGAGATCGCATCGGTGGAGACACTCTCCCTCCATGAAGCCCACGATCTCATGCTCGAGGGACGCATCCGCGACGGAAAAACCGTCATCGGTCTTGCCTGGTTTCAACTCCTGAAGGACAGAGGAAAAATTCCTTCAGATTTTTTCTCTTGATTGTTTTTGAATATGGAAAAAGTTCCCATCACCCGCACCGGTTACCGAAGGCTCTTGAGAGAGCTGGCACATTTGAGGGGCGTGGTGCGTCCACAGGTCATCGAGGAACTGCAGGAGGCGCGCTCTTATGGCGTGAAAGTGGACAATCAACACTATTTGCTGGCCAGAGAGCAACACGTGGTGCTCATGCGGCGCATCCAGGAACTGGAAGAGAAGCTTCTCCAGTGTGAGGTGTTTGTGGGCAGAAAGTTTGCCCTGCGGCAAGTGGGTTTTGGAACCATTGCGGAAATCAAAAACGTGGACACGGACGAGACCTTTCATTATGAACTGGTGGGACCTTTTGAGTCCAATGTCTCCGTGGGAAAATTATCCGTGCAATCACCCGTGGGACAGTCTCTCATGGGACGGTTCGAGGGGGAAGAGGTCACCGTATACACTCCCGCGGGAATTCGTGTTTACCGCATCATCTCTGTCTCGTTTTGATGGAAATTCGCCAAAGGGCTCAAAAAGAAAAAGGGATTGAGCCTTGTGGGCTGCAATCCCTTGATCTTCTGGTGGCGAGGCTCAGAATCGAACTGAGGACACGAGGATTTTCAGTCCACTGCTCTACCGACTGAGCTACCTCGCCGTTTCGGTGGTGTCTTTAGTACCCAAATAATCCTGTGCTGTCAACAGATTTTTTGGAATCCAAGAGAAAGGCCATTGGGGATGTCTTTATGTGAGGCGAAAGGTCCTTGCAAATTGCAGGATTTTTTCATTCCAATGCAACTGGAAAACCGAGAAGATTTAAGTTACTTATTATCCCTTGCAGTTTTTCAGCAAAAATCCGTTTTGTCAGAAAAGCTCCAGTTCCTGGACTGTTCTAAAGGGACTGGAGTTTAATGAAAAGGGTGGTGAGCATGAAGCAGGAATCCTTCTATGCTAAAACTGTCCAGGGTGTATTTGTGGCTTTTTTGCTTTTTTTTCTGGCCGGATGTGGTACTTCTCCTCCGCCGAGAGTTCCCGGAACGCCCGATCCTGGTGTGCTTCACAGAGATACCAGGCAGGAAATGAAGCTACGTGTGGGCAAACCCCAGTACCTCGATGAAGATGCGACCGAGAAGTATGAAAGCAGGGATGCGGGGCTGCTGGACAACCAGGCCCTCGGGGTCGAGACCATTTGGAGGTTTTAGCGGGCTTCCGAGCGTCAGTTCACAGACCATTCCACAGCACTGCGGGATCGGATGTCGCAGTCGCGCAGAACCGGCAAGGAGGATTCATGACCACACTCAGTGGTTTTCAGAGGCAATACCTCAAGGGCTTGGCTCACCATCTCAAACCTGTGGTTCAAATAGGAAAGAACGGTCTGACGGACCGCGTCTTTGCCCAGATTGACAGAGCTTTCCTCTCCCATGAATTGATCAAAGTGAAATTCTTGGACCATCAAGAAGAAAAAGTCATCATTTCTCAGGCTATTTCCAACGAACTGGAAGGAGAAAAAGTGGGAATGGTCGGAAACATGGTGATCTTTTATCGGGAGCATCCCGACCGGGAAAAGAGAAAAATTCATCTCCCTGTAAGAAATGGTGAATGAGATCGCCCCGCAGGGCTTGATGCATTGAGTCCTCCATTCATTGTCTACCGGGAACATTCATGCGGAAAGCCTATGAGGATTCACCAGGAACCGAATGTCCAGTGGCTATTGGAGGAGGAGTCCATCCAGCGCGTGGTGGAGGAGTTTCCATTTCGCACCACCAGGCACTACAGCCAGTTGATGAAACACCGCGGGGATGCCATCGGAAAGCAAATGATTCCTGACATGGCGGAACTGCGGGACGGGAGCGGCTATGAAGATCCTCTCGCCGAGGAAAGTCTGTCTCCTGTTCCCAATCTGGTGCACCGTTATCCCAATCGTGTTCTGTGGCTTGTGTCACATGAATGTGCCATGAACTGCCGCTTCTGCACGCGCAAAAGAAGGTGGAAAAACCCTCTGCCTCTCACGGAGGAGGATTTTCAGAGAGGGCTTGGATACATCTCGAGTCACCGGGAAATCCGCGACGTTCTTCTTTCGGGTGGAGACCCCCTTCTTCTTCCTCTGGATCGCCTGGACAGGATCCTTTCTTCCCTGAAGTCCATGGAACATGTTCAGGTCATCCGCATTGGCAGCCGAATACCCTGCGTTTTACCGGAGAAAATTCAGGAGGATCTCGCAGCTCTTCTTGCCAAACACCATCCTGTTTTTGTGAATCTTCATTTCAACCATCCTCGAGAAATCAATGGGGAGTCCAGGCGCGCCTGTGAGTGTCTGGCAGATGCGGGAATTCCCCTGGGAAGCCAGACCGTTCTCCTGAAAGGCGTCAACGACGATGGGGAAACCTTGGGGGAGCTTTTCCAGAACCTGCTCACCATGCGGGTGAAGCCCTATTACCTCCTGCAAATGGACCTCACCCGTTCTACTTCTCATTTCAGAACGCCCCTGAGCGAAGGACTGAAAATTCTGAAGCAGTTGAGGAATCACATATCGGGACTTGCCATGCCGCAGTTTGTCATCGACCTGCCCGGAGGACATGGAAAGATTCCCCTGTTGCCTCACAGTGTGGAAGAGTTGAGGGATGACGCCATGGTGGTGAGAGACTTCAGGGGGGATCGCTGCAGTTATCCTCTGCTCCCGGGTGAGTGCTTCTCCTTGAGGAAGCTCATGGGTTTCTAGTGCTCGTTTTTTGGAATGTGCTTTCGCAGCTTCTTGAGATTCGCCCTTTTCTGTTTGTTCTCGAGCCTTCTCTCCTTCGCCGCCCGGCTGGGCTTTGTTCTGACTCGTGGTTTTTCAACAACCGCTGCTTTCGCGACCAGGGAAGCGAGACGTTCCCGGGCTTCCCTGCGGTTCTGCTCCTGAGTGCGGTGGGATCGAGCTGTGATGATGAGGACTCCCTCCTTGGTGATTCGATTGTGCGCGAGTTTCAGCAGGCGGTGCTTGACGGGCTCAGGGATGGAGGGTGAGTCCATCACCTGAAAGCGCAACTGCACGGCTGTGGCGACTTTGTTGACATTTTGTCCACCAGGACCGGACGCCAAAACAAAATCTTCTTCGATTTCCTGCTCTTCGATGGAGATGTTCTCGTTCACTCGAATCATTTTGCCCAATGAGTCCGCAAATGGTTGGTGTCAGATGGAAAAACGTTTACGAAAGGCATTCTGCCCTTCACTGTTGTAAATGATGCCCCCTCCTTCCGCGTAGAGGCGCAGGACAGCTTTTGCTTCCTGTCGCTGAATGTCTCTCACCACGGTGATGTTGCGTTCCTCCAGGGATTCAACCCAGTTTTCAATTTTTGCGCCCTCCTCAAACCCGACGCTTCGAGCGTCTTCATCCCTTGCTCCGCACACCAGTCTGGCCACGCCGGACCATGGGACGGCTCCAAGGCACATGGCGCATGGCTCCGTCGTCGTGACCAGTTCATAGGCCTGGCCCTCGCCAGCTCCCAGGTCATGATGGCCGATGATTTTCTGGGCCAGGATGAGCGCCACCATTTCCGCGTGCAGGACGGAACAGTTGTGGTGGAGGACCAGATTGACACCGGGGGCCAGGAGTTTTTTCAAGGTCAGATCGAACACCCCTGCAGCGAAGGGTCCTCCCGTGCCTTTCTCCACGTTGAGACGGGAGAGGGCAATGGTCAGGGCCATTCTTTCTTCGATGGTCTCATAGGTTTTGTGGGGATCTCCTATGAATTCTTCCACCCATGCAGGAAGCTGGAGAGCGAACTGGGGAAACATGCCGGGATCCTCCATCTCCAATTTTGAAAGATTCTTAGCGGCCCCCTTTCAACGGAGGAGTTCTGGGACTGTAGTGCCTCTTGAGCCAGCGGGTGAGGCCATCCAGACCCGGGAATAGAACCCTTTCCGTGATGTTGCCCTGGTCCAGCTTATCTCGAATTTCCCACTTGAGCTCATGAGGAATGATGATTTTACGCCACACATCAGGATGCCCCTCCAGCCAGTCGTCAAAAATGGCCCTGGGTTCCGACATGATGGAGCAGAGGGCGAACTGGTTCACGATGCGATCGTCAATGGAAGGCGGTTCCAGGAACACAACAAAGGTTTCCCTGCTCAGGCCGGCCAGTTCTTCCAGAGACCGGACGGATTCCGAAAGCATTTCCACAGTGAGCACGTTGGCTCCTTCCTCATTCAGCTTGGAACGAAGGATGTCGGGTAGGAGGTTGTGGGTTTTAAGGTAGTTGACGGCCCATATGGTGCCGTCCATGTTGATCTTGTCAATGTTGGCAGTGGCAAAATGCATGGCCACAAAGGGTGAGTAGGTCCAGTCGAGCAGCCGGGTGGGAAGTCCATAGTGTTGAGCCACAGACAGCCAATGCCAGACAGAATCTCCCTGTATCATGTCTCGGTGTGCGTACTTCTTAAAATTCCTGAGAAGGTGCTTTTCCAGTTGGGCGTAAGCGCCTCCCAGCCGGATCAGGGTGGTTTCCAGGCGATACTGAGCATCTGATAGACCCCGAAATGCATGCCGGGAGCGAAAGCGCCCCAGGTCCGCATTCCAGGAATCCTCGAAAAGGGCCTCCTGCAGTTCGTTATAGCTCGTGACTCGGAATTCATTCATGGAGAGAAACGACTCAATTTATTCGAAAAATCATGGAGCGGGAGCATCAGCGATGAGAAAGCTCTATGATTCTTTTGTCAATGAACTCAATGAGATGCAAGCCGAGGTTTTTCACTTCATCTTCCAGTTCCTGCAAGGGACCGGATTCTGCCCCTGTCGAGGTGGAATGAAGCCGCACTTCAATGAGCTTTCCCACCGCCGCTCCCAGGCTTTCTGCATACTTTTCTTTTTTGGACTGGTATGTTTTCTGGGTCATGAAGTCTTTCTTGAGGGCCACCAGTTCCAGGTATTCCTCTATGGTGAAAGCGATACGTTCCACCAGCGATTTGAGTTCGGTTTCGTTCATACGCAAATTCCTTTCGGCTTCATGAACCGCCAGATATCTGAGGGTTTGACCACAGCAACGGGGTAAGGCAACCACAGAGTTTATGAAAAGAGCGGGGCCTTCTGCAAGTTCAATTCCTTGTGTTTGCAGGGCCGACGCGACACAGAATTTGCCCGGCAGGAGGGGTGGTTCATGAAAAAAGAGTGCCCCTGCACCTTTTGCATATTTGCGGGCGGGATGTTTCCGTGTTCAAGGAAAAGGCGTTGTTTTCATTTCCATATGAGATATGGTCATCCTACTGTTTTATTATGATTCAATTCATGCCCGAGTGCAAAGGGAAATCATGGTGGAGGATTGACATGGCAGAGCTTATTCTCTATAAACCTGCGTCCCTGAAAAGGTGAAAGAATCTGCGACGCGACGCAACGGATATATGCAGGGTATTTGTGCGTTTCAAAAAATCAACGGACACTTGAAATCGAGGAGCCCGTCATGAGTAGAGTGATGATCATTGGTGCCGGAGGAGTCGGAGGAGTGGTGACCCACAAGTGTGCAAAGGTTCCTGAAGTCTTCTCGGAAATTCTTCTGGCCAGCCGTACAATTGAAAAATGCGAGCGCATCAGGAGCCAATTGAGCCGTCCCATAGAGACCGCACAGGTGGATGCGGACAACACATCCGAGCTGGCGGCCCTGATGAAGTCCTTTTCTCCTGAGCTTGTGATCAATGTTGCCCTGCCCTATCAGGACCTGACCATCATGGATGCATGCCTGGAGACGGGGGTGGACTATCTCGACACGGCCAACTACGAACCGCCTCACGAAGCGAAGTTTTGTTACAAATGGCAGTGGGACTACCACGACAGGTTTAAGGAAAAGAACCTCATGGCCCTGCTGGGCTGCGGTTTTGATCCTGGAGTCACCAATATCTTTTGTGCCCATGCGCTCAAGCATCATTTCGATGAGATTCACACCATCGACATCGTGGATTGCAATGCGGGAGATCACGGGCATCCCTTTGCCACCAACTTCAACCCCGAAATCAACATTCGGGAAATCACCGCCAGGGGAAAGTATTATGAAAATGGTCAGTGGATTGAAACGGATCCCATGGCGGTTCACAGGACCTTTGATTTTCCCGAAATCGGACCCCGTGAAATGTACCTCATGTATCATGAAGAGCTGGAATCGCTGGCCAAGAATATTCCGGGAGTGAAACGCATCCGCTTTTGGATGACCTTTTCTCAGGAATACCTCACCCACCTCAGGGTTTTGCAGAATGTGGGCATGACGCGCATCGATCCGGTGGATTATGAGGGAACGCAGGTGGTTCCCCTGAAGTTTCTCAAGTCCCTTCTCCCCGACCCCTCCTCCCTTGCTGAGAACTACAAGGGGAAGACCTGCATCGGATGCGTCATCGAGGGAGTCAAGGACGGGCGGGTCAGGAAATACTTCGTCTACAACATTTGCGATCATGCTCAGTGCTACCGGGAGGTCAAAGCCCAGGCGATTTCCTACACCACGGGTGTTCCGGCCATGATCGGTGCCATGCTCATGCTCCAGGGCAAGTGGAGGGGAGAGGGGGTTTTCAACGTGGAAGAGTTCGATCCCGATCCTTTCATGGAAGCCTTGAACCATCATGGGTTGCCCTGGCACGAGAGATTTCTGGACTGATTCCGTTGAGTTTGAGCGGACACATTCAATGCACACAGGAGCTGGCCGTACTTCCATGAAGACATTGAATTTGAAAGAAATTCCAACCCCCTGCTATGTGGTGGATGAGGTGGCCCTGGAACAGAACCTTCAGGTGCTGGACAGGGTTCAAAGGGAATCGGGCTGCAAAATCCTCATGGCCTTGAAGGGCTTTGCCATGTTCAGCCTTTTCCCGCTCATTGCCCAAACCCTCCATGGGGTGGCGGCCAGCTCCCTTCATGAGGCGCGCCTGGGTTTTGAAGAGTTTGGCAGGGAGGTGCATCTTTTTGCCCCCGCCTACAAGGATTCCGAGTTCGACGATCTGGTGGCCCACAGCGACCACATCATTTTCAATTCCTTTTCCCAGTGGAATCGTTTCAAAGACAGAGTTCTGAGGGCTTCCAAAAAAGTTGCCTGCGGCATGCGGGTCAATCCCGAGCATTCGGAAGTTGCTGTGCCCATCTATGATCCCTGCGGGCCGTTTTCCCGGCTGGGTGTGACCCGCGCCAATTTTGTGGAGGACAGCCTTGAAGGGATCAGCGGGCTTCATTTTCATAACCTGTGTGAGCTCAATGCCGATTCACTGGCGCGCACGCTGGTTGCTTTTGAAAGGCGATTCGGAGAGTTCATTCCTCGAATGAGCTGGGTCAACTTCGGCGGAGGGCACCACATCACGCGCCGTGATTACGATGTGAGCCTGCTCGTGGAACTCATAGTCCGTTTCAGGGAACGGTACACTGTGGAGGAAGTGTTCTTGGAGCCCGGTGAGGCCATCGCTCTCAACACGGGGGTTCTGGTCACTACTGTTCTGGACGTGATTCACAATGACATGGACATCGCCATTCTGGACACTTCTGCAGCAGCGCACATGCCCGATGTGCTTGAGATGCCCTACAGACCCTCCATCGTGGGAGCCGGGCTTCCGGGAGAACGGAACCATACCTATCGGCTGGGCGGCATGACCTGCCTGGCGGGGGATGTGATCGGAGACTATTCCTTTTCGAATCCCCTGGAAGTCGGTTCTAAAATCATTTTCCTCGACATGGCTCATTACACCATGGTCAAAAACAACACCTTCAACGGTGTCGGGCTTCCCTCCATCGCCATTCTTCGGCCACATGGCCAGATCGACATCATCAGAACCTTTGGCTATGAGGACTACCGAAACCGGCTGTCATGAAATGGCCCGCCTTCTGAACTTTCACAAGGAAGACTTCCCTGCGCCATGGCGCGTGGGCATTGGCTCAAGGGGGGCTGCGGCCCTGCGACACTCTCCCTGGATTTGTTTTCCCAAAACGTTGACCTGTGAATGGACAATACCTTATAAGTAAGAAGTATTTATTTCTCTCCCATTCTGCTGTTTGCGGGATTCAGCTTCTTCATTCCTTCACCTTTCGAACTCGGTAAGAAAATATTGCCTGTGAGGTCCTGATCCACCGGGGGATTCGGAAGCCGGCAGATTCTGCTCTCATTTTTCATGCACCTTTTGACCAGGAAGAAAAATCTTTTCATTTTCAAATGCTTGGGAGGACCCAGCCAGTGGGACTCTTCAAAGGAATTGCCATATTCATCGCCTGGCTGACCAGTTCAATGGCCGGGATAGCGGCTATTTTCTATGCCTTCGGTTACCTGGTGGCGCGTGCGCAGCTGAACCTGCTGGGACTTTTTGGCCTCTTTGAGTATCCGGGGGAACTATACCTCCAGGAAGGTGCCAAATTTTTTGTCACCATCGCGGTACTGATCATGGGAAATATTCTGCCATGGATGACTTTGCTCTTTTATGCGGTTGTTCTTTTGTCTCTCCTGGCTGCTCCTCCACTGATACTGTTGCGCCTTTGGAAAAGAAGCCTCGCCGTGGAGCACCTTGAAAGGGCCCACGCTGCGGGGATTTCCCTCTGGCAAAAGCATCCGCAACTTTGGCGGATGCTTCTCCTTGCGGGTTTGTTTGTGGTTCTCATGTTTCATGTTCTTCCATATCTTTTGCGTTTTGCCGATGTGCTGAGCATCAGCAATGTGCTGTTTGGGCCTTCTTCGGTGACCTTGGGACCAGGTCATGCGGAGAAGGTCTATGACTGGCTGATGCATGGAGAGAGCCAGGAGCTTCAGCAATACTTCATGACTCTTCTTGGAGGAGAGTTTCTCGCACTTTTCTTGCTCATTGCAGCCTGGCAAGTTTCACAAAGCCTGCCTGCCCGTTTTTGGTTTGTCTCACCTTTCATTGTGATTTTTTCCCTCTACACCGTTTTCACCCCCATGGTCTATGGCGTCCTGGTGCGCCCTGCCAGATATGCGGTCGTCACCCTGGACTGGAAGGAGAGTCATGGACCTTCAACGGCGTCAAAGTTGTTTCTTCTTAAAAAGTCTTCCCAAGAGCTCATCTTGTGGGACTCCCATGAAAAAGAGGTGCTTTGCCTTTCTAGGGACCTGGTGGATGGAGTGAGAGTGCTGGGCATGGAATCGCTTTTTTCCCCAGAGACAAAAGAACCCTGATCAGGAGGGAAACATGCATTTCAGGTTGAACGTGTTTTTTCACATGATTGGTGGAATCCTGCTCTGTCTTGCCGGATGG